>WNFC01014693.1_pt1 | contig 12789 bp, 11 predicted proteins | sample 5400541 | NCBI WGS metagenome assembly WNFC01 (sample SAMN13153342, study PRJNA577476) | soil metagenome | isolation source: 120 cm saprolite under Douglas fir tree site 2 hole 2 replicate 1 | place: USA:California | collected 2015-04-18
ATGGTTGTACTGACCCACGCTACAGAACCAGCGGCGGCATAGAACGACAGCCAGTAAGGCCGAATTACAACAACGACGACCGATTTCTTCCCGTTCTTCCATCGGAATACCTGCCGAACTCTCGTCGCCGGGCTGCCCGGAGGCGCCAAGCCGCGGCAACATCCTCGGCACCCGCCGCGCATATGCCTCAAACTCCGGAAACTTCCTCCGCAGAAACACCTCTTCGTCGCGGATCACCGGCAGATAGATGGCAACAAACATCACCACCTGCGCCACCCCCACCCACCAACTCCGCGCCGCTGCACAAAATCCCAACCCCATTATCAAAGAACCCAAATAAAGCGGATTGCGCGTATGACCATAAGGACCAGAAGTCGCGAGCGCCTCATTCTTGTGCACATGCCCCGAAGCCAGCGCCCGAATCAAAAGCCCCGCCACAACCCCAATCGCCCCCAGCGCGATAGATCGCCACGTAGGCCGCGCCAGCCAGAAATAAAGCACCGCAAACAAAAATCCCAGCGGCACCCGAATCCTACGCGCGATCTGTGACCACTCAGCCATGCCGCTTCTTCCTCGAAATCTCAAGAAATGTATGTGACTGATCGCTGTTCAGCAGGGGCGCAGTTCGGAATTTGATGGAGATTCGCCTTTGGGTGGCGCAGCGCTTCCAGCGCTGCGATGAGGGCCTTCCTTAGTTAGAAGGGCTTTAGCCTCTGAGGGTCGCCCGCCAGCAACTCGCGCGCCGCCCCCACCACCGCCTTACTCCCAATCCCCATCAAACCCTCATCCGCCTCCGCCCGCCGCGCATGCGATGTAACACTCGCTGCACTGCGCAACACCGCACTCCGCGTCCCATACGGCCCGTTGCGCGCCGGATCCGTAGGCCCATAGATCGCGACGACCGGCACGCTCAACGCCGCCGCCAGATGCAACGGCCCCGTGTCACCCCCAACAAACAGCCGCGCCCGCCGCGTCAAAGCAATCAACTCCGTCAGCGTGCAACTCATCGCCCGAGCCGTCCCTCCGCTGGCCGCCTCGGCCGCGCGCACCAACTGTTCTTCTCCCGGACCATAATTCAAAATCGACCGAATCCCAATATCCGTCAACCCGCGCGCAACTTCGCCATACCGCTCCGCTGGCCAGCGCTTCGCGCCCCACCCTGCCCCTGGATTCAAAATGGCAAACTCGCCAATGCCAGATTCCGCAAGCCGTTGCCCGATACGCGCCTCAGCCTGAGGATCCCGGGGAAGCTTCGCCTGCGGCACCTTCACTCGATGTTCCAGAAGCGCCTCGGCCACGGAAACATTCTGCTCGATCACGTGCCGCCCGCGCGCCACCACTTTCCGCGTGTACCAAAGGCTAGCTGGCGATTCCCGCGCTTCAGCCGCCCCATACACCGCACGCACCCTCGACCACCGTGCCAGGACAGCCGACCGGATAGCCCCCTGCACATCCACGGCAACGTCATACCGCGCGTCCCGCACATCGTTCCAAACCGTGGCAACGCGCTGCAGGGTGGAAATCGAAAACAAAGATTTCTTCCAGCCCTTCAAATTAACGGTGTGAACTTCATCCACCAGCGGCCGCAGGGATGACCGAGGACCGCGGCGGAATGCGGCGGGGGAACACAACAGCTCCGCCCAGCGCTCTTCAATCAGCCACCCAATGTGCGCCTGCGGCAATGCTTCTCGCAAAGCCTGAACTGTCGGCAGCGTGTGGATCACGTCCCCCATCGCGCTGAGCCGTACGATCAGCAGCCGCTCGATCTTTGTCTCGGAAGTAATATCGATACGATCCGACTCGAAACTCACGCTCGCCTCGGCCCCAGCCGTGACCGGATAATCTCACTGGTGGAATGATCCTTGGCATCTCCCACAATCGCTACGCGCCCCCCGTATTCCGCCACCGCATCCCGCTCCGGAACCGAATCCACCGTGTAATCCGTCCCCTTCGCCTGAATATCCGGACGAATCTCCCGAATCAAAGCGCGGACGTCGAGTTCCGGGAAGATGACAACCGCATCCACGTCGCCCAGCGCCGCCACAATTTCCGCGCGCTCCTCCGCCGGCATCACCGGACGCCCCTCGCCCTTCAACTCCCTCACCGATTCGTCAGAATTGATGGCCACCACCAGCTTGCCGCCCAACTCCTTCGCCCCCCGCAGATAGCGCACGTGCCCTACATGCAGCAAATCGAAATTACCATTGGCCAGCACAATGCGCTCGCCCGCGCCCCGCCACTTCTCGACGCGCTCGCCGAGTTCCATGCGTCCTAGAATTTTGCTCTTGCTCATCTCAGTGCGGTCTCGTCGAAGGAGGAGTCTGTTCAATCGCGTGCAACAATTCCTCCCGGGAAACCGTAGCCGTGCCGCGCTTCATCACCACAATCCCGCCCGCGTAGTTGGCCAACTGCGCCGCTTCTTCCGTTGTGGCGCCCGCCGCCAAAGCCGCGCTGAATGCCGCGATCACGGTATCGCCGGCGCCCGTCACATCCGCAACCTGGTCGGAACCAAAAATCGGAATATCCACCGGCGCATGCTTCTCGTCGAACGCCACCATCCCGTCGCGCCCCCGCGTGATCAGCAACGACTGCAGCTTCATCCGTTCCATCACTTGCTGTCCAGCCTCAGCTAACTTCGCCCAATCCTGCCCAACGCGAACACCAAGCGCCGCCTCCACCTCCGGTTCGTTCGGAGTGGCGGCCGTTGCTCCCGCATACTCCAGCAACCGATATCGCGAATCGAGAATGAGAGGCACGTTCACAACTCTTCGCCGCCCGCTCTGCCGCAGCGCATTCACAATCGCCGGACTCGCCGACCCATATCCGTAATCGGAAACCAGCAGCGCATCCGAGGCCCGCAGATATTCTCGCGCCGCCAGAAACAGTTCGCGCGTGAGGTGCCGGTTCGGCGGATTCTCCGGCTCCCGATCCACCCGCACCACTTGCTGCCGCGTATTGTGCGTCATGCCCGCAAGAATCCGCGTCTTCGTGACCGTTGTGTATGACTTGTCCTTCAGCACTCCGCTCACCGCAATACGCTTATGGCGGAAAAACTTCAACAGCAATCGTCCCGGCTCGTCATCGCCAATCGCGCCCACCGGCAGCACATTCACTCCCAGGTCGGCCAGATTATTAACCGCGTTCGCCCCGCCCCCGGGCACCACCGTCCGTTCGCGATGCTTCAGAATCAGCACCGGAGCCTCGCGCGACACCCGCGAGATTTCTCCATACACGAATTCATCGGCCACCAGATCCCCCAGCACCGTAATGGTGACCTTGGGAAATGATTCAATAATCTTCCGCAGCCGCTCGACTTCCTTCAAATGTTTCGTCATCAGATTTAGCGGCAAGCCTCACCGTCAACGCATTTTCTCACGAGCGCCGCCGCCGCTCCTCAATCACGCGCAGCATGGTATCCACACCGTTAGCTGCGTCGGCCAGCTCCATCTTCACCGGAACCACCGCCAGTGGCGCCAGCGCGTCAAGATATCCGCTCAGGTTCACCGCATCTTTCTCGGTGGTAACGAAGCCTCCCGCCTCGCTGCGCTGTCGCAACTGCAATAGGTCGCGTACATCTTTTTCGGTATAGGCATGATGATCGCGAAAGAATGCCTCGGCCACCGGATCAATGCCCGCAGCCCGCAACTGCCGCAGAAAATTCTGCGGCCGTGCAATTCCGCAGAACACAATCGGCCGAGACGGAATATTCTGCGGAACAATCCCTCGCCGCACCCGCCAGACAGTCTTGCCCGCGAGTGGAAACGCTTCCGGCGAAGCCCCGCTCGCCAGCACTACTGCATCGGCCCGTCGCAACGACCGCAAAGGCTCCCGCAGCCGTCCCGCGGGAATCAAACTATCGCGCGCATCCTCCGGCGTTACCAGCACAATGTCAAAATCGCGTCCCAACCCGCGATGTTGAAACCCATCATCCAACAAATGCATCTGAGCACCGAATCGCGACTCCGCGAGCCGCCCCGCTTCATAGCGATCCTCGCCAATGATCACCGCCACCTGCAGTCGCCGCACAATCAGCAAAGGCTCATCGCCAAAATCCCGCGGCAGCCCGCCGGGCTCGACCAGCATCACTCCGCGCGTCTTGCGCCCATACCCCCGCGAAAGCACATCAAAGTTAATTCCGCGCGCCGTCAACAACTCACCCAGCAAAATAACGAATGGAGTCTTTCCCGAAGGCCGCGCCAGCAACTCCCCCAGTGCGTCGGCCGTCCGCGCCGTCGCTCCCGATTGCGATCGCACGGTTTCGGCAGCGCGCTCTCCCAATGCCTTTCGTTCTGTGTCATTGGCCAGCAGCTCCATCAACACCAGCGGCAACTCCGCTGGACCAACAACCCGCACTGCATTGCGTCTTTGAAACAAGCTCACGATATCGCGAAAGTTTTCCGTATGATTGCCGACCACTGTGGCCACCCCATACTGCGCCGGTTCGATGATGTTATGTCCGCCGCGCGGCACCAGGCTTCCTCCCACAAATGCAATGTCAGCCAGCCCATATAGCGCGGCCAACTCCCCAATCGTATCCAGCAGCAACACGCTGCCAGCCAACGCTTCGCCATTCCATGCAGATCGCCGCCAAAAACGAATCGACATCTGCTCCAGCAGCGCCGCTACTCCCGGAAACCGCTCCGGATGCCTGGGCGCGAGAATCATTACCGCCCGCGGATGCCGCACCAGCAAGTTCACAAACGCCTTCAGCAGCAGCGGCTCTTCTCCCTCCACAGTGCTCCCGCACACCAGCACTGGCCCCGCAACACCCTGAGCGACTACCAACCGCACACGCTCGGCAATCGCAGGCGCCACCGGCGCACGAATATCGAACTTTAAATTTCCCGCGACGCGCATTCGTTCCTCACTCGCGCCAATATCCTGCAGCCGCGCCGCATCCTCCGCCGTCTGTGCCAGAAACAGATCGACGTTGACCAGCACCTTTCGCAACAGCCCGCGAAATCGCCGGTAACTCGGCCACGAGCGGTCCGAGATGCGCGCATTCACCACCGCAACCCGCGCGCCGCTGCCCTGCGCCAATCGCAAAAAGTTCGGCCAGAACTCCGTCTCCGCAATCACCACCATCTGCGGCCGGAGTGCCCTTAGATATGGACGGATCGCGAACGTGAAATCCATCGGAAAATAAAATACATTCCCGTCGCCAAACCGCTTGCGCGCGAGAGCTTGTCCCGCATCAGTGGTTGTAGAAACGAAGATTCGATGCTGCGGGAAGCGCCTCTGAAGCTCCTCCACCAAACCCGCAACCGCCAGCACCTCGCCCACGGAAACCGCGTGAATCCAGATTGCCGGCTCGCTCACCCCAGCTAACCGCAGTCGCGCAGGCACGCGCCCCAGCCTCTCCGCCAATCCCTTTCGGTATTTTCCGTGGCGCGCCATCTGGATAAGCCAGTACGGCAGGCTCAGCAACATCCCCGCGCCCAGCGCCACGCTGTAGAAAAAGCTATAGAGAGAAGAGATCAAGTGCAGCCATTCTAAACAAACTCCCGCCTCGGCTCTAATCGAGTAAGCGACCGGTCGTGCTGCCGCTCTACCCTGTGTTACCCCGTGCCCTCTGTCTTGAAGAATTTTAGGATGCCGGTTCTATAATCGAACCCATGCAGCCGCTGACTCGTTTGCTAGCTGTCTCCTGCGCCATCGCTGCTTTCGCCGTGTGCCTGGCCGCGAAAGACTTCATCAAGCCCGCTGCCCGCCCCGCCAAGACTTATCCCGCGCACGACAACCACTCCGACGAAAAAGTCGCCATCGCCGCCGACCCCTACGACACTCCCGATAAAGCCAAAACCTTCTCCATCAGCTTCCGCGAGCACGGATTCCTTCCCATTTTCTTCATCGTCACCAACGACGGGGACCAACCCATCTCCATCGCCAACGTCGACATAAAACTTATCACCGCCAACCGTTCCAAACTCAGCCCTGCGTCGCCCGAAGATATCTACCGCCGTCTCAACAATCCCCAGGCCGCCACGCGCCCCAACCCCCTTCCCATCCCGCGCAAAAACGTGAAGGGCGCCATCACCCAGAAAGAACGCGACGAAATCGAATCCTCGCAATTCGCCGCCAAAGCCGTTGAGCCTCACACCACCCAATCCGGATTCCTCTTCTTCGACGTCGGAGACATCTCCCTCACCGGCGCCCACATCGACATCACCGGCGTCAACGACGCCAAAGGCACCGAACTGATGTACTTCGAGATTGCGCTGGGGAAGTAGGTCGTTCCTGCACATGTGGGACGGACACTACTTTCCATCGCCTTTGACTTTGGTTTACCTTGGAAACGTTGCATTGCAGCCCCTTCCGGTCGGGAATATCATGCTCCGGTATGGCCATCACTCTAAAACAGCAACTCGACGACGGAGAGAAACAGAAGATCCTGGAACAGCACGGGCGAAGTTGAGCGAGTATTCCGCGATTTCAAATAAGCGCACGTTGGTGCCTTTTCGGAAACTGAAGCTGGAGAAAACGATGTTAGAAGAACCCATCTTTGAGTGCGAGATTAAGAAGCCATTTAAGCGAGATGGTGTGACCCGCTGGGAGTGGACCGTAGTCCCGGTAAGGGAGGCCATCGCGGCAAATGGCTCAGGGACAAAGGCAGGGGCGCGGTGCAAGCACTGCCATGGTCATGTGAAACTTCTCGGCAAGCACATCGCTAAGAGTCCCGCGCCGCACGCAGTGCATGGTTCAAAGCAAGATTCAGAATATTGCGCCGCAGGCTTTTACTTCAAGCAGCATCCTGGCCGAATACCGCGTGTCTCACTCCAGCCAGTTGAGTAACTCGGGGCGGGCGCAAAACTGCGCCCCCGCGAATTTAAGAGAAATCGCCCCACGGAATTGGTTCTAATTGCCCGCCAGCAGAACCTCCGGATGCTTGTCCGCGACGGCAAGCAGCTTCAAAGTCGCTTCGCGCGGACGCCGCACACCCTGCTCCCAGCTTTCCACTGCATTGACACTGACATTAATAATGCGTGCGAAGCCCGCCTGGCTAACGTTGAACGATTGCCGGATCGCGCGAATCTGCCCCGGACTCAGCGGCTTCGGCGGAGGCGGCAACTGGCTGACGCGCAATGCCGTTTTTTTCCCTTGCTCGTAATCGAGCGCGTCCGATAAGGCTTGCTTCAACTCACCAAAAATTCGGACTTTCTTTTTTGCTCCCTTGGCTTTCATTGAATCTGCTGTCCCCCTCTCGATCTTTTAATTTCGCTCACCCATGCTCCTAGTGCTTTGGGCTCATCGGCCGAGAGATCCTCTTGTTCGTCTTTGTCCGGCAAATAAAGCAGATGAATCTGGTTTCGATCCTCCAGGTACAGGAACAGATACCGGAATCCGCCCCGCTTTCCCTTGCCGCGCTCCGGATTCGAACATCGCGCCTTGCGAATCCCTCTCAGTCCCTGCACCAGATCTCCCCGCTCTGGATTCCTAATCAGGTCGGCCTGAATCAAATTAAACACATCCAAGGCCGCCGCTCCCGCCAGTCGGTGCAGTCGCGCGGTGAAGGCCTTCGACTCGACGTATACCACAATGTAGTATATACCACACAGTAAGGTGCCGGCTAAGTGAATTCCCTTGACTCCGATCCCAAAGTCTGAAATCCTATCTCTCTAGGCATTTGTTCTTTGAAATAAGAATAGCAACGAGATAACTCCCGTGAATGCAATATTTTACGCTTCGGGCAGCTGATTTTACGGCCATTCGCGAATGGCGGGCCGTCTAAGTCCTTTGGATGGAATATTTTGCAAGTAAGTCCTTTAGTTCCAAGATTTTAGTCGGATTCGGAACGGATTGAGACCCCGTAACTCACTGATTCCAGATATTTTACGAGAATCGATCTGCGATTTTTTTGATCCGGGTTCGGGGGTGCAACCATTAGGAGTGGTCGCTGCCTCATTCCACCGATATCTCAAATCGGTCAACCGTATTCGTCGCCGCTCTCGCTGAGTTGCCGCTTACCGTCACCTGCACGCTGTTGAGTCGCTCCGCGAGCGGAATCTCAATCAACTCCCACCCTCCCGGCTTCGGGTGGAAAAGAGCGGTCACCGTCTTCCCGTTCAGCTCAGCGGAAAATGTTGAAGGAACGATCCCGGGATCGTAAAAAATGAGGAAGGGAACTTCGCGCCGGCCCGAGCTTGCATGAATGCTCGTCGTCATCGGCGTGGCGTAGCTGAGCAGACGTATTTCCTTCGCTGCGCTCTCCGCACTCTCGGTAAAGCCTCCCGAAAGCCGCAGGTGCGTTCTCGGTTTGCCGTCGAATTCGAAAACGAATTTCTGAATTTCTCCCCGGAGTATCGGAATATTGGCCACCCCTGTCTCCGAGTGTCCACCAGCGACGTCGTCGCTTAGGAGCTTGCAGGTATAGGTGCCCACGTCGATTCCCGCGACGGATAAGCTGTAAGAACCAGGTATTGGATTGGCGATAAATAAAGTTTTTGCTGGATTGGACTCAGCCGCTCCGGTTTCCGCGTCCTCAATTCCCGCCGATTCGTAGTAGGCGCCCGGAATTTCGTCGTAAGACCGGTGCGCGGTCGGGTCACCCCCGGTCTTTCTTCCCTTAGGATCGGTGACCAGCAATTCTATCGGCGACTCGCACGCCACGGTAACCGAACTTCCGCTTTCAGAAACGGATTTTGTTACAGTCCCGGCCGCTCTAGTCGCGCCGCCTTTCTCCGGGCTTGTGGCCGTTTGCGGTTGAGGTGGTTGCTGCGCTTGCGAGCCTCCACAAAAACAGAGAATCGAGATAGCCGCAATACGGCTAAACTTCCCGACCGAATTCGCTCTCATGCACGAGGTCATCGGGTTTGGGCGCACCAAAATTTCCAGCGGCCTCCTCTAGCCGCTACTGGACGGTGAACACCAGGCGATCAGTGTCGGTAGCGACCCGGCTGCCGACGTTTCCCTGAATTTGCAAATTCAGAAGATTTCTTCCAGCCTGTAGCGGGATACTGACGGCTTCGGAGGTCCCCGGCTGCGGGTGGAACAAGGAGGTGATATCTATTCCGCCTATCGTCGCCGAGAACGTGCTCGCGATCACGTCAGTTGCGTAGAAGATCACGACGGTGTAGCTCGTAGTACCCGTCGCCAGCGTGACGTGACTGTCCCCAGGCTTGGCATAGCTCAGGAAGAGATTCACCGAATTCGGATTCTGGCCGCCGCCATTGAAGCCGCCGGTGACCTGAAGCGTTGAACCGGCAGTACTGCTGTAGTTTAGCGTAAAGGATTGCACCTCGCCGAGTCCGATCGGCACATTGCTCATGCTCATGACCGAGGGTGTGCCATTTGCGTCCTGAGCGAGAAAATCCGCCGAATACGCTGACGTGTCTGTGCCGGTCACGGTGAGAGTGTATTGGCCGGTTGCGGCGCCAGGAATGTACATCGTCTTGGGGGGATCGCTTTCGTAGATACCGGTTTCGTCATCCACCAGCCCCGCGGACTCGTAGTACGAGTTCGGGATCTCCTCGTAGTACGCGTGCAGCACCGGGTCTCCTCCCAATCGAAGTCCCGACGGATTCGTCATCAGCAGTTCGACCGGGGAATGGAATTGGATGGTAAGGCCGGTCTCGGTGACAAACGAAAATGCCGGTCCACTGAAACTTCGGGCTTCGCAGAACTGGCCACCATAGAGGCTCTGAAGCGTTCCCGATGCACCCCCGACCCCTCCATTCGGGCCTGTGCCAGCCTGGCTCGATCCTGGATCGTGAATCAGCCACGAACTCTTGTCGGAGTTCTTGCCAAAGACTGTGACCCAATGCGTAGCGTTCACTTGCCCGGTATTGGGGTTGGTCACGCACTTCACGCCCATTATCTGCGGTCCATAGTGACACACATTGCTGTTCAAATTAGCGGTGCTTCGATCGACGAACGACATCTGGCCGCCGGAATATCGATGCAGGCCCGCGGGATTTACGCCGTAATTCACATAGCCCGGCGGTGGGGGAGGAGTTGTTCCACCTGTATTCAGGTTCAAATCGTCCAGCGCGGTATTCAGCGCCGGCGGATCGACACTCGTGCCCTGATAAGTGAGGAGGTTGGCTGCGTCGGAAAGATAACATCCTTTGGCGCGAATGTAATAAGGGATTTCATTCCCCAGCAAGGCCGGCGAATGACAGGTGTGCTTTTCACTATTGTTAATGACGTTTCCGTTAACGTCCACGTACCGGCACTCAAAGTCGTAGGCGTAGGCGGGATCGTTTTGCTCGTAAGTTCCGGCAGTTGTTCTTACCTGGCTGTAATTGGGAACGCGACTTTCTTCGATCTGCGGCAGCACCGTAAAAGGGAATGGGGTCGCAGCAATCGGAACATTATTGAGATAGAACTGCATGCTGAAGTTTCCATCGCCGCACTGGGACTGGTAATACCAGAGCACGTCGATCGAATTCGAGCCGCATAGGGGCTGTATTCCGAACGTAACCCAGCAGTTTTGCAGCGTCTGAGTGCCGACAACGTAGTTGGCATAGAAAACGAAGCTGGACCAGGTCGACAGCAGAGTCCCGCTGGAATTAAATAGTTGCGCGTAAATCGCGTCCTGATCGTTAGCGCCGGTGGTGAAGGTCTCGCCGCCGACAAATTCGTCCCGGTAGTAGGCCGTGGGGGGCGTCCCCGTCATCTGAATAAAATTCAGCACTTCCGTGGGGTAGCGGGAAAATTGTACGAAGGTTTCGGGATCCGGACCTGTCGACGGAGATCCCAAATGCGCGCTTACCTGGGGAGAAAACGAGCTCCCTTGTGCCGAAGCCGAGCGGGCTGCGAGCATGATGGAAAGACTCAAGGCGGTGAAAAACACGACGGCCAACTTCACGGTGCGGCTCCTCATATGCTGATCCTCTCGTGGCAATTTCTGGGAAGATGTAAGGTGAGGCGCAAGCCTACACGACTTTCTGCGCCGTCAAGCAAAAGTTGAAATCTTTTACGTTTCCAGAACAGACGCGTGAGGAGCTGTCCGTCCTGGTAGCGCGGTCCTTGAGTCTTTTCACTTATCACACCGAAGAACTATTCTTCTCGTCGCGACTTTTTTCTCCAGATCGCGGTCTGCCCAATGATTACGGTCCACTGACCACTACCGTTATAATCACCCGATATGTCGACCTCCGCCGACACTTCCGTCGCCGCCTCCACCACGTACGAGCCCGTCATCGGACTCGAAGTGCACGTCCAGCTTCTGACGGCGTCGAAGATTTTCTGCTCCTGCTCCACGCGCTTCGGAGCTCCGCCCAACACCAATGTTTGTCCCGTGTGCCTCGGGATGCCGGGAGCTTTGCCGGTGCTGAACCGCAAGGCGGTTGAGTTCGCGACGCTCGCGGCGATGGCGCTGAATTGCCGCATCAACGAGACTTCAATCTTCGCCCGCAAGAACTACTTCTATCCCGACCTGCCCAAGGGCTACCAGATTTCGCAATATGACAAGCCGCTGGCCGAGCATGGATTCATCGAAATCCCCGCGTCGCAAACCGACGACGGCAACCAGAAACTGAGAACTGAGAACCGGGAACTGAGAACTGCCAGAAAGAAGATAGGAATCACCCGGGTGCACTTAGAAGAAGACGCCGGGAAGAGCTTGCACGAGGGCTTTCCCGACGCGGACGAAAAGACTGCCATCGACCTCAACCGCACCGGCATGCCGCTGATCGAAATCGTCAGCGAGCCCGACATTGCCACGCCCGATGAGGCTTACGAATACCTCACGCGCCTGAAGGAGATCATCCTCTACACCGGCGTCAGCGACTGCAACATGGAGGAGGGGTCGCTGCGCTGCGACGCCAATGTCAGCGTGCGCCCGCGCGGGCAAAAAGAACTGGGCACGAAAGCCGAGATCAAGAACGTGAACTCCTTCCGCTTCATCCGCGAGGCGCTGGTTTACGAAATCGCGCGCCAGGTGGAAGTGATCGAGGCCGGCGGCAAGATCGTACAGGAAACTCGCCTCTACAACTCAAACGAAGGCAAGACCTACAGCATGCGCTCGAAAGAGCAGGCGCACGACTACCGCTACTTTCCAGAGCCTGATCTTCTGCCGCTGGTAGTCGACGAAAAATGGAAGGCCGAGATCACGAAGACTTTGCCCGAGCTGCCCGAAGCGCGCCGGGCGCGCATGGTGAAGGACTACGGCATCACCGAATACGACGCGCAGGTGTTGACGGTTTCAAAATCGCTCGCCGATCAATTTGAAGCGGCGGCCAAGGCTGCGAAGAATCCCAAGCGCGTGGCGAATCTGGTGCAGGGAGAGCTGATGGGCCGTCTCAAGGCCACCGGCGCGGAGATCGAGCAGTCCCCGATTTCGATGAAGGGCGTGGCGGCCTCCGCCGATCTGGTCGAAAGCGGCGCCATCTCAGGCAAAATGCTCAAGGATCTCTACGATCTTTCCTTCGCGCGCAACAAAGATTTCCCCGAAGTCTACGAAGAAGAAGGCCGCCCACAGCAGTCGTCTGATTCTTTCGCACTGGAGAAGATCATCGACGAGGTGATTGCCGCGAATCCCAAACAGCTTGAACAATATCGCGCCGGGAAGAATACAATGCTGGGGTTTTTTGTTGGGCAGGTGATGAAAGCGTCGAAGGGACAGGCCAATCCGCAGATGGTGAATGAGTTGTTGATCAAGAAGCTGGAATAATGTGCAGGTCCTACACACTCAGGTGCAACACTGTTGATGTGTCCGAAGTAATCTGAATCTTTGCCATGCTCCCACTAGGATGATCTCGGGCTTCTTTCCTCCGAGGCTGACCGCATCACAGGCGTTCATGAAAATCAAGCTCTGGACCATCATCCGGATTGCGACCCTTTTGGTCT
>WNFC01015212.1_pt1 | contig 12789 bp, 9 predicted proteins | sample 5400541 | NCBI WGS metagenome assembly WNFC01 (sample SAMN13153342, study PRJNA577476) | soil metagenome | isolation source: 120 cm saprolite under Douglas fir tree site 2 hole 2 replicate 1 | place: USA:California | collected 2015-04-18
CCGCCAGGTTGTTTCGGAGCTGGCACGAGCCTGACGAGGTCCGCGAGCTGGCTCAGGTGGTGGTGATGGCGCGACCCGGCATCAGCTCACCGCAGCGCGAGGATCTCGATGCGGCGGGGCTCGGCGCCGGGCAGGTGGTCGTATGCACCACTACAACTCCTGACGTATCGGCCAGCTCCATCCGCAGGGACATCAGGGAGGGGCGATCGATCGCAGGCAAGGTTCCGCCCGCGGTCGAACGGTACATCGCAGCCCGCCACCTCTACTCTTGAAACGTTGAAGTCACGCCCACGCCGAGTCACGCCCCTGCAGCTCGCTCGCATGCTGCGCGGCGCGGCGGTCGACAAGAAGGCATGGGACGCGGTCGTGATCGACGTCCGCGACAAGACATCCATCGCCGACTACTTCGTCGTGTGCGAAGGGGAGACAGACCGCCAGGTCCGCGCGATCGCCGATGCGATGGTGGATGCGGCCAAAGACCGTGAGCTCCGGCCGCTGGCGGTCGACGGCTACGACGATGCGACCTGGATCCTGCTCGACTTCGACTCGGTGCTAGCCCACGTTTTTTTGCCTGGCGAGCGCGATTACTATGACCTGGAATCGCTCTGGGGAAGGGCGGTTAAAGGGCGCCGAGTCGCAGGGGCCCCCGCGAAATCGAAGATTTCGTGGGGTTGAAAAGCCAGCTAGCGGCCTAGGATGGGTGGGCCATGGCGCACCCCGCGGACGGTCGAGGTGGCTCCAGCGGGTCCCAGCCGTCGTTCACCGACCTCGACAAGCCGCTGTACACCATCAGCGTCGCGGCGGAGATCCTGGAGACTCATCCGCGCACCCTGATGCTCTATGAGGAAGCCGGTCTCATGGTGCCCTACCGCACGTCGACCAACCGCCGCCGTTACTCGCAGCGCGACATCACCAAGGTCCAGGTCATCCAGCACCTGACGCGCGAGAAGGGGGTCACGCTGGCAGGGGTGCGGCACATCCTCAGCCTGTTCGAAGTGATGAAGCGCCACCGGGTGGAGCCGCCTCCTGAGCTGCGAGAGGTTTTCGACCGTTACGCTCAGATCATCTGAATTCGAAGCGTGCAGCTCGACTAGTGAAGGGACTTGAGGATCTGGATGATCGCGGGGCCAAGGAGCACGATCCAGAGCACCGGGAAGATGCATCCCACCATCGGGAAGACCATCCGGGACGACGCCTGGGCAGCACGTTCCTGCGCGGTCTGGCGCTGGCGCCGGCGCATCTCCATCGCCTGCACCCGCAGCAAACGCGCGATCGGGACGCCCATCTGGTCTGACTGCACGATCGATTCGACCAGGTGATGCAGGTCGGCGACGCCGGTGGTCTCGGCCATGTGCTCGAGGGCGACCATGCGGGGGCGGCCCAGCCGGATCTCGCGCAGCACCTTGCCGATCTCATCGCCAAGGGCGTTGTGAAATCGCTCGGTGATGCTCAGGAGGCCCTCGTCGAGGCTCATGCCAGACTCCACGACAAGGGTCAGCAGGTCGGTGGCCTCGGCCAGCGAGCGCTCGATCTGGTGGCGCCGCTGCGAGATCCGCTGCTCCAGCCATAACCTGGGCGTCATGTAGCCGAGGAACGCCGCCGCCGCTCCGGAAAGGGGCGCCAGCAGCAGCGACGGTATGGGCGCATTCACGAACAGGCCGATGGTGAGCCCGACGATGGCGAACAGCGCCGCCGCCGCGTAGCGGACCGCGTGGAACCCCGCCGGGGTCAGGCCGCCGGGGTCGCCGGCGCGGCTCAGCTTCTGGCGCAGCGGAGCGGTCTCGTGCGTAGGCATGCGCGATGCGAGCGGCCGCGCCAGGGCCTCGAACCGCTTGATCCATGGGGTGCGCGCCGGTGGCACCGTCCACGCGCCGTTGGTGGCGGCGACCGGCTTCGTCCGGTCGATGGCAACGAAATAGGCGGCGATCACGACGCCGCAGACAATGCCCAGCGTGATCGCGATTACGAACTGGCTTGACACTACGACTGCAGGGCGGTCATGCGCCTTATGAGGACGTTGCCGATCAGGATCAGAAGGCCGGCGATGCCGAGCAGGACATACCCGACGACTGTGCTCGTCATGGGCGCGAAGTACCCCGGCACGAACACGTACAGCCCCAGCCCGAGCAGGATCGGCAGGCCGGTGATGATGGTGGCTGACGCTCTCGACTGAGCCGTCAGCACGCTCATGTCGCGCTTGGTCTGGAGGCGATCGCGAAGCGTGTCTGAGATGTTGTCGAGGACCTCAGCCAGGTTGCCTCCAACCCGGGTGTGCAGGAGGATCGCGGTGACGATGAACTCGAGGTCCGGGCTGTTGATGCGCAGGAGCATGGCACTCAGAGCGTCCTCGACCGAGGTGCCGAGCGTGATCTCGGTGGCCACTCGCTCGAACTCCGTGGACACCGGCGGCTGCGACTTGGTGGCGACGGTCTCCAGCGCACGGTCGATCGCGTATCCGGTCTTGAGTGAGTTGGACAGCAGCTGCAGCATCCCCGTCAGCTGGTCGTTGAACATGTTCTGCCGGCGCCTCTGCAGGTAGCCCACCACCAGCGGCGGCAAGATGAAACCCAGCGCGGCGATGACGATGGGACCGATGGAGATGCCGAAGCGCACCAGTCCGATCAAGGCGCCCAGCACCACCGCGCCGATACGGATCAGGAGGTACTCCGCCGGCGTGATGTTGAGGCCGGCGCGCGCAAGGTCTTCGGTGAGCGTCGGCTTGCCCTGGACGCTGCGCCGGAGGCTGAGGTTTTCGGCCGCGGGCCGAAGCAGCCGCTCCACCAGCTCGCGCGGCGTCGCCCGTGGGGTGCGGAGGCCGTCGCGCGATCCCGCCCGTTCCTTACGGATGCGGTCGAGGCTCCAGAAGAAGACGGCGATCGCCGCCGCCATGGGCAACGCGATGGCAAGGAGGGTCGTGAGGTTCATGGGTCCTAGAAAAGGGTCGGGTACAGCGACTTGATGAGCGCCAGGGTGACGCCTTGCGCCTTGTCGACACTCGGACATGCCGGGTCGGGAGCCTGGGGGGAGCTCAGATAGTCGTGAAAGGACTCCAGCGTGTACTTCAATGCCGCGTACGTCAGGAACCAGGTGATGATCTCGGCCTGGCACTGCGTGACGACGACCGTAAGGCTGGTGGCACCGGCCGCTGAGCCCGACGAGCCGTTGGTGCCGACCTTGATCACGTGCAAATTGGTGAAGATCGTCTTGGACGCGGTGGCGCGTGAGCTCGACACGGTCGCTATCACGGAGATGTAGTCGTCGGGCTGGATGAAGTCGGCCACGCCCTGCTGCTCGCTCGTCGGGATGGTCAGGGCGACGTAGCCGGATGGGATGGGCAGGAACTCGGACTGCGCTCCCAGCGCGTTGGTGGGCTTGACAACGTCGGGGGAGGTGACCGCCTCCCCGCTGGGGATCGTTACCAAGGGGATCATGCCTTTGACCTGGGAGATTTCGGTGAAGAAGACCGGTGGGTAGTTGGCCGGAACCGGCACCCTCTTGATCTCTAGCGAGTCGACATTGATCGGCAGGCGGGGCTGCAGATCCTTGGTCGCGACCACGACCGACTGGTACGGGACGTTGGTCCCCGAGCTCGCGTTCAGGGCCACGAGCACGAAGGCGGTGATCACCACCAGGGCCAGGACGATGCCCAGGAGGGTGAACGGTCGCCTGGAGGTAACGCCTCTAAAAGTGCTCAAGGACGACCCATCATAGGCAAGATATCCGCGGTGCCGACGCCCTTAAGCCTCGCTTCCCGACCCGCCAGCAAGCGTCAGTCCGGGCAGTCGATGGTGGAGTTCGCCCTGTCGTCCGTGATCCTGCTCCTGATCGTGGGCGGGCTGGTCGACATAGGACGCGCCGTCTACGTTTCGGAGGTGCTCTCGAACGCGGCGCGAGAGGGAGCCCGCCACGGCGCCTGGTTCGATGCGCCGCACCTGGGGCATCCCTACCTCGATGACTTCCAGATCAAGTTGGTGGTCGACGCCGAGCTGGCGACCATCTCGCTGCCGGCCTCGACCCTCAAAAACCCGGGCACCACCTGCCCGACCCCGACCGACGGCAACAGCTACCACAACCCGCCATACGCCAATTCCGCATACCCGTCGACCGCCAACCAGACATGGCTTTACATCTGCTACGACAACACCCCGGGGGTCGACTTCACAGGACCTCCTACCGGGCAGAGCCAGCAGGACCTCAACGTCATCGTCCTTTATGCATATGCAGGGACCATGAGCTCACGAGTGCGGACATACTGCCGCGGCCAGCAGAGCCAGGCGCTGATCGAGTTCGCGCTCATCTCGCCCGTGCTCCTGCTGCTGCTGTTCGGCATCATCGACGTCGGGCGAGCGGTCTTCTACTACGACACCATCAGCCACGCCGCGCGCGAGGGGTCCCGGAGGGCCGTCCAGGCGTCGGACCGGCTGCCGACCAACGCCGACGTGCTCGCCACGGTGACGTCACAGTTGATCGGGATCCCGGTTTCGGCACCGTGCCCGCAAGGACCGATCACCGCCGCGACGCCGCCCGACAACTCGGCCTGGGTCTATGTGACCGAGCCCAGCCCGCCGGGCACCGTGGAGACCAATCCGCCGATGAACGCACCAGGCGGCGAGTACTCGGCGGCCGCCACTGGTTCGTGCAGCGCCATCAATCCCGCCGCGGGCAACGCGCCGCTGCAGGTGACGATCCGCTTCAACCTCGTCCTCATCACGCCGGTGATCGCGCAGGCTACGGCCAACCGCATCGTGATGACGGCCACCGCCATCTTCAGGACCGAATATTGATGGGCACGCCCAACGACGCCCCTCTCACCGGCCCCCTCCCCGGAGGGAGAAGGAGATACCAACGGGGCCAGGCCATCGTGCTCATCGCCATCATGCTGGCGGTCGTCGTGGGCATGGCCGCGCTCGCCATCGACGGATCGCGCGCATACGCCCTGCGCAGGGACCTGCAGGCCGCCGTCGACGCGGCCGCGCTCGCGGCTGGAGACAACCTCCAGCAAGCGCACAGCTACACGCCGGCGGGCTACGCGTCCGCGGAACAGGCGGCGACGACGAGCTTCGGCACCAACATGAGGCTCTACATCGCGCCCTCATGCTTTCCAAGCTATGGAGCGCCTCCACTGACGGTGACCTGCACGTACTCCGACGGGACTGTGCTCATGCAGGTGATCTCGGCGCTCGGCCCCGCCGGCACCGATTTCGTCATCAGCGGCTCGCGTCTACTCGTGCTCGAGTTCGCCCGCATCCTGACCAACGGGACCACCCCCCGGCTGTCGGCCGTGGCAACCGGAGGCGTCAACAACCTCCTGTACACGCCCACGATCGCGGCGTTGAGCGGTGCGGGGTGTGGGGGGTCCTCGGGCACCGCCATCTCCACCGTGCCTGGCGGCACGCTGAACGTCGTGGGTGACGTGGTTTCCAGCGGTGCCATATCCATCCAGGGGTCGGCTCAGGTCGCCGGAGACGTATATGCGCGGTGCCAGTCGTCGGTGCCCAACCTGACGAACACCTGCTACCCGAGCGGCAGTTTCACGCCCTGCACCTCCCCCGATGTCGCCGGCACGACGAAGGCGGGCTACAACTTCATCGATCCGAACTATCCCCAGCCGGCCGTGACAGGACCCTCCTGGGGCCAGCCGGGGAGCAACGTGGTCCTGTCGCCCGGTACGTACCCCGCGGACCCCATGTTCATCTCCGGCCGGTGCTACTTCCTCGCCGGTGGGGTCTACATGTGGCAGGGCGGCTACACCAACAGCGGCAGCTTCGTCTCCAACGAGCTCAGGCCGCCGGACGAGCCCCTGTACTCCAACAACATGATGCTCGACGGCCACCAGTTCTGGAACACGGATAGCGTCAGGTGCGCCGGCTCGACCCAGCTCACCGTGGTGACCGGGCCGAGGGGAATCGCCCCAGGGCAGTGGGCATTCGTGGTGACTTCGACTCGAACCGCGACCTACAACGGCCAATCCTACGTGCGCGAGAGTCCGCCGTCAGTGTGCTACACGGGGCAGATCAACGGCAGCGGCGAGAACTTCCACGTCACTGTCAGCAACGTCCCCGGGGCAACCGCCTACAACATCTACGCGGCACCAGGCGGCTCCTGCAGCGGCCCGTTCGGCCTCGCCAAGACTCTCCCGGTAACTGCTACTGAGTTGAACAACGGCACTGCAGGCTGCCCCGCATTTTCGGGCAGTGGTTGCAGCCTCGGGTACGAATCCATCGACCTGGACAGCAGCGACCTGGGGTCGTTGGGCGCGAATCAGCCCGACGGCGAGACCGCGCCGCTCAGGTTCAACCTGCCCAACGAGAACGCGAGTCGCGCCGCGCCCCCACATGGCGATCGCGCCAATGAGAACCAGTGCGACACGGTCGGCGGGGCGCTCACGACCTGCCCGGGTCCCATCACTCCGGGGGCCGCTGCGTTTGTCATCCCCGCCGGCGGCTGCCTGAACGCCACCAGCAACGGAGACAACCAGCTGTTCAGCGGCTACCAGTACAACTGGATGGCGGTTTACGAGCCGCCTGCCAACAACTGTGGCAACAGTCTCGGCGCGGCATCGGACTCGGCGTTCGTCGGGATGATCTACACGCCCGGGGCGACCATCACCATCAACAAAGCCGCAACGTTCCGGACTGACGAGGGCGGAGGCGTGATCGCCAACACCCTCATCTTCACCGGCCAGCTGCCGACCATCATCGGCGACCCTGACGACTATGGGCCCGTGCCCCCCGCGGCGAAGCTGACGGGTTAGCTCACCTCGGCGGGCTCGTGTGCCCGAGGCCGCTCGGCGGCCACGCCGTCCGCGCCGATCGCGTGGAGGCGAGCGTGGATGCCCGCGGCCGATTTCGCATCGCCGAGCTCTTCGTAGCGCCCGAGCGCGCCGCTCCACGCCGCTATGGCGTCGTTGTTTCGCGAAAGCCCCCAATACGCCTGGCCGCGCAGTGCCAGCGCCTGCGCGCGCTCGCGGATGCTTTCGCCTGGCATGAGCTGCAGGGCCCGCTCGATCAGCCGCAGCACCTCTTCGAAAGCGCCGACGGCCATGGCGTTCCTGGCCGCTTGCGTGAGGTAGCCCGACGTGCGCAACGGATCGGCAGAGGTGCCGGCCTGGTACAGGTGGTGCGCGATCTCGGCCGACTTCTCTGACGCGCTCTTGCCGTAGACGCGCTCCAGCGTGTCCGCGACCGCGAGGTGATAAGCCTGCAGGCGAGGCAGGGGGAGCACGCCCAGCACCCGCTGGCGCACGAGGTCGTGGCTGAAGCGGAACCGATCCTGCCGGGCGGCGGTCAGGAAGTGACCCCTCGTCGCCTCGTCGATCGCGTCGCGCAGCTCGTGGCCTGACAGCTCGCCGAATGCCTCCAGCAACGGGATGTCGAAGTCGCGGCCGATGACCGCCGCCGCCACGAGCATCCGCTGCGCGGGCTCGCTCAGGCGCTCCAGCCGGCGGCCGATGAGGCCGCGCACGCTCTGCGCCAGCTCGAGGTCCTCTTCAGTAAAGCTGGCCTGCACGCGAGCGCCGCCGCCGAGCATGGTCTCGGACTCCGCCATATATAGGTATGAGTGCTCCACGAAGAGGGGGTTACCCTCCGTCGCCGCCTGTATGCCAACCAGCTGGACATGGGAGAGCGGCTTGTCGCCCATCACCCCGACCATCTTCTCGACGTCGCGGTCCGACAGCCTGTCCAGCTCGATGCGCTGAGCGCGGCGCCGGCGGATCAGGCGAGAAGCTGCGTTCGTGAACGGCCGCGCGGAGTCGAGGTCTGATTCCCAGTAGGTGCCGAGGACGACGATACGGGTGCCGCCGAGGCGCTCGGCGATATCACGCAGGAGCAGGACCGTTTCGTCGTCCGCCCACTGAAGGTCGTCGAGCACGATGAGCAGCGGCTTGGCGCCCTGAGATCTGGAGAGGAACTCGAAGATGGCGCGGAACAGGTGCTCGCGGAGCTCGGTCGCCGGGAGCTCGGTCAGCGCTCCCATCCCGCGCACTTTCTGCCGGAGCGCAGGCACGAGTTGCGCGAGCAGGGGACCGCTCTCGCCGACAGCCTCTTGCAGGGGGTGGGCGGCGACGCTGGCCACGGCCCCCGCGAGCAGGTCGCGGAATGGAGCTAGCGGCGTGATGTCCTGCTCAGCGCAGCGGCCGCTCAGCACCCACCAGCCTTTGCGCGCCGCATCCGCGGCGACCTCGGAGGCAAGGCGCGAGGAACCCATGCCCGCGTCGCCGGCGATGAACATCATGCTGCCCGAACCCATGGCCGCCCGGTCCAGCGCCATGCGGATGTCGAGGCGCTCCTGCTCGCGGCCGACGAACCCGTCGCCGGTGGGGAGGACGGGCGTCGGTGAGGGCGCCTCACCTGGAGTGACATCGTGCAGCCGGAAGCGGTCTGGGAACCCTTTCAGCCGGAAGCGGCCGCGATACCCGAACTGGATCTCGGCCACCGGGCCGACGAGCTCGCGGACGACATCGGAGACCAGGATCTGGCCGCCCTTCGCCTTGCCGGCGACCCGGGCGGCCACGTTGACGGCGGCGCCGAAGATGTCGCCCGCCTCCTCGACCACCTCTCCGGTGTTGATGCCGATCCGGATCTTCAGCTTGCGCTCGGGATTCTGCTTGCTGTACTCGGCGATCCCGCGCTGGATGCCTATGGCGCACTCGACCGCATGCCGGCTGGAGCCAAAGCTGACCATGACGCCGTCGCCGAGGCCTTTGATGCGCCGGCCCGCGTGCTCGGTGATCTTCTCTTCGATGATCGACTCGTAAGTCTTCATGATCTCGTGCGAGAGCGTGAAGCCCCGGCTCGAGAGCATCTGGGTCGAGCCCTCGACGTCGGTGAACATGATCGTGACGGTGCCTTCGCTCTGGCCGGCCGAGAGGCTCTCGATGATCGTCTCGGGTGTGAGCGCCTGTGCCGGGTTCACCTGCTGGCCGAGGCCTTCCGCTACCGCCCTGAGGAGCGATGGGTCCGCGCGGAAGCCGGCCTCGCCCTGCGGGTACTTGATGAGCTGCAGGAGGCCTGCCTCGACCGCCTGCCGCAGCTCACGCCCGGCCGACTCCTTGCTCAGCTTGTTCGGCGCGGCATAGTCGCTGGCCTTCAGCTCGGCCCCCTCGAACGCCTGGGTGATGGCGGGCGCGAGGCGAAGGTTGAGGCCCTTGCGCGAGATCAGGCTCTCGATGATGGCCTTGATCCTGCGCGTGGCGCTGGCCCCGGCGGGGCCGGAGGAATGGACGATGGGCAGCATGCCCGCGAACCCACTCGAGGCCGCGGCCGCCATCTGGCCGAGGGCGCTGGTGGCGCGCGCCACCGCGGTGGCGGCCTGGAGCGCCTGTGACGCCGCGGCGTCGTCGCTCACGCTCGGCGCGACCGGGGGCTGGGCGGGGGATGCCGGGGCGGCCGGTGTCCTGGCGGCGGCGGGAACCGCGGCCCGCGCCGCGAGCAGCTCTGGCGGCATCGTGAACTGGGCCGGGGCCGCGGCCTGCAGATCGGCCACCGCCGAGCGTGCGGCGTCGATGAGCTTGCGCATCTCCTCCTGCATCTCGGGGGTGGAGGCCATCGTCGACGCGGTCTGCGATTCCGAGGCCTGCACCGTGCGCGATTGCTGCTGGGGCCTCGAGTCGCCGGGCCGGTCGGAGCTGAACGGCACGACGACCACCTGGCGGACCACGTTTTCGGTAGTGCCGCGCGCGGCGGCGATCAAAGGGTCCTTGACCACCGGCATCATGCTGTCCGAGCCGGCGGGCACGAATCGCGACTTGACGGGGTCGAACAGGTCCTTGTCGACCTGCACCCCGTAAAAGGCCGCCTTGTCGAGCGACGTGGGGACGTAGCCCGTGGCGTTGTACTCGAGCCGCAGGTCGGAGCCCATGCCGAGCAGGAAGATGTCGCGCAGGATCGCGCCGTTCGAGTCGTAGCCGACGACCTCGGCGATCTGGGCGATCTTGCGGCGGCCGTCGGGCATGCGCGCCTGGTGGACGATCAGGTTCACGGCCGAGGCGATCTGAGCGCGCACAGCCTCGAACGGGATGTCGATCGAAGCCATCATGACCATCGTCTCCAGGCGGGAGAGCGCGTCGCGCGCGGAGTTGGAGTGGATGGTCGACATGCTGCCGTCGTGGCCGGTGTTCATGGCCTGGAGCATGTCCAGGGCCTCGGCGCCGCGTACCTCACCGACGAGGATGCGGTCGGGGCGCATTCGCAGGCTGTTGCGCAGCAGCTGCCGGATCGTCAGCTCACCCTTGCCTTCGACGTTGGGCGGCCGGTGCTCGAGGGCGATGACGTGCGGGTGGTCGATCTGCAGCTCGGCTGCGTCCTCGATCGTGATCACGCGCTGGTTGTGGGGGATGAACCGCGCGATCACGTTGAGCGAGGTCGTCTTGCCGGAGCCGGTGCCGCCGGAGACGAGCACGTTCATGCGTCCGAGCACCGCCGCCTGCAAGAACTCCGCCATCGCGGGGCTGAGGCTGCCCTCTCGAGTGAGGTCGTCCATGCCCAGCACCGCGTCCTTGAACTTGCGGATCGTCAGCGCGGCCCCGTGGATGGCGGCCGGCCTGATGATGGCGTTGACGCGGCTGCCGTCCGGCAGTCGCGCGTCGACCATGGGGTTCAAGCCGTCGATGTGGCGGCCGGTCGTGGCGACCATGCGCCTGATGGTCTCCAGCAGCTGGTTCTCATCCTCGAAACGCACCTCGGCCTTGGTGAGCACGCCCCGGCGCTCGATGAAGACCTCATCGGGGCCGTTGACCATGATCTCGCTGACCGAGCGGTCGTGAAGCAGGCCGTCCAGTGGTCCATAGCCAACCGCCGCCCGCAGGATGATGTCGGCGAGCGTCGTCTTTTCGGGAGCGCTGAGCTCGATGCCGTCCTCGGCCAGGAAACGGTCGAGGTGGGTGCGCACCGCGCGCGAGAACGCGAGAGTGTCGCCGGTGGTGAGGCCGACGTCGCGGATGAGCGCCAGGCGGTCGCGGAAATCGTTGGCGAGCCGGTTCAGATCACGACCCTGGCGGGCCGCCGCCTCCATGATGTCGCTGCGGCGGCGATGCGGGACCGCCACCTCTGTTGTGCTTGTCCAGGCGTCGACGAACTGCATCTCGAGCAGCGCAGCCGAAGCCGCAACCGCGGGGATGACCCTTTGCCGCTCGGTGAGCCGGATCTTGATGCCCAGCCCGGCGCCGTCAGAGCTCTGGCCCGCGTCCATGTAGGCCGCGATCCATTCGCCGTCGCGGAATCGCAGGATGGCCTTGCGCAGCGGGCTCTTGTCTCCAGGGTCCGGCTCGAGGTCGGGGTCGTCGAGCGAGCCCAGGACCACATATTTGATGTCGCGAAGGGGAATCCACCGCGCCCGGTCGGCGTCCGGCGGCGTGTAGATGGGAAAGCCTTCCGACGTGAGGATGCGCGCGTCCGACTCCCCATCTTCGAGGCCGCCGTCGAGCCGATGCACGGAGACCCTCAAGCGCGTGCCGTGTCTTGGGTCGGCACGCTGCTGAAGAGTCATTGGCGAGGGCGCTGCGGGTCCGATGGAAAGCGAGTCGCCGTTGGCGGGCTGTGTGATCTCCACGTCACTCATGGCGCGGCAGTGGCGATGATAGCTCCGGCCTACCGCCATCCAACCCGCTTAAGGATTTCATTCCGGTGCTCAACCTGGCGTCCCGTGCCGGTCCGGCGGCCGCCGGCGGTCGAGCACCCATTTCGAGCCCGGCAAGCGCTTGGCCACACCTTTTACCTCCGCCGCCCGTGCCGAGAGCGCGGCCGCGCTCGGATAGCTGCCAGGCTCCGCGATGACGACTCCGATCGAGACCGACACGAACTCGGCTCGGATCTTGTCGCCGTTGCGCTCCTCGTACTCGATCGACCCGCGCTCCCGGTCGGCCAGGTCGTAAAGGGCAGGCACCGATGCATCGAAACGGCGCGTGATCTCGTCGGCGATCAGCTCGGCCAGCTGGGGCTCGGTGAGGATGACGAAGTCGTCGCCGCCGATGTGACCGGCGAAATGCCGGCGCGACGGATTCTCCTCCAGGACTTCGATGATGATCGTCGACAGCGTCTTGATCACATCGTCGCCGCGCACGAAACCGTAGTGGTCGTTGTAGCTCTTGAAGGAGTCGATGTCGGGGTAGAGGACCGCGAATCGCTCCTGGCCCATGAGGCGCACGCTGATCTCACGGAGGATGTCGGAGTTCCCGCTCATCCCCGTGAGCGGATTGAGCTCGCGGGTGGTCGTCGCCCTGGTGATCACGGCGCGCAAGCGCGCCACCAGCTCCTCGGGGATGAATGGCTTGGTTATGTAGTCGTCGGCGCCGCTGAGGAGGTGCTCGACCTTGTCTTTCAGCGAGCTACGCACGGTCAAGAAGATGACCGGGATCAGGCGGGTGCGAAAGTCGCGCCGCAGGTCGGTCAGGATCTGCTCACCGGTGGTGGCGCCGAGCTCCAGGTCGAGCACGATGATGTCGGGGCGCCAGTCGACGGCGGCTTCATGGGCCGCCATCCCGTCGCCCACGGCGACGCACTCGAACCCGGCTCGCTCGAGCACGCGCTTGATGAGCTTGAGCATCTGCTCGTCGTCATCGACCACGAGCACGAGGTCGCGGGTGACCCGGGGTGCCTCGGACGGCGCCTGCTTGGCGGCGCCCGCCCTTCTCACCACGGTCATGAGCTGCCCGGCGCCGCGTCCACGTCCGGGCGGTGCCTGAGCTTCTCGGTGAGCTCGAGCGCGCGCTCGGCGGCGGTCCGGATCTCGGCGATGTCGGCCTTGATCGCTTCCGGATCGGTGGTCTCGGCCGCGATGAGCTCGCAGTAG
>WNFC01006571.1_pt1 | contig 12787 bp, 14 predicted proteins | sample 5400541 | NCBI WGS metagenome assembly WNFC01 (sample SAMN13153342, study PRJNA577476) | soil metagenome | isolation source: 120 cm saprolite under Douglas fir tree site 2 hole 2 replicate 1 | place: USA:California | collected 2015-04-18
GCGACACGCCGGAAGATATCCGGGCAGCTCGAGGCGTGGGCGCGCAAGTGGTCGCGGTCTGCACCGGTATCTTTAAGAATGATGAACTGGCTTGCCATGCGCCGGATGCCTGCATCAGTTCATGCATGGAATTGCTGGCAGGTTGATCCTTCCTCGGATTAACTAGCCAGCGAGAAGTTTTTTCAGTCCTTTGCGGTTTCGAGCGGGTAGATATTCGAGTGCTGCCTGCGCCAGCGCCCCATAAACTTCCTTCGCTCGCGGAATTTTCTGCAATGTCCGCAAGTGCTTCTGCACGACCGGTACGTCTCCTCGCACGATCGGCCCACTAAACGCTCCAGCCGGACCTAAGGCGCTGTAGTTGGCCAGAGTCTGCCTCACAATCGGCAGCATTATTTTTCGCGCTTGGGCGGCGGAAAGTCCCGCTGCCTTAGCCACCCGCTCCGCGGTCACCAGCATCGCCACCAATAACGGTGAACTGAATCCTCCCCAGGCGTGGTACGCAATCTTGTTGGTCTTGGAGATGGAAAATGCATCTCCTCCCAGGTCGCGCGTAATTTTTCGTGCGAGACGAATCGCCTTCGCATCGCCTTCCAGCGCGAATGCCACTCCTTTGAGAGATGGAATAGAGCCACGAACAAAGGTCATCATGGGATGCACGGACGCGACCGCTGCTCCCCGCCGTCGCAAGAGATCGAGCTCGTCGCTGGCCAACGCTCCGCTGGAATGAAAAGCGATTTTGCCTTTCCATCCGACTGAGTGAGACAACGCACGGGCAACTGCCGAGATTTCACGGTCGGGGACACAGAGCCAGATCAAATGGGAATCCAGCTTGGAGGTCTTTGGAGTCGTCGCGACAGATCCTATAGCCCGAGCAATCTCTTGCGCTCTCTTTCGAGAATCGGGAGTGTTGCGCGAAATAACTTCGCTGACCCGGTATCCAGCTTCAGTAAGCGCCAACGACAGGGCGCCGCCCAGTCTTCCCGGACCGACGATGGCGATCTGCGGTTTGGGCGGCATCGCCGCAGCATATCAGGCTGTTTCGCCGGAAACCAAGATTCACCGGGCATTCGCATATATTGTCTGTATGCCAGAGAGATCCCGCCGCTCGCAAAAAGCTCGTGTGCTCACTTCGCAGGTCGTCTATCGCGGTCCAGTTTTCTGGGTTACAACCGACTACGTGATTGAACCCGGAGGCGTGCGTGTCCGCCGTGATGTCGTGCGCCATTCCGGTTCTGTCGTCATCCTGGCCGTAGACGAGCACCGTTCTCATCCCCACGTTCTCCTGGAACGACAATACCGACATGCTGCGGGAAGCTATCTTTGGGAACTTCCTGCAGGACGGATTGATAAAGGCGAAAACGCGTTAGCCGCCGCGAAGCGGGAACTGCTGGAAGAAACCGGCTACACCGCCTCTCGCTGGAAACGCATTCTGAAGTTCTATGCCAGCCCCGGCTTCGTAGCCGAGACCATGAATCTTTATCTGGCTCGAGGGCTGCGTGCCGGAACCGCGCAACCCGAGGCTGACGAAATGATTCAGCAACGCCTGGTGCCCTTGTCAACCGCCGTACGTTGGGTAATGCGTGGAACAATTCGCGATGCTAAAACCATCTCTGGTGTGCTCTGGTTGAGCCATCGGCGAAAACCGTCCAAGCCGCACCGGTAGCGGTTTTCCAGCAGGCAATCCTTGACATGCCCTTTCTCCGGAAGCACAATGACACGAATTGCTAGGCACGGCCTCATAGGCGAGAAGAGTACGTGCCGAGGGGGCGAATGTGGATCGTTTGCAAGGTACAGTGAAGTGGTTTAACAACGCCAAAGGGTACGGCTTCATTGGACGCGAAGATGGGCCGGATGTTTTTGTGCACTACAGCGCCATCACATCCGAGGGATACAAGAGCTTGCAAGAAGGCGACAAAGTCGAGTTTGAAATTACCCAAGGCCAGAAAGGACCGCAAGCATCCAACGTCAGCAAAGTTCCATAACTTTTAAAATTTCCGAATCTTCCTACCTTTGTTGCTGCCGCCAAATATCAGGCGCTCAGGCCGACAGGGGCTAGCTATTCTCTGACCATCTGGCCGTCCTGGCTGATTTGTTTTAATCTTTTCACCTCCGCATGGATAACAAAGCCATTGCCGGCGTTCTTTATGAAACAGCCGACCTGCTTGAAATTGACGGTCAGGATTCATTCCGCATCCGCTCGTATCGAAATGCAGCTCAGGCCATCGAGGCCCTGCCCCAGCAGATCGCAGATCTGATCGCTGAGCCCAAAAAGGTGCTTGAAATACCGGGCATCGGCAAAGGCATGCTGGCCAACTTGAACGAGATGTTCAAGGAAGGCCGTTTGCAACTTCACGCTGACCTACTCAAGAGATATCAGCCTTCCATGCTGGATTTGTTGAAGATCCAAGGTCTCGGTCCGAAAACTATTTCCCTTATCTGGAGTGCTTATCAGGTCTCCGATCTGGAAGGCGTGGAGAAATTAGCGCGCGAAGGAAAGATTCAGATCCTGCCCCGCATGGGTGAGAAACAGGAACAAAAACTGCTCAAGGCTATCCAAGACTATCGCCGGATCGCTGGCCGGTATCTTCTCGACGTGGCTGAAAATGAAGCCCAGAAAATCGCCGACCACCTGCGCAACTTTCCCGGAGTGGAAAAAGTAACGCCAGCCGGATCACTACGCCGCGGACGCGAGACCGTGGGCGATCTCGATGTCTTGGTAACCGGGAAGGCGTGCATCCATGACGTTGAACGAGAACAATGCATCGATCACATCATTAAACTTCCGGGCCTGATGGAAATTATCGTCCGCGGTGAAAACAAGGTGAGCTTCCGCTTACGTGGTGGCATGCAGGTGGACGTCCGCTTCCTTTCACCCGATTCCTTTGGCGCTGCCTTGCAGTACTTCACGGGATCGAAGGCTCACAATGTCGCCCTTCGCCAACGCGCTTTGAAGATGGGTTACACCTTAAGCGAATACAGTCTGGCACGTCTGGACAACGAAAAAGGTGTCGCCGGCAAGACTGAAGAGGATATCTACGCCAAACTCAAGCTCGACTACATTCCACCTGAGCTGCGGGAGAATCAGGGCGAGATCGACGCGGCGGAAAAGCACGCTTTGCCTGCTCTTATCTCGCAAACTGATTTGCGGGGTGATGTCCATATGCACACCGTCGAAACCGACGGCCGCAAAACCATCGAGGAAATGGCTGAGGCTGCCATCGAGCGCGGCTACAAATACATGGCCATCACCGACCACTCCAAGAATCTGGCCTTCGCCAACGGACTGGATGACAAGCGAGCGCTGGAGCATATCCAACGCATCCGCGAGGCGGATAAGAAGATCGATGGCATCAAGATCTTTGCCGGAATTGAAGTAGACATTCTCGCCGACGGCAGTCTTGATTTGTCCGACTCAGTTTTAGAGCAGATGGACTTGGTCATCGCCAGCGTGCATTCGCACTTCAATCAAAGCCCGGCAGAGATGACAGCCCGGCTGCTGAAAGCCATCGAAAATCCAAATACGTCTTTTATCGGTCATCCTACGGGTCGGATGTTGCTTCGGCGCGATGCGTATCAATTCGACATCGACGCCATCCTGAGGGCTGCCGCCAAAAATAAGGTCGCCATGGAGTTGAACTCTTATCCGGACCGGCTCGACTTATGCGATCGCCACTTGCGGCGGGCGAAACAGCATGGGGTGAAGATCGTGATCAACACTGACTCACACCATACAGCTCATCTCGACAAGATTCGATATGGCATATTGCAGGCCCGTCGCGCCTGGCTTACGCGGGACGATGTCCTCAATACGTTGCCGACACAGCAATTCGCGAAAGCCATGAAACACATCTGGGCGTGATGAGGAGTAAAATCTCTCGCGGGATTCCCTATGCCTGAAGAAAAACCACCTGTAGCTCCCACGCCGCCTTCAGCACCGTCCACTACGCCGGAATCCGGCACTAGCTTCGACATCAGCGAGGAATACGGCACAGCGGCCAAGAATTTGCCTCCCGCCAAGGTCGTAGCCATCGGCATCAGTCTCATCGTACTCATCGCGCTGGTTGTTGGCCTTGCGCAGCGTCCGAAAGTTTCCGCCTCGGGTTCGATTGACGATATAACATCCATTGAGATGCCCAACCAGAACTCGGTAATGGTAGCTCTGGCCATCTCGATGAAGAATCATGGCAAGAAGCGGTTCTATATCCACGATATCCAGAGCGAGCTTGAAACCGGGAGCGGTAAATTTACCGATGAGGCCGCTTCGGGAGTTGACTTCGAGCGGTACTTTCAGGCTTTTCCGGCACTCAAGGAACATGCCCTCGCGCCCTTGAAACCAGAGACGATGATCGAACCCGGAGGCGAGACCAAAGGAACTATCATCGTGAGCTTTCCGGTTACCGCGGATGCTTTTGCTAACCGGAAATCGATCAAGGTAACGATCCGACCCTATGACCAACCCGTGCCGCTAGTACTGACCAAGTAGCGCGGCCATTTCCTTGCTATTGTTTTTTCAGGAATCTTCGGTGGGCATGGGTCTCGGCCCCAGGCTTGATGTCGTCATACTTCAAGCAACTGATCGACCCATCCACTTCCAGCACGCCTAGCGCTACATCGTGGTAGCTAGAGATCCCATGCGCACGCAGTGCACGTTGCAATTCATCCATGCTGACATGCTCTTTTGCCATGTGCGCCGCGATGATTTCACCGTCATGAATCAGCAGTGAGGGCTGGCCTTGAACAAACTTCCGAAAGCGCCGATTGACGCCCGATAGTTCAGCAACAGCATAGTTTAAAAGTAGCAGCGTGGAGGCGGCGATCACCCCGCCCAGGAGAGAGGTATCCGGTCCAGTCATCGCGTTCTGCACTGCGTTGCTGATGAGAAGCAGAAGGGTAAGATCGAAGGGCGTCATCTGCCCCACTTCTCGCTTACCGCTCAGGCGAACGCCCAAGAGCACGACGCTGTAGATGACCGCCGTGCGGAGCGTGATCTCAAGCAGAACACGCCCGCCAGGGAACATCGCACCCGACACTAGTTGGCCGTCACCGAGACCGACGCGTTCTTGGGCGTACTCAGATAACCCGTCGCTTTATTCTTGTCCACGGCCCAAACCACGAGCTCGTACAGCATGTGGTCACGTCCAGAGTAGAACTGGATAGGCTCACTGACATTGCGATCTTTCTTTTCGATGGTCCTATCGTCAGAAGTCACGTTGAGAGTGTACTTGCCCTTCTTCTGATCTGCCTTCTTGAGTTGCAGACTGACGGTTGAAACCGGCTGCGGCTTCGCCCCTTTGAGAAGCGTGAATTCGAAGTAGCTTCGATCGCCACGATGCTTGAGAACTTCGAGATCATCTCTGGTTCTGGCAATCAGTCCACTCTGCAGACCCAGATCGCCGATGGTGCGCTCCAACTTCGCCCGGGTCGCCTCCAGCTCAGACCTGGCAGCGGCGACGTCGGTCTTGACGCCACCGACATCAGTCTTCACACCGGCCACCTCTCCGCTGACCTGACTGAGTTGTTGTTTCTGATGTTCGGCGATACGTGCTTCCGCGGCCCTTTGCTGGCGCTGTATTTCGGACGCGCGCGACGCCATCTCCCTCTTCGTGATGCCCACCTGCTGCGCCAAAGTCTCATCATTGGCCTCGGCGGACTGCACCCGTCTGGTTAGCTCCGCAATCTGAACTTTGCTGGCAGCGTAGTCTTTGTTCAGCGTATCGAGATGAGCGCGCAGACTCAACGTCAGAAAAAGTGATCCCGCCACGTAGATAATCGCGAGGGCCAGCAGGATCCACTTGCCCATATTGCTTTCGCGCTCGATGTGAACTTCTGAAACTGGTTCGCCCATTTCGGGCATAACTCCTCCGCTGTTTGTTATGGGATGTTGAAGTAATTGTTGAATATAGTGCACACCCTGTCAATTGCAATGATGGCACCAGCCATCCACTGCACCTCCGTCACTATTACTGACACCAACCAAGGAAGCTGAGTTCCTACAGTTGGACCTTCCTCAATCGCAGTGAGTTAGTAATCACCGAAACCGAACTGAAGCTCATCGCCGCAGCCGCCACGATCGGACTCAGCAGCCATCCGAAGAACGGATACAACACACCCGCCGCAACTGGTATCCCCAACGAGTTGTAGATAAACGCGAAGAACAGGTTTTGGCGGATATTGCGCATGGTGGCTCTGCTCAGCCTGCGGGCGCGCACAATGCCGTTGAGGTCGCCTTTCACCAAGGTGATGCTGCCGCTCTCGATGGCGATATCCGTGCCACTGGCCATCGCGATGCCAACATCGGCTTGGGCAAGGGCAGGAGCGTCGTTGATACCGTCCCCAGCCATGGCGACGATGCGTCCCTCTCCTTGTAGGCGGCGCACCACGCTGGCTTTGTGCTCGGGCAAAACACCAGCTTCGAAGTCATCAATTCCCAGTTGTCTCGCGATCTTTTCGGCGGTCGCACGGTTATCACCGGTGAGCATCACGAGGCGCAGGCCCTCAGCCCTTAGATCCCGCACGGCTGGCGGCGTCGATGGCTTGATGGGATCGGAAAAGGCGATTAACCCTGCCGGGTGACCGTCCACCGCGAGGAATATTAATGTCTGGCCGCCACGCCATAGTTCGTCCGCTCGTTCTGAAAATAGCCCCATCGGCACGTTCAATTCTTCGAAGAGTTTTTCGTTCCCTGCAGTCACTGCATGACCGTCCACTTTGCCGCTAACTCCACGTCCTGTTAGATAACGGAACTCGCGGCTTTCAGCCAACGCTAGCCCACGGTCTTCAGCAGCCGCAATCACGGCTGCCGCCACCGGGTGCCCGCTTCCCTGCTCCAAGCTGGCAACTAGCCGCAGCAGCTCGGGTTCATCTTCGCCAGAAACAGTGACCACTGATGTGACCCGCGGCTTTCCTTCCGTCAACGTGCCGGTCTTATCCAGCACCAGGGTGTCTACTTTTTCAAGAATCTCTAATGCTTCTGCGTTCTTAATCAATACGCCGGCTGTGGCGCCGCGTCCCATGGCTACCATGATCGATACGGGTGTCGCCAATCCCAAAGCGCACGGACAGGCGATAATCAGCACAGCGACGGCATTGACCAACGCATAAGCGAAACGTGGCTCGGGTCCCAGAATGCTCCACAGAATGAATGTCACAACAGCAATTGCAATGACTGCTGGCACAAACCAAGCTGCCACTCGGTCCGCTAGCCGCTGTATAGGCGCCCGGCTTCGCTGCGCCCGACTGACATGCTGCACAATCTGCGCTAGCACAGTCTCGCTTCCCACCCGCTCGGCCCGCATCACAAACGATCCAGTTCCATTCACGGTACCGCCAATGACGTGGCTGCCCGGTTCCTTCTCCACCGGCATCGATTCGCCTGTGATCATGGACTCATCAATCGCGCCGGTTCCCTCAATGACGATTCCGTCGACGGGCACTCTTTCGCCGGGGCGCACCCGCAGGATATCTCCGGGCTTCACCTTCTCCACCGGAATATCTTCTTCTCTGCTGCCACGCACTACGCGGGCGGTTTTAGGAGTCAGGTCCAGCAAGGCGCGAATCGCCGACCCAGTACGGCTGCGCGCCCTCAATTCCAGCACTTGTCCAAGCAGTACGAGTGTGACGATCGCAGCGGCAGCTTCAAAATAAACCGGTGGAGTCCCGCTCATGTCTCGGAAGGATGCGGGAAAAACTTGCGGGAAGAGAGTTGCGACCAGGCTGTACAAGTAGGCGACGCCTGTGCCCATCGCAATCAACGTAAACATGTTGGTGGAGCGATTGACGATCGACGTCCAGCCCCGCTGGAAGAACGGCCATCCGCCCCACAACACCACAGGCGTACTCAGAGCCAGTTCGATCCAGGGCAGCCAGCCCGGCAACGCACGCTGCACCGGCATGCCTGACAGCATGTCGACCATGGCGATTCCCAGCAAGGGTGCAGTGAGCGCCAAGCTGATCCAAAATCGGCGAGTCATGTCGCGCAGTTCGGGGTTGTCCTGCTCGACCGCAGCTACGGTGCGCGGCTCAAGCGCCATGCCGCAGATCGGGCACGTCCCCGGGCCAGGACGAACGACCTCCGGATGCATCGGGCAGGTGTATTCAATCCGGCTGGAAGCAAAAGGTGATTCCGGTTCAAGCGCCATGCCACATTTCGGGCAAGGCCCGGGTTTGTTCTGTCGTACTTCCGGACACATCGGGCATACGTAACCGCTGTCCGAAGGTGCACTGCTATGAGCCTGTGTGCCGGCGAGGGGATTTAACGTGGTTGGTGAAATCGCAGCAGACGGTTCCAACGTTACCAGGCCAGGATGGTGGGCTAGCGCAAGGTTTTTTCCCGCAGCGTACTTTTCTGGATCGCTTTTAAACTTCTCCGCGCAATGGCCGCAACAAAAGTAATAACTTTTACCAGCGTGCTCGAGCTTGTATCGCGCTGTGGCCGAATCAACCGACATGCCGCAAACCGGATCCTTTACACCAGTTGCAGAATTAGCAACATTTTCCATGTGTGACAGCCGAGATCAGTCAAACGCGACAAATATTAGATTGTCTTGACCCGTGAGTCGATTCTTGGCGGTAGCTGTTGTATCTTTGCAAGCGGAGACACGCATCCGATGACGCAATTGGAAGTTGCTTATCATTACGGAAATCCTCCGAGCGAGGCGGAAATGCGCGCCATCAGCGCCCTCCGCGAAGTTTACGGAATACGCCGTATCACTTTCGATCCCAAGGAGCGAACCATCCACGTGGAATTTGACGCTTCCCGCTTCAAAGAACCCGTGATTGCGGCCTTGCTGCGGGAGGCGGGACTGGATGTGCAGGAAAAGCCTGCGCTTGCCTGAATTTCTTTGTGGGGTTAGGGGGAGGGCTTTGGGGAAAAAAGCAAGGGGCGCCCAAGAAAACCTCTGGCCGAAGTTTATTCTCAGGGGCGCCCCGTTGCGCGCCACTTCGTCTAGCGTTCTTGTTGCATCCGCCATGCCATCCCTAACTATCTGAAAGTACGGATGCAGCGAGCCTTAAGGGCGGTAGGAATTGCCACCGGCCGGGAAAGATTTACTTCAACCGGGGCAGGCACGAGATTTGCCGAAGTCCTGTTGAAATCTGACTTAGTCGACGTCCCCCACGGGCAGGAACTCTGGATCGCCAAAAACACGCGGATATCTTGAATGGAAAGCGGTGCGGATCGAGAAAAATGGCGACCCCGGAGGGAGTCGAACCCCCAACCCTCAGATCCGAAGTCTGATGCTCTATCCAGTTGAGCTACGGGGCCAAGTTGTTCTCTGAAAGATGGTACGCCCTGGGACAGATTTTATAACTATTTTTCCGGGAACAACAATGTGATGCAGGCTGGGTCCTTCACTTCGAACCGTCCCCTGCCTGGTAGCGGATTGCTTGTAAAGACGAATTCATTTACCCGCCTCGCCCAACCTATAGACCAAAGACACAGCGCCTGGCAGATTGTTCTGACCTTCATTGAATCGGTACGTGCGTAGGTAATCGGCAGCAACGCGAACGGCGAAATACTTTGCAAAGCGGATGTCAGTTCCAGCGCTTCCACCCAAGGCAAAGCTCGTGTCGGTATCACTGACTTCCCCAGTTTGCGGTACGTTATCGAGTAGGACGTTAATGGCCATCCCGCTGAATGCTCCTCCTGCTAAGGCACGCACGAAAGGTTGGAAGGTGTGATGACCGCTGTACGCGAACTGCGGTCCCGTCGTGAAATTATAGATGTGGATACTGGCGTGGACCTGCATCGTCAAGCCAGCGCCCTACGTCACCGTAATTTTTCTGTCGATATAGCTGCCACCAACATCCACGATGCCCCCGAACCAGGAATTGAAGTTTCTTGCAGCCCGAAATTCCAGCCGTGCAAGTTCTGATGCCGTCCGAAGGCCAAGGCAGGAATGCCTGTCTCGAACGCGGCCAGGTTCAGCGCCTCTTGTTCGTGAGTCGTGTCGAGCCGGACGTACTGATAGCCGCCATAGATTGCCCCGCTAGGAAGCTGCCCGTGAGCGGGAAAAGAGATTGTAAGTGCAGCAGAAAGAACTGTCCAGAGTACGAATTTATGCATATTGGTTGGACGGGGCTTGTACTATCCCATACCGTATATCGCCGTGCAACACCGTAACTATTTGTCAAACAGTCGCTATTCGATGGGCAATTATGCACGGTGAGTGAAGTATTGACGCCGAGCCGTTTGACAAGGGCACGCTTCAGGCGTAATCTCCGGTCCGGATACTCGCTGGGTGAACAGCGAGAATTCTCGAACTGTTCATTGAGCCCAGCCTCTCTTTCTTCAGTTCTTGAAGAATATCGCGCGTGTCGACATAAACGGCGGCACGACGTTAAAACCAAGTTCGCCCCATCCCCAGGAGGCAACGTGGCTACTCAAGAACCTAGGACTCCGCCTTTTTCCGCTCCAGTTCCGCCCGAAGGGACTACGCAAAACGAAAACATCTGCCCGCACGGAACGCCAGCCTGTCCAGTGTGTATTGCTACGGATGAGCTCTTGCGCATCGTGCATTCAGAGAGACCGGCACTCGGTTTCTTTGGGAGACTTCGATGAAGCGCTGACGAAAACAATTACTTCGGCAGATTGAGGTAACGCAACCTTGGAGTGAGTTCCAGTTCAAATCCGCCTTGAAACTTGCGGCGGCAAACCTTTTCAAGAGAACTCTTTGCAAGTTCCTAAGCGGCAAACTTCCCACGGTCTTGTTTACGAGTGAAGAGCCGTTTGCTTTTCCGAGGACGATTCCAACCAGGTAGCCAAGCCGTCCGACCATCCTCTTGAAGATGGGCTTTGGAGGAGTTCTGAAATAGCCGCTCTGTACTTGTTTATCCACGCCTGCTCAGAGTCATCCACGACCGGAACATCAGGCTTAGATCTTTTCATTCCCTTGGCCAGAGTAGAGAAGCGCGAAGAGTCTTTCGCGAGGAAAAACTCTCCGGCTGGTACTAGGGCTCGCTTTGTTTCTTTCAAACATTTCGGGAGGAGAGGCGGCGGGAGCGGGTGACGAAGTGGCACGCGCAGCCCGGGGGTAACTTTTGAGGGCTGCCAATCCCGGCCAGAAACGCAGGCAGTATGCTCTGCCCGAGAAGGCGGGTCAATCACGCAAAAGTTGCAATTTGCGCTGCGACTTTGGTTGTACCTGAACCGTTCTGCGAACCGGCTAGTGGCTTCTCACGGCACTTTAATGACGTCGCCAAGGACCCTGCTTTGCAGGAGAAGGTCGTCTGCAGGACCGGGTAGACTGGCACTGGAGTGTTCGTGGTGGGTCCGATGAAAGGCACTCCATAAAAAGCTATGGGCTACTATAGTTTCCACTACATTCCTGGAAAACGGCACGCCGCGATTGCGCTAAGTTCAGGAAAAGAGTGGTGCGCCCTGAGAGATTCGAACTCCCGACCTTCTGGTTCGTAGTCGTTGCTGCACCAGAATTCAACAACTTGCACGAAGCGCTATGACTTGCGACAGAGTGCCACAGATAGCACGCCCAGCAAGGGTTTCCAGCGTTGGCGTATCACTCAGTCTCACTCAGTGAGGTTTGGTGGTGGGCACAAAAGTGGGCACACTCTTTCGCCCTGCTCTAGCGCCCAATAGGGGGCCAAAAGTCCCCTTTAAATACCAAATACCCGCTCAGCGCAGCTTTTCTGCTGCTCGTCAGCACAGCCAACACCAAAGAGGAATGTGATGAGTCTGAAATCAGGGCTGCTCAAATGGCCGTATCGCACTATCGGGCCGCTCTCTTGCTTGAGAGTGCTATCGACAGGGGGCGGGCGTAATGGAAACTTCGCGCATGCCCTACGACCCGGTAGACGTTGATTGCCCGTACTGCGGAGCTAGGGCCGGTGAATCCTGCATACAGCCTACTCGGGATAAGAGGGTGCCGCATCGTGGCCGCATAAGGGCTCGCCAAAAAGCATGCCCCCCACCTAGATTTCAAAGAAATCGTCGCTCGGATTCGAAGGGCAACTGAGAACAAATAGCTTGCTCGTGCCAGCCAGCAGTGATCAAGCCACGCGACGTTTTTGTACCGTAGTTTTGACCCGCGTTTTGTTCTTCACAACAGCAACTGAAGGTTCGGTGAGAGCTTGGGCCAGAGTGGCTGGCTTCCGAACCTCAATCTCTGGCTCAGTAGTGATAACCTTTTTCTCGGTCACTACATCCGTAGTTGGCCGAGGTACATCTAACACCCTTACTGACTCGGTTACTATTGCGTGTTTCCCACTCTGCTTCTTGGATTTTCGCGCCATCGTTCCGGCCTCCGTATATGTGCACAATTCGATGCGCGGGTTAGCCGCGGCGTTGTTGGGCGTTACGGCGGAAAATTGAAAGCGGGTGGGTCGCACTCGTTTTGAACGGCCTTTTTTATGCATGAATGTGTAGCGTGGTAGTCATAGCAATGAGCGCACAATGAATCCCAGCAGCACTCCAACCGACAGTCAGAACAAATCGCGCCCCGCAGTCGGCGCACTCCGCTACGACGCGCTCGCCACACGGGATCGCGTCAACTCTGCCGCTCGTCGCGTATTCAATTTGGCGGTGGAAGTCCTGCCTGGCCCGAAATTACTAGAAGCTGAGTTTCGCGGTTTGATTCCGAGGATCATCTCGCCATCGCTTTGAACTTGCAGTCAAAGAACAATTTACCATTCTGACGTGTACGCTAAGTTTTACTTCATCGCCATTGTCAGCTAGCCACTGATATTCGGTGAACTTCCACGACGCGCCAAAACCGTTTTGAACATCAAGTTCTCCTACCCGCGTAGGTGATCCCAACCTCTTTATAAGTGCTTC
>WNFC01011635.1_pt1 | contig 12787 bp, 19 predicted proteins | sample 5400541 | NCBI WGS metagenome assembly WNFC01 (sample SAMN13153342, study PRJNA577476) | soil metagenome | isolation source: 120 cm saprolite under Douglas fir tree site 2 hole 2 replicate 1 | place: USA:California | collected 2015-04-18
CTTTGTAGTTCACGCGCACAAGAGGTGGATCAAAGACCAACGCCTCGTCAAAAACCTTGTCGGCGAGCCTATCGATTTCGATACGGATCTTCCCATCGGAATTCTCGTAACCCCAACGCAAGAAACGAGTTGGAGGATTAGCTTTCCACCTCGGAGTAAATTCTTCTCTGAGCCTTTCCTTAAACCCTTCTCGCGCCTCTTCGAACTTTTCTTTTAGTGCGGCATGATAGCTCTGAACGATTGCCTCAAACCGCCTCGCTTTCTTGTCAAATTTGTCTCGGTCCTCTCGAAGAATGATGCGGCCATGGTGCGCCAATGGATATGTGAAGTCGTCCTCGATTAGTTTCCTTTCCCTTTCAAGGGATTTCTCGTCGATCTCCAGCTCCTCGAGTTTGCCCTCGAACTCCACAAGTAATTTCAATTTGCCAAGGGTTTCGAAGGGTGCACGTATTCGACCTGAAATTTGTTCTTTCAAGACGGTGTCGTCGACCCCGACAAAATCATCCGGAAGTTTTATCTGCCTTCTGCTCAGTCGATAGTTCGACACCTTGAACTCGACGTATTGGACCCGAGAGGTAAAGACATTTAATCGTCGGGCGATATCGAAAGGTTTTGGTGGATTAGCTTTCAGATTGGCCAGCATTTTCACAACTCGGGCTGGCTCAAGGCCATGCTGTCCAATCTCGGTTTCCCCTTCGGCAATCCCTGTCGCCTGGGCTAGGCGCTCGGTTGCAGGTCCGCATAGCAGGACCGCATTGGGTTTTTCCTCTGTGGTGGATCCGGCCTCGACGTTCCGTGAGACTGGTGCAAAGATCATCGTTGTCTCATCAGAAATCACGACGCCGATCCGCACGCCCTGCTGTTCGCGCAAAGGAAACTGGGCTTCGACACTCGCTGATCTAATAATTTCAAGTGCTTCCGGGTCGCCGTAACCGAGACGATACACTTCAGGATCTGCGTCTAGGACTACGGTCAGGTACAACTGATCTTGTTCCCCGAAACGTGCCACTAGGGCATCCGCAACTTGCTTGGTCAGAGCCGGAGCGATCACGGCGAGACGGGATTGCGCCTTCCTAATTAACTCTATCAGAGCCGCATCCGAAGCGACCGTAAATGCTCGCGTGTTGTCAGTCATGCAAATCCCTCATCCGAATCGGTCGCACCGCATCGCACCGGGGTTCAGGACTCATGCGGCCAGTTAGTTATCTGGGTTGGACTGGGTGCCAGTAGGATTATTTCAGTGCGTCTTTCGAGCCAGGCCCCAGTAGAGGATGTGCAATATAGTACGTCGCAATTTATTGCACGTACTGCCCGACTAAGTCCATGGCGGATGACGTGCGACTCATGGTGGGACGAAACGTTAAGCGACTGCGGTTAGCAGCCGGGCTTACGCAAGCGGGGCTCGCCGAGCGCATGGGCGTCGATCGTGCCGACGTTAGCGGCCTGGAGCTAGGTCAGCGAAATCCGACCATCCTCACGCTGTGGCACATAACGAAAGCTCTCGGAGTAACGCTAAAGACGTTTTTCGATGAAGAGAAGCCGCGGCGGCGAGTTAGCCGGGAAAAGAACTAATCTAAAGAGGCGAGGGAACCGTCTCCAGTCTGGAGTCCGCTTTACCCCCGAAAGCAGAAGTGTCAGTCCTGAGCTTTGACGTCTGTTTTGTGCCAGGAGCGGAAGCCGCGCCTCGGCGACGGAGTGGCCCCGCATCGCGCTCACCTTGTCAGTTCGCCCTTCAGGCTCATGATCGATCAGGCGATAGGACACGTTCCTCCTCGTCGAGAAGGGGCAATCAACTTCTCATAAGCGCTCGACGTTTTACCTCGATCAGGCATCGCCAGTTGGCACGATTGCGGCGGTCTCGACCATCAAGATCACGCTCCTTTCGGGCGCGCGCGTGCAATGCAACACTCCCTTCGGCACAGTGAAACCCTGATTGGGCAGCAACTCGATTGAGTGTCCCTCAAGATCGATTATGAAACGGCCGCTGAGGACGAAGAAGAACTCGTCGTCATTATCGTGCTTGTGCCAATGGTATTCACCTTGCATGACGCCGAGGCGGATAACGGATTCATTCACCTTGCATAGGGTCTGATTGTACCATTGATCGGTGACCGTCTTCGCTAGCGAAGAAACGTCGATCAATGTCAGTGGATCGAACTTGATGTCCAGATGAGTGGCATATGAGTAGGCGGCTGTCTCAGCCATCTCGGTGTCTCCTCGGTTTCTACGTCCCAATGCTTTCAACTTCGACGCAGGTACCCCCGATCTGCTTCGTGCCCCGATGAATACATGCGATTTGCCGTCGCGAGCAAGCCGCTTGGATTCTAAGTCGCGCAGCGGTTCGTGCAAATGGCGCTTTGGGTCAAAAGCGACGGTTTGGCGATGTCCGCGTTACTTCCGCTTTACCCCTGAAAGCTGACATTCATCGGAAGGATCGGCATGTCTCAAAGGTGCCAAAAGCAGACATCAACTGTCGCGACTGCGACGTCCGTTCACTCGCCGGACCTGAACCCGATCGACAGGTCTTCGCCAAGTTCAAGCACTTGTTGCGCAAGGCCGCCGCGCGCTCGGTCGAAACCAGCATTTACGCCCACCGAATGCGCCAACTATTTCCGAAACTCAGGACCCTAGGGGATTTTACCCCTTCTGCTCCGGTTTCCGCATGAGGGTTAGCGCCGCACCGTTTGCGGGGCATGCCAGGTCCGCCTGCGGCGGCTCATGTTCGTGATGCCGAGCTAAGAGGCGGGCATCTCGGTCACGCCGCCAAAGCCGATGACCTCCAACTCAAAGTCGGAAGGGCGGGACTTCGTCTATGTCGGCGCGGACGATATCTATCTTTGTCCCGCCGGTGAGCGGCTGTCCTATCGCTATACCAATGAAGAGGACGGCAAGACACTACGCCGCTATTGGACGAGGCGGATTGATGGAAGCGATCCGCGCGTGAGACGGGCCCCGCGGACCTGGTCGCACCGGCCAACAATAAGCGTCCGCGTTTTTACACCCGCACAGCCGCAGGGTCCGCTTTACCCCAACGAACGGACATCGTCGGCTCGACCGGTTAGGTCAGAAACGTGCCAATACCGGAATTAGGACGGGTTGCGTTTCCGACTGGCTTCGTCCACGAGGTCATCAGCTGGGATGGTATCACAACGCCGCGCGGCGACCATGTCCTTCCTGCTGTACGTTCTCAGGCACGCTATTTATTAGCATTTATCCGCACATTCCGTCGTTGACTTTTTGAACGGACGCCGGGTTCCCGATTCCCGAAAATGCTTGCGCCGAACGCCGCAAAGCCGATTTCGGGGGATATCCAGTTGCGTTTGCGACTTTTTGTGTCGATGGCATGAAATTCGCTTTACGCTGCTAAGCGAAGCTTATCCCGCTGGTTGATGGCGGTTTGGGGGACTTTGGGGTGTTCAACGTCGGCGCTGGCGGCGAGGCGTGGTGTGGTGGTCGGACCGGACAACGCTTTGTTCCGGACGTAGCCACGGCCGCGGTTCCCTGCATTTCATTTGCGTTGGAGCGTTCCGCGCCGCGCGCGGAAATGCCGCAGCTTTCGCGATCCGGCGCGACCGTCGTCCTGGACCTGCATCTGCCGACGGATCGGCCAGGTCTGTTCCTGCGCTGCCGCATCGACATATGTTCCCAGAACGTGTCGCGTCATCGGCGGTCCGTTCATCAAACCGCGAACCATCGGTCGTCCGCATTGGCGATCGCCGGGATGACGTTGTTGCTTGCGGTATGCGGCTGGGTCGTCGGCGGAACCGAGGGGGTTCATCAGGCGCTGACAGGAGGCGCGCCACGACCAAACGGCCCGGCCGTCGCGCGCGAAACCATCTTTCGGTGGTTCGGCGCCCGCCTGCTGCGTCCTGCCGAACTGCCGGGATTGTTCAGCATCCTGGCGGACGTTTGCAGCCGAGCCCAGTTGTCTCGATTGCCGGATATCTATTGCCTCCCGGCTCCGGGCGAGATGAACGCCTACGCGCTGGGTGGCCCGGAAGGCGCCGCGATCGTATTGACCGAGGGGTTGCTGCGCCGCATGACGGGCGATGAGATCGCCGGCATCCTGGCCCATGAGGTCGCCCACATCCGCAACAATGATGTCTGGACAATGGGTTGGGCGGCCGCGCTCCATCGAGCGATCGAATGGACGTCGTTGACGGGCCTCGTGTTGCTGCGCGCGCAACATAGCGGCATGGCGGCCAATCGGCCGCTGGCCGCACTGCTGCGCGCCGCTCCTTCGATCGCTCAGTTGCTTCGTTTGGCACTGTCCCGCACCCGCGAGTTGGATGCGGATGCCACCGCGCTCGAATTGACCGGAGACTCGCAAGCGCTGATCGCTGCGCTCGACAAGCTGGAACGTCACCACGCCGGTTTTCCGGCGCTGCCCGTAGCTGCACGCGAGGAGGGTCCAATGCGTCTGCTTCGCAGCCATCCCGCGACTTCGGAACGGGTCGGCGCCCTGCTCAGCCTTGCCTACTGACATTCAAGTTACGTAGCTGACATTCAAGTCGAATTACGTGAATGCATTCGCCGGTTACGCGGCGAAGACCGCGGCGATTTTGGAACCGGACACAGAGTTTCCACGAAAATAACGCCGAAACATCGCAAAAACATCACTCATGCGTTGCATTCTTGGAGTGAAGATTCCGGCATCAAATATTCCCGACTATTTCGACAACGAAAAAACGAATCTTCGGGAGCGAACGCAGAACACCCAGCAGAACACCCAACAGAACCAAGGTTAGCTCGCAACCCGGTTGAACGCCGGCACGAGCATAAGCCGCATTTGTCCTTTATTGCCATTCACCGTCGCCGTTGATCACTCGCCTGAGCAACGGGAGTTCCGGTATTGGCAGAGAGTGTCGAATGAGTGTGAGCAATCGCGTCACACGAAGTGTGACGCGGGTTTGCCCCGCATTCCGGATAACGCCGGGGGCGGGGGCGAACGGTTTTTTACGGGCCGAGGGCGCCAACCACTGTAAATCGTGAGGAGTGTTAGCGATGACCTACTACGATACCCAGCAACAAAATCCCGCGCACAATTCGCCGTTCAATCCGCAGCAATGGGCAGCGTTCAGTTCTCAAGCCGCCCAGCCATATGGGGCGTGGCCCAGCGCGCCATCGATGCAAGCGATTGGTGGTTATGGACTGGGGCAGGCACCTTATGGCCAGCAATACGGCCAATATGGCGGTCAGCCGTCCACCGGTGCCTTTGGATACAACGCCGCGTGGGGCGCGCAGCCACAGGGGTGGGGCCAGCAGCAGCAACCTCAGTGGGGCGGCCAGCAACAGCGCCAGCTTTCGCAACAGGACGTGAGCGAGGTGGTACGGCAATTGGTGCCGGCCCTGCCTCAGATCCTGGCTCAGGCACAGCAGCCGCACGCGGCAATCGGATACGCCGCCTACGGCCAGGCGCCGCGCCAGCTGAGCCAGCAGGAGGTGAACGAAGTGGTGAGGCAGATCGTTGGAATGCTGCAGAACCAGCCGCAGCTACAATATGCGGCCATGCAAGGCGGCCAAGGCTTCGGTCAGCAAGGCTTCGGTCAGCAAGGCTTGGGTCAATATGGCCTGGGTCAATTCGGGCAGGGCAATCCTCTGCAGAACCTCGGCGCGCAATTTGGAGGGCCGCAATACCAGTCGGCGTTCGGCGCTCCAGCCGCCTGGGGACAACAGCGGCAACTAACCCAACAGGATGTCGCGGATATTACGCGCCAGCTTATCGGGGTGATCCCCCAGGTGATCGGGAACCTTCAGGCTTTAAACCAGCAGCGCATGATCTGATCGCAACGGACGGCGCTTTCATTCGAGTGGCAACCGGTGACTGCCGCCTGCCGAAGGCGGCGGTCGCCGCGTCACCGTTATGAACGCGCCCCGATGAAGGAGAATACCAATGTTCGCTCCCAATCCTTCTGCCACGACCGCTTCGCAGCCGCTGTCGTCGGACATTCAGCAACTCGTCGGGTTGCTGGGCAACTTGATGCCGCTCTTGCTGCGCTTTCAGTCGCAAGCCCTGGAGCAGCCATTCCAGGGCGGGCCCGGCAACGTCGTGATGCCGAACCCGGCGCTTGATCATCAGGCGGCGGAGAATCTGATCGGAGACATTACCGCCGGATCGCTGCGCACGCTCTCCGCCTATCTTGAGGCCAATGCGGGGCGACACGCTGCCCTGGAGAATTGTGTTCCCATCGTCACGCAGGCGACGCACCGGTTTGCCGCGCGGGACTATGCCGAAGCCTTCAACCTGATCTGGTTGGCGTACCGCGCGATCGAAACGATCCGGGCAACCGATCCGCAGCTTCCGCCGCTGCGGGGCGGTTGGACTCCGGCCGACCAGACAACGTCGTCAATTCATTGAACCGAGAGGCACACCATGACCGCAAGTTCGGATGATACGAGCTCCGCCTCGCGTAGCGATCGGCGCAGGTCCGCAAGTGCACGCAACAGCCATTACATGATCGCGCCGGCGGGACTGGGCGAGACCAGGCAGACACTGATCGATCGGCTCAACCGGGTGGCCGATGTCGAAATCGTGCAAACCTACGCGGAGCGTGGCATCATTTCGCCGCCGATGGCAATGGTGCGTACCTCCGACGAAAACGCAGCCGCACTGCGCCGGTCCACAGGCGGCGCGCTGGTGATCGAGCCGGACCGATACTTGCGAGCCGCATCGTTCATGGGCTCATCGCAGCCGTCCCAAATGATTGCAGCGATGAACGCGCTCGGCCCGGGTTTTGCGGTGACGATCCGGGCACTGAGCGAGAATGGCGAGCCCCTGGAGCACGCCGAGGTTCAACTCGTCGGGGAACAAGGGGCAGCTCGAGGGCTGACCGATAGGGATGGCAAAGTCGATCTGACGCTCTATGGCGAACTGCCCGAAACCGTCACCGAGCTGTTCGTTAGGGCGCGCTCCGGCTATTGGGGCTTGTGGCGGCATCGGCCGAACCTTCAGGCCGACGCGGTGAATACCTTTACCCTGGAACCATTGTCGCTGCCCAAGCTACTCGATTGGGGCGGTAAGGCGATGCGGTTCGACCAGCTCCCGACCGAATGTCGCGGGGCCGAAATCAAGATCGCCCTCATCGATACCGGCATCGCCATCAGCCACAAACTATTGGCAAGGATTGATCACGGCATCGATATCAGGGCTGGCGGTGAAGGACGATCCTGGTCGCAGGATGTCCTGGGCCACGGTACGCCATGCGCGGGCATCATCAGCGCCATTCCAGACGCGGCCCATGGCATACGCGGCTATGCACCGGAAAGCGAACTGCACGTTTGCAAGCTTCCTCCCGACGCGCGTTGCAGCGACCTCGTGGCGGCGCTCGACTATTGCCTCCAGACCGGCATCGACCTTGCGTGCCTGGGGTTCGGATGCGAGCGGGGTTCGGCCATCGTCGAGCAGCGGATCGCTGCGGCAAAACAGCAAGGCGTCGGCATCATCGCCGCGGCCGGCAACTCCGCCGGAGCGGTGCTGTTCCCCGCCTGCTCTCCGCACGTGCTGGCTGTTGGAGCAATCGGACAAATAGAAAGCTACCCGGAAGACAGCCCGCAGGCGCTTCAGGCTGCGGCGGCCGTAGCGGTCGCGGGCGGGCTGTTTGTGCCGCCGTTCTCTTGTCGCGGGCCCGAACTCGACCTCTGCGCACCTGGCGTCGCGATCGTTGCGTGTCAGTCGCCGGATGGCCACGCGATTTGCGACGGCACCTCGCTGGCCGCGGCCCATGTGACGGCACTCGCGGCCCTGATCCTCGCGCACCACAGCGATTTCAGGAGCGGCTTCGCCCGGCGGGATTTTCAACGGGTCGAGCGGCTGTTCCAGATTCTCAAAGATACGGCGCAGCCGATCGGCCATCCCTGGCAGACCGGCGCCGGACTGCCCGATGCCGCACGCGCGCTTGGCGTCCGGTCGCAGCAGGCGACGCCGGTCGAGGCCCGGTTGGCAGAGATGCGCAACGCGATCCGGCAGCTGGACCGCGTTTACTCCAGCGCAAGCGAGGTGATATTCGAGCCGCCACGCGGCCCAGCCAATGTCACGCACTTGCCGCTGAACCCGATTCCATCGGCGTTCCCTGCTGCGCGCGGTGCGGAATCGGGTGTGTACGAGCTCAAGGCAGCGATGATGCTGGCGGGCCTTTCCGACGCCCGCTAGCCTCTCCGGTCAGTCCTTATCAACGAGACCGCCGATCAGCCGGGCAAGCGCTTGATGCTCGGGGCCTGCTTTGCCTCTTCCGAGAAAGTCTCCGAGCTCGATTTTGGTCGCAGTTCCGCCGGAAGACACGTTGGCTTTGTGTAAGACGAAAACACGTCCATCGTCGTCGCGACAGAGCAACCATCGGTCGCCGTTCTCGCTGTGGTAAATCTCGCGCTGGTGATCGGACATCTCGGCCTCCGGGGAAACAATCAACCGCGGCCTGGATTCGTTCCGCAAGGCGGCCAATCCTTGCCGCCCGCCAGCCCTCAGGAAGCGGCTTCCCTAATGGGCAGGGTTCAAAAGCGCGGAGAGATCAAAATTGACGGACAACCGCGTCTCGCTGAAACGGAAGCCGTGTCACAAGCCAATCGCTGGGGAGCCAAGACGAAGTCGGGCGCGCCATGCAAGTCGGCGCCGGTTACCGGGCGGCGGAGGTGCCGAATGCACGGAGGCGCAGATGGCAGTGGGGCACCAACAGGGAGCAAGAACGGCAACTACAAGCACGGCCGGCACACCAAGGAGGTGGCCGCCACTCGCCGGTGGCTACGCGAGGCTGTGCATATGCTCCGCGACCTGAATAAACGCCCCGGATGACAATCAAAACTACAGAGAGATCAACGAGGAAGGGAATCTAAATATGCCACGAAAAGACCGGCCGACAGATCCGGCCGAAATACAGCGCTCGATTGAGGAAGCGATCCAGGACCTCGTCAGGAAGGGCTTGGTTGTCGATTCCGGTCAGAGGAGATGGTCTCAACGGACGGGTCGCTATGAAATCGTGTGGGAGTCCAAGCTTTTCGGCAAGACTTTCCACTAAAAGCTGCTCACAAGGGCCATTAGGAAATCAAACATGCCGGATGCAACTTATAATCTCAACGGCGGCTTCTGCCCTTGATCGAGAACGCGCTCAAAGGCCTCAGCGTCTCGGCCCATAAGAAGCCTGCCATTGTCAAAGCGGATCGTGATCCTGCCATCATCGCGGCGCTCGATAACCTCGCCGATTTGACCTTGCAGCGTCATCTCGGCTCTCCATGGGAGAGTTTGAGCGATCAATCTGACCCGATCGCCAACTTTGAGACCGATTTCCAATTCCGATTTTTGCTTCATTTCCCCTTCGCCTTCAGCGCCGGAACCATGACATGGCCGTCCCTCAAAACTACTTTCAGCACTGAAGCAAATTCTGGATCGGCAAGAATAGCGGCGGCAACATTAAATGAAGGGTCCGGATTCCACTTCGCGCCGTTGCTGACTTCGGACAACGCGGTTGCGGTCATCGCGTAGCCTATCCGGCCGCTACCAACCTCAACGAACTTCTGGACCCTGTGCACGACCCCGATGCCTCAAATCATGGACGGTAATGCGTCTATGACAGGCCGCAACGAAACTCGCTCGTTAAGATGAATGGCCGTGTTTTGAGTTAATTCGGGAACCGCCCGGTCATTTCCCCTTCGCCTTCGGCTGCTGCGCCCGGCTCCGCTCATCGATCGGCCCGTTCCTGTTTTGGCTAAAAACAAAACCGATAAATCCAAACGCCACCAGGACGGCTCCGGCTACCATCAGCCAATGCGGATATTCCATCGCGGAGAGCATACTCAATTGAGGCGCCTCGTTTCTTCGCCTTCAGCCGCGGGGCCGTCACGCGAAATCGTGTCCCCTTCGATTTCGCGGACATTATTCCCGCGCAGCCTTCTCGATTTAGTCACGTAAGGCCCGTGAAGTACGTCGCGCCGCCGTTCCCCGACCATCCACAAAATAAGCGCGAAACCGAAAACAAAAAACAGAACCGTAAGGATATCGAGGATCATTCCAAAGGCCCGATGCAATGTTTTAGTCCCTCATTATTTTTGCGTTTTCACCTGGCGCGGTTTTTGCCACGATGTTCGCTTATGTTTGATTCGGCCACCGCCAAAACAGGCACGTAGGCGATCCGCAAAGTGCCAACAAGAGACTCATGCACCGCAGCAAATGGAACCCTTATTCGATCACCTGGTCGGCGCGGCTGAGCAGCGTGGCCGGTATGGTGAGGCCAAGCGCCTTGGCCGTCTTGAGATTGATGACCATTTCGAATTTACTCGGCTGCAAGATCGGCAAGTTGTTCGGCTTCTCGCCCGCCAGGATTCGGCCGACGTATCGTCCCGCCGTGCGTAGCTCGTCGGTGAAAGTCGCGCCATAGGTGATTAGGCCACCGGCGAGCACGAACAAGCGATGGAAATAGATCGTCGGTATGGCATGCCGGGCCGCAAGCCCGACGAGCTGATCCGGCCGACTGTAGAAGAACGTATCGGTGCCGATCGTTAGAGCCGCGCCCGCCTGTTGGGCGAGGGTCGCGAATGCAGCATCGATCTCGCCCGCGTTGCTCGCGGTCAGTACGCGCAGTTCCCGTCCGCTTTGTTGCACCGCCGCTCGCGCGTCCCGCGCTTCGGTGGCACCGCCGCTCGCGCGTCCCGCGCTTCGGTTTCGGCATTCGGATTACGCGGATTGACGAGTATGGCGAACGCGGCCGTGGGCGCGACCTCGGCGAGGATCTCCACCCGCTTTGCCGTCAGGACGTCAATAAACAGAGTTACGCCCGTGATATTGCCGGTCGGTCGGCTCAAACTGGCGACTAGGCCATATTTTACTGGGTCGTCCCCGGTCGCGACCACAATGGGGATAGTCGATGTAGCGGCCTTGGCCGCAAGTCCTGCGACAGCGCCGCCCACCGCCGCGATAACGGCAACCTGGCGGCTCACCAGATCGGCGGCTAGCGATGACAGCTTATCGTACCGGCCCGCCGCCCAAGCAAATTCAATGGCGACATTCCGCCCCTCGACATAGCCGGCCTCTTTGAGGCCGTCGCGAAACGCCGCCACTAGCAGGGCAAAGGCCTCAGCCGACCCGCTGCACAGAAATCCAATCACCGGCATGGCCGGCTGCTCTGCGTGCACCGCGAGCGGCAAAGCCGCAGCCGCGCTGCCGAGAAGCGTGATGAACTGGCGTCGCTTCATGTGCTCCATGAGAACACGCCTTGTGCAATGCCTAAAGCTTATCACTTCGCGACCAGGCGGCGAGTGGGAAATGGCGCACAGTTGGCCTTAGATGCCGATCAGGCCCGAAGTCCGAGTCGGGTCAATCGCTACCGAAACGGGTTGTCCGCGATAGGTCCGGTTTTCCCCCAGGAACGGACATCGCGAGATGTCTCAAATGCGTCGTCAACAGGCCATGAGGCCACGGCCTGCGAAGCCAAAGCACATCAACGTTGCTCGTACTCGGCAGTTAGTCCGTCGTTAGATCGTAGTCGTGGCGCAAGGCGTGCTGAACATTGAGCGCAGCGCGTGCCGCCGTGTTGGCGTCGGCAGCGCCCGCGGATAACACACACATTGACCAATTATTTTCAGCTCGCTCATCCGTGACCCGATTGATTGCGATATTGCGAACGTTTGAGCAGCCGGGTTGCTTCTGGATTTCTGCCAGCGCCCGTGCCTGCAAATCTTGGATCGAAAGTAGGATCTTTGCCATTCAGGTCGCGGCCTCACTTCGAAGCGTTCGCGATCTTGTGCTCTAAGTGGCCGGTCTCATAATCGCGGCGGAGCTGGCTCAGCGACGTCTCGTTCAATTGAAGCAGAACCTCGCTGAGCTTTTCGGCTTCAGGATAACCGGCTCCGAAACTCTGTCCGTAAACTTTACGCAAGGTCCGGATGAGAGTGTTTCCGTGCTTGTGGCTGATTTCGGCATCCTTGTTGCGGTGGCGATTGTCGAGATAGGCCTTGCTCATGGCTACTCTCCATTGTGCCTACGGCCAACAGCATCCTCCCGCCGGGATCAAATGGCAACTAACGCGCGCTCGCACCGCAACAGTTCATGAAATGATCTGCCTCGGTTTTGGCAACTTGTCCGCATCAAAGCCGGGCTTCGTCACCGGACAATCCTATAGGATTTGGCGCTCTTGTGCGATGGCACGGGGGTTCGGCCTTGATCAATATCGCTGTAGTGATCGCGCGCGATCAAAGGAGCTCTCATGAAGATCGTCCTTCTGGTCGTTGGCCCGCTATTTATTGCTGTTGGGCTTTTCTGGTTCGGACAAGGGACGGGATTATTCTCAGGGCCGCACAATGCCGTACTGATCGACTTATTTTCCCCTTCGCCTTTGGCCCTCGGCGCGGTCGCCTTAAATCCGGGCCTTTCAGAGCAGCGATCCGCATACGAAATCTCCCGATCTCCCGAACTACATCGTGCCGCTGCTGACCGGGTGGAAGCTTGCGAGCGAGCGCTAGCAGTCTGGCCGCCATTTCTTCGAGCTCTTGCAGTCTCGCCGCCCTCATTTTCTCCTTCGCCTTCAGCTCCCCACTCTTCCTCACGTTTCATGCCGAGCTAAGGATCAATTTCTATCTGGACGCAAAAAAAGCGGCACGTCGCCGGATTCCTCGTTGTCCGGAAAGTCGGTAGCCGGTTCGGGAATATTGTAGGACTTACATTCGAGGCGCGCCCATTTCACGGCCTGAGAGTAGCTGGGGCAGCGGAGAACCATTTCCTGGCCGCGAACCACAACCACGACGTCGCAGATCCGGGAAGCCGGATAACGTCGGATGGTAACCTCCGGCGGAGCGAACTTCTCGG
>WNFC01006573.1_pt1 | contig 12786 bp, 10 predicted proteins | sample 5400541 | NCBI WGS metagenome assembly WNFC01 (sample SAMN13153342, study PRJNA577476) | soil metagenome | isolation source: 120 cm saprolite under Douglas fir tree site 2 hole 2 replicate 1 | place: USA:California | collected 2015-04-18
GGTCTCGGCCGCCTCCGCCTCGTCGGCAAAGGACTTGCGGTAGCCGAACGCCCAGGCGAGCGCCTGCACGGCCAGCAACAGGCCGGTCACCGAGGCCAGCACGATGATCGACGCCGCGTCGACGAAGGTCGCGTAGCTGCCGCCCGACATGGTGAGCGCGAGCCGGAAGTTCACCTCGAGGCGATCGCCCAGCACCAGCGCGAGCAACAGCGGCGCCATCTCGTAACCGAACTTGCGCAGGACGTAGCCCGCGCCGCCCGACAGCACCACGATCCAGATGTCGGCCACGGAAAAATTGACGCTGTAAACGCCGATCACCGAGATGATCAGAATGAGTGGAACGAGCCACGCGTACGGAATGCGCAGCAGGTTCACGAACAGGCCGACGAGCGGAAGATTGAGGATCAGGAGGATCACGTTGCCGATATACATGCTGGCGACGAGGCCCCAGAACACCTCCGGGTGATCCTTGAGCAGCAGCGGTCCCGGCTGCACGCCGTGGATCGTCAGCGCCGACAAGAGGAGCGCGGTCGCCGGGATGGACGGAATGCCGAGCGCGAGCAGCGGGATCATGGCGGTGCCGGTCACCGCGTTGTTGGCGGTCTCCGGCCCGGCGACGCCCGCGATCGCGCCTTTGCCGAATTCTTCCGGGTGTTTGGAGAATTGCTTTTCCACCGCGTAGGACACGAAGGTCGAGACCACGTGGCTCGCGCCTGGAATGATCCCGAAAATGAAGCCGATGACCGAGGCGCGGCCGATCGCGGGCGTGGACTCTCGCACGTCCTTCCAGCGCGGAACGAGGTCGCGTAGTTTTGGCCGGATCGCCTTGATGGCCTCGGTCTTCTCGAGATTGATGAGGATTTCCGAAATGCCGAACAGGCCGATGGCGAGCGCCGTGAACGACAGGCCGCCGGCGAGGTCGGCATTGCCGAAGGTGAAGCGCGCCGTGCCGGTGAGATTGTCAAGACCGATGGTGCCGAGCAAAAGGCCGAGAACCAGCATCGCCGCGGTCTTGATGCGCGAGCCGGCGGACACCACCGAGATGACGCAGAGCGCGAGCAGGATCAGCACCACTTCGACCGACGGGCCGATCGCGATCATGACCTTCGCGAGCGGTGGCGCGATGAACATCAATCCGACGATCGAGACGGTGCCGCCGACGAAGCTTCCGAGCGCCGCGATCATCAGCGCCGGGCCGGCGCGGCCCCGCCGCGCCATCTCGTAGCCGTCGATGCAGGTCACGACCGAGGCCGCCTCGCCGGGAATGCGCACGAGGATCGACGTGGTCGAGCCGCCATACATGGCGCCGTAGAAGATGCCGGTCAGCATGATGATGCCGATGGTCGGATCGAGCCCGAAGGTGAGCGGCAGCAGCAGCGTCATGCCGGCGAGCGGGCCGAGCCCCGGCAGCACGCCGACCACGGTGCCCCACAGGCAGCCGACGAAGCAGTAGAGCAGGCCCTTCCAGGAGAGCGCGACCGAAAATCCCGCGACCAGTTGATCAAAGCCCGTCATCGCGCAACGGCTCTCACAGCGGGCCGGCGGGAAGTTGCAGGCCGAGCAGCACCTGGAAGAAATACCAGCACGCCGCCATCGCGATGAGCGCGGCTGCGCATGCGAGCCAGAGCGGCGTACGCGCGACGAAGACGAGCAGCGTTGCGCCGAACAGGCCGAGGGTGAGATGGGCGCCGAGCGGGGCGAACAGCAGCGGCACCGCCAGCATGGCGGCAAACACGATCAGCACGTCGCGGTGGCCGATCTCGACCGCCTTCTCCTCGCCGTCCCACCAGCGCGCGATCGCGGCCTCGATGGCGAACGCGACCAGCAGCGCGCCGAGGAGCAACGGAAAGAACCCCGGCCCCGGCAGGCCGATCCCGCCGAGGTCGAGATGCACCGCCTGCCATCCGAAGACGAAGCCGACGGCCGCGAGCGCGCCCGCAATGGCCACGCCGGCGCGCCGCGCGCTGACGACGCGCGGCAGGATGGCGCGCCGCTGCGCAGGCGCCGGCGGCTCGGTCGCTTCGCTCATTTCTTCTTCAGACCGAGCTCGGCCATGACCTGCGCGAGCTTGGCGTCGTCGCCCGCGATCAGCTTCCCGAAATCTTCCGCCGGCAGGTAGGCCGGCATGAAGCCGATGGTCTTGCCCGCGTCCTTGAAAGCGGACGACTCGACCGTGCGGCGGATCGCGTCCTGAAGCTTTGCGACGACCGGCGCCGGCACCCCGCGCGGCACGGCGATGCCGCGCCACATGTCGAGCGCGACCGCATAGCCCTGCTCCTTCGCGGTCGGCACATCGGGGAAGACCGGATCCCGCTCCGAGCCGAGCGCCGCCAGCACGCGCAGGTCGCCGCTCTTGACGTGCGGCACGACGGCGGCCGGCAGCTGCACGATGCCCTCGATCCGGCTGCCGAGCAGGTTCACCACCGCCTGCCCTTCCCCGAACGGCACGTCGATCACCTTGGCGCCGCCGGTGATGAACAGGGCCGAGGAGGCGAAATGCGTGTGGCTGCCGGCGCCGGAATTGCCGACGCGCACCTTGCCGGGATTGTTTTGGGCGTAGTCGAGAAACTCCTTCAGCGTCTTCCACGGCGCGTCCGCGCGCACCGCGAGCACCGGCGTCTCGACGCTCACCCGCGCGACCGGATCGAACGCCGTATAGTCGAACTGCAGGATGCCGGAGTGATAGTTGGTCGAGATCGAATTCGAGTTCCAGATGATGGCATGGCCGTCGGCCTTCTGCTGCTTGACGTGGTTGTAGCCGATCGCGCCGCCGCCGCCGGTGCGGTTCACCACCGGCACCGGCACCCCCAGCGCCTTCGCCATCCCATCGGCGAGATATCGCGCGGTCACGTCGGCGGCGCTGCCGGCGCCGAACATCACGGTCATCTCGACCGGCGTGCCTTGCGGAAACGGATCGGCGGATGCCGGCGCTGCGACGCACAGGGCGGCTGCAATGAAGATATTTCGTCCGGTCGGGCGCATCATTGTTCTCCTCGTGTCTGGACTGATCATTACGTTCCGACGGCGACGGTCCTCAGCGATCGGCCAGCGCTTTCAGAAGATGCGGCGCCTCGGCGGAGCCGAAGTCCCTCGCCTTTTCGTACCAGCTGCGCGCCTGCTCGATGTCCGGCGCGATGCCGCGCACGCCCATCTTCGCCAGCACGACCGGATCGTAGGTCGCGCCCAGCGCCAGCGCGCCGCCGGCATCGCCGGCCTCCGCCGCGCGGCGGAAGACGACGCGCGCGGTCACGAGATCGCCGGCCGCGACGAACTGCTCGCCCTGCTTCAACAAGAGCGCGATTTCGTCCGGATCGATCGCATGCACCGGCGCTTTTACCGGAGCGGGAGACTCGGCCGGCCGCGACAGGCCGATCGTGTCGTCCTGCTGCGGCGCCGGATCGAGCCGTGCCGGCTCGTCTGGCCAGGTCGTGACCTGCCGCACCGGCACCAACGGCATCTCCGGCGCCGATCCGTGCGGCACCTCCCGCACTTCCGTGAGCTGAGATACCGGCAGCAGCCGCAGCGCCGCCGCTTGCGTCTCGACCGCGGCGAGCTTCGCGCCACGCGCGGGCTGCGATGGCGCACTTGCCGGCGTGAGATAGTAGACCATGCCGTATGCGATCGGCCCCGCGATCGCGCAGGCGATCAACACGCGCAGCAGCGCGCCGAGATGGTTGGCGTGCTCGCGCAGCGGCGGAGCCGGCAGAAACGCCGGCTCGAGCGAACGCGGCAGGGGAATGTCGTCGATGTACGTTCTTCCGCTTCGCCGCTCCGTTGACGCCCGGCGCGCCCATGGCAACGCGTCGATGCGCTCTTCGTGCGCGTCGCGCTCGCGGCGCATGGACTGCAAGGTGTCCTTGAGGCGCTCAAGGTCTTCATCGTAGGCGCCGCCGGCCGAGCCGCCATCGGCGGCTTCATCCGCAGGCGCGGCTTGCACGCCGTAACGCTGCGCGATGCGGTCGATATCGACCTGACCGGGTTCGGACTGCTCGTGCGGCCCGGTCGGCGCGAGCGGCGCCTCGTGGCCCTCATCGCCCTTGCGCGGCTGAGTCTCCGCCGGCCGCTCGCGCGATTTCTTCGGCGGCCGCGTCGGCCGCTCCGCTGCGCCGTCTTGTTTGGGATCATCCTCCGCGGCGGCATGGTCCCGCACGCGTTTCGGCGCGTAGTCCGATATCCTCACTGGCGTGAACGGCTTTCCTGTCGGGGTACTCATGAACAAACCTCCCCTTTCGTCGCTGCTTTGAACGCAGCCCGATTGCACTTCTGATCTTTCAGTCACCTCCTTGGCGCCGCGCGTGATGCAAAAGCGTTTGCGTTCGGCGCGACGCCGTCCCACTTGCCCCGTGCGGCGGCGCTAGATTCATTCATTGGCCCATGTCCTGTTCGGCGAACCGGTGTCCACCCCCGGATCAAGTCCGGGGGCAGGCTTTCGCCGGGACATGCGCTAACGCCGCCGCCGCGCGGATTCTCGCTGCTGCCACTCGATGAACTGGCGAAATAACGCCTCGCGCTGCTGCTGGTCGAGCTGCGCGGGGGACGAGCCCGTGGTCTTCAGAAAGGCCTCGAACTGGCTGCTCGACGCTTGCGCGTTGAGGCGCCGGAGCATCTCGTCCGCTACGCTCCAGCGGGTCCAGCCCGGCACCGTCGCCGCCAGGTTGGCGTCGCGCCATTTGGGATGGCGCGGCGGCTGCTGGAATTTGTCCCACTTGGTGAAGAGGGCCTCGACGAACTTTTGCACGCGCTGGTACCGGTCGGTATTGCGTGGCCAGTTGAATACGGCCAGCACCGCCGGAACGCCGATGGTGTCGACCCGGTCGCCTTCGGTGACGAGGGTCGGATAGGCCTGCTTGGTCAGCTCGCCCACCGTGTAATAGTCCGCGAAAACCTTCGAGAACGGGATCGGCACGAAGTGCAGGCCCGAATTCGGCGGGATCTTCGCGAAGAAGTCGATCGGCTTGCCGATCACGCGCACGAGCGCGGCGAGCTCGCCCGACTTGAGCTTCTGCAGCGCCGTCGGGTTGTCGTAGAGCACCTGCTCGACCTGCACGCCGAGGCGCTGGAAGACGATCGTGCCGGTCAGGCTCGACGCGCTCCCCGCCGGCCCGAAGCTCACCTTCTTGCCCCGCAGATCGTCGATGCTCTTGATCTCCTCGCGCGCCAGCACGTGCATCTCCGAGACCGGCAAGCGAATGATGTAGTGGACCCGGTTCTCGAGGTTGGGCGTCTTGCGCTGGGTACGGAAATATTCGAAGACGTCCGACTGCGTGACCGCGACGTCGACGCCCCGCAGATAGAGCAGATCGTCGAGGTTCGAGGCGGCGCCATAGGTGACGATGGGGAGTATTCGCAGATTCTCCCCGTCATCGAGGACCTGCGCCAGCTCGTCGGCGAAGGTCATGTAGGTGCCGGACAGGAGTCCGCCGGCAACGCCGACGGTCCATCTGTTCTTCCGTTCTCGCACCGACGCCTCTGGCCCGACCTGCTCGAGCGATTTCGGCACGGCTTGCGCGCGCGCCGAAGACACGATGTCGATGTTGGAGAACTCGACGTTTGAAAGCCGCACGCCGAGGACGGCGAGACACACTGCGCCCGTAAGCACAAGGGTACGCATCCACCCCTCCCTTGTTATTTCCGATTTTACGGAGTGAATTGTGTTCGCAATCGGGAATGCACCGAATTTTTTCGAAACAAAAAATGAAATCGCGCGCGATGATAATCTCTCATCGCGTTGCTCGCGCTATTCGTGTGAAAAACTGCAACGCAGTACCGCGCACGTTGATGCGAGTCGGCGATCGAAAATCGCGCACCCGTAAAGCCTCATCACCTTGTTCGCGTTATTCGCGTAACGCTGCGTCGCGCGAGACGGCCATTCTCGAAATACCATCGCGCGTTTTTCGTCTAAGATCGGCCCCGACGACTGGACGCCGGAGCGCTTATCGATGATGGACGTCGTGCGCGAAGCTGCGCGCAATATCCCGGTGCGCGGCGAGTATGATGTGGTGGTGCTGGGCGGCGGGCCGGCCGGAATTGCCGCTGCGGCGGCGGCGGCCGGGCATGGCCGCCGCGCGCTGCTGATCGAGCGCTACGGTTTTCTGGGCGGCATGGGGACGGCAGCCGGCGTCACCAATTTCTGCGGCTTGTTCGCGAACGTATTCGGCGACATCAAGCAGGTGGTGCACGGCGTCGCCGACGAATTCTTGGGCCGCATCGACCGGCTCGGCGGTCTCAACGAACCGCATCTCATCTTCGGCAAGACCAAGGCGCAGGCCTACGACACCGCGGCCTACAAGATCGCGGCGGACGATCTTCTGCTCGGCAGGCGCGTCGAGATTCTCTTTCACGCGCTCGGCTGCGGCGTCGTCTCGGAGCGCGAAGGCGAGATCGCCGCGCTGCTCATAGAGACGAAATCCGGGCGCTCCGCGGTGCGCGGAAAAATCTTCATCGACTGCTCGGGCGACGGCGACCTCGCGGCCTGGGCGGGCGCGCCCTTCGAGCTCGGCGACGCCGACGGCGGCCTCCTCTATCCGACCGCCATGTTCCGCCTCAACGGCGTCGACCCGCAGGCCGCGGGCGAAGCGTGGTCCGCGATCCCGAAGCTGATGGAGGAGGCCGAACGCCGCGGCATGCGCTTTCCGCGCAAGGGCGCGATCGTGCGGCCGATGACACATGCGCAGGAGTGGCGCGTCAACGTCACCCAGCTCAAGCGCCACGATGGCAAGGCGATCGACGGCACCGATGCGGACGAGCTTTCCGCCGGCGAGATCGAGGGCCGCCGCCAGGTGCTCGCCTTCTTCGAGTTCCTCAAGCGCGAGGCGCCGGGATTTGCGCACAGCTACATCGTCGACATCCCGCCGCAGATCGGCATCCGCGAGACGCGGCGCGTGACCGGGCGCTACATGCTCAGCGGCGCGGACGTGATCTCCTGCGCAAGCTTCGACGACACGATCGGCGTCAATGGCTGGCCGATCGAGGCGCATGTGGCGGGCGACGTCGTCTGGCGCTGGCCCGACATTCCGGGCTCGCGCGGCTTCAACCACCTGCCCTATCGCATGCTGGTGCCGCAAAAGACGCGCAACCTGCTGGTCGCGGGCCGCTGCGCCTCGATGACGCACGAGGGCCAGTCGGCCGCGCGCGTGTCAGGCGGCTGCTTCGTCATGGGCGAGGCCGCCGGCACCGCGGCGCATCTTTCGCTTGCGGGCAATGCCGCGCCCGCCGATATCGGTGTCGAGGCATTGCAGAATGCGCTGGAGCGCGGCGGGGCGTATTTGGGAAGGGATGTTTGACTGCGACCGTAGGGTGGGCAAAGCGAAGCGTGCCCACGCGTGGGCACGGCGCACCGATCTCGGGCTTGCCCGAGATCGGCATCAAGATATGCGCAAGTCGGGCAGGCCCGACTTGCGTGCGCCTTTGCCCACCCTACGACGCACGAGATTGCTTCGCTTCGCTCGCAATGACAAGAAAGGGCCTCAGAGCATAGGTGAATAATGACACGACGCTTCCTCCTCGCCCTCGCGGCCCTCCTCATCGCCCTGCCCGCCGCCGCCCAGACCTGGCCGGAGAAGCCGGTGCGGCTGATCGTGCCGTTCGGTCCCGGCTCGACGCCCGACGTGGTCATGCGGCTCCTCGCCGACCAACTCCAGCAAAAGCTCGGGCAGAACTTCATCGTCGAGAACAAGCCGGGCGCGAGCGGCAATATCGGCACCGACGCGGTCGCCAAGGCCGAGCCCGACGGCTACACGGTCGGCCTCTCGATCGGCGGGCCGCTCGGCATCAATCCGCTGCTCTTCGGCAAGCTGCCCTATGATCCGCAGAAGGACATTGCGCTCGTCACCCTGCTCACCACGCAGCCGAGCGCGCTCGCGGTCAACACCAGTCTCGGCGTCAACACCGTGGCGGAGCTGATCGATCTCCTGAAGAAGAATCCCGGCAAGTACAATTACGGCTCGATCGGCAACGGCTCGCTCTCCCATCTCGCCATGGAGGCGATCGCCCTCAAGAGCGGCACGCAGATGGTGCACATCCCCTATGGCGGCTCGCCGCAGGCGATGACCGCGCTCATCCGCAACGACGTGCAGATGGGCTGCCTGCCCGCGATCTCGGTGACGCCGCACCTCGCCTCGGGCCAGGTGAAGATTCTCGCGATCTCGACCGCGGCGCGCTCGGCGCTGCTGCCCGGCATTCCGACGCTGAAAGAGTCGGGCGTCGACGTCGAGGCCGACGCCTGGAACGGCCTCATCGCGCCGGCGAAGACGCCGGAGCCGATCATCGCGCGCCTGCGCGGCGCCGTCACCGAGGCGCTCAATTCACCGGCAGTGCGCGAAAAGCTCGCCGCGCAGATCATGGAGCCGATCCCGACCAGCGCGGAGCAATTCCGCGCCAAGATCGACGCGGACGTGGCGCGCTGGACGCCGGTGATCAAGGCGGCGAATATCAAGGTGAATTGAGGCGCGGACTCGAATCGAGCGGACGCGGTGCGCTGTACATGAGCGGTCCAATGGCATAGGTTGTGGTCGCCGACTACCGGTTGGCTGGCCTGACAGCTGCACAAGAAACGGTGACGTACCGAAGTCTCTGTTGTTCGCAATTGGCAGCGTCGATGCGCCGGGCAGGCACGATCGCAACCCATGTGACGAACGGCGGCGTGCAACCCGCCGGTGGCGCCGCGCGGACGGATTGGTGGATGAGGTGACTCACACGCCTGGACCCCCAAGGCCTCCGACGCGCCCCCTGAAGATCGGCTTGGCGCGACTGTTCGGCTGGGGCAGCGGCGCGTCGTCGCACAAGACGGGGGCGCGCAAGGCGTCCGCGCCGCATCACATCATGTCGGCGCAAGGAATCGACCTCGACTCGCTCGAGGTGTTGATGGATCGCCGGCTCAGCTCGATCCTGCGCCACACCTGGCTCGTCACATTCCTCACGCTCTTCCTCCTCGCCGCGCTTATCGCAGGCACGGTCTATTGGGTCGTCGAGCCCACCGTCATGCGGGTCGCGGTCGGACCGCGCGACGGCGAGGACGTGCGGTTGATCGGCACGCTGGCGGAGAAGCTCCGCCGTGATCGCGCCGCGATCCGGCTGAGCCCCGTCATGATGGACGGCCCGGTCCGCGTCACCGACATCGCGAGCAAGCCGAACTACGACCTCGCCGTCGTTGCGAGCGGCCCGCACCTGTCCGCAGACTGGCCGGTCGTCGCCATCCTGTGGCAGAACTCGCTGGCGCTCATGGTGCCCGATGCCGGTGCGCGCGACGCCAAGAAGACCCCGAAAAAAGCCAAGCCGGTCAAGATCGAGAAGATCACGGATCTGAGCGGCCGCCGCGTCGGCATCGTGATGGGCGGCGACGCCGGCCGCGACGTGCTCAACCTCCTGCTCGGCCATTACGGCGTGGCGCCCGACAAGGTCGAGATCGTCAACGTCGAGGTCGGCAAGCTCAAAGCCGCGATCCAGGACAACCTGATCGACGCCGTTCTGGTGATCGGGCCGCCGACCGGCCGGCTCATGGCCGAGTCGGTCGCGGCGGCGACGTTCAACAAGAAGGGGCCCAAGTTCCTCGACGTCGACCATGCAGATGCGATCGCCAAGCGCGTGCCGGCCTTCGCCTCCGCCGAGATCGACCCCGGCATGTTCGGCGGCTCTCCCGCGATCCCGGCCGACACGGTGACGACGTTGAGCTTTCCGCAGTACCTGGTCGCGCGCAAGACGCTCAGCGAGTCCCAGATCGCGACGTTCACCGCGCTGCTCTACAAATCCCGCCAGGTCCTCGCCCATGACTGGCCGGGCATCGTCAAGATCGAGGCTCCCTCGACCGACAAGGACGCCGCCGCGCTCGTGCATCCCGGCACCAGCGCCTATCTCGACGACAACCAGAAGACCTTCTTCGACAAATACAACGACGCCATCTTTTACGGCATGCTGATCATCCCGGGCATCGGGTCGGCGATCGCGGCGGCCGCCAGCTACATGTCGACCAGTCGCCGCTCCCGTCGCGTCCAGCTGCTCCACCGCCTCCTCCAGCTGATGAAAAAGGCGCGCGGCACGGATGCCCTGGCAACGCTCGACCAGATCGAGGCGGAAGCCGACGGGATCGTGGTGGCGACGATCGAGCTGTCCGAACGCGAGCAGCTCGACGAGACGGGATTCAGGTCGTTCTCGCTCGCGATCGAGCAAACGCGGCAGGCGATTGCGGGACGGCGCAGTGAGTTGCTGGCGCCGCGCGAGCCGCTGGCCGGCGGCATGCAATTGGTGAAATGACGCGCTTGAACGGCTCGCCGGCCAGATGCGGCCCGGCCTAGGCGCGCCGCCGCTCCTGCGAGCCCATGCGAAAAGCCTTCACACTATGGCTGCCGCATTCCCGGCACACCAGCCGCTTGACGAAGCGCGCGATCGGCGCGCCCGGCTGCTCGCCGTAGGAGGGGAGATCGGATTCCCGGATGGTTCCGCAATGGCCACAGTGCAGGCACTGCACGACGATGCGGGCCGCAGCACCCTCGCGGTTTCGTTTGGCAGACGCCGCCATTGATACGCCTCACGCAACGCTACTTCGGACAGTATTGAGATAGGAATGGACGCGCGCTTTTGGGAGGCCACCGCGTCGCTCTCGGGCCGCTAGCCGTCCGTCTGAGGCGGCCCGCGCAACGCGGCGCTCAAGGCAAACGAGTCGATCCGCGGCCCTTCACAACGTCTTCTGCGCGTGCCCGCATTCCTTGCAGGTGTACTCCACCCGCGTCTGGCCGACGGGGATCTTGACGCGGTTCGGCGCGCCGCATTTGCCGCATTTTTCCTCGCGCCGGCCGTCGACCTTCGTGATCGAGACCGATTTGCGTTCCAGCGCCTCCGCGATCAGGCGCTCGGTCTCTGCCCGGCTCTCCTGCTTCGATTTCACTTCTTTCGCCATCCCGTCAGCCTCATTCCTCATGCGGTAGACGCACTTCGTTTTGACCGCCCTACTCCGTCCCCACCCGTTTCACATCCTTCACGTCCGCGAATTTGACCCCCGGCGCGCGCTCGGCGGTGTACTCCAGATAGAACGCATTGCGCGCCAGATAGACGAGGTCGCCGTCGAGATCCTCCGCGATGCCGGCGCCGTTGGCGTCGACGAAGCCCTCCAGCGCCTTCCCGTCCTCCGCAAAGATCCAGCGCGCCAGCTCGAACTCGCAGGTGTCGAATTCCACCGGCAAGCCGTATTCGGCATCGAGCCGGACCTTGAGCACGTCGAGCTGCAGCGGCCCGACCACGCCGACGATCGCGGGCGCGCCGTCGCGCGGGCTGAACACCTGCACCACGCCCTCCTCGGCGAGCTCCTGCAGCGCCTGCTTGAGCTTCTTCGCCTTCATCTTGTCGGTGAGACGCACCCGCCGCAGAATTTCCGGCGCGAACGACGGCACGCCGACGAAAGAGAGGTCCTCGCCCTCGGTGAGCGTGTCGCCGATGCGCAGCGTGCCGTGGTTTGGAATCCCGACCACGTCGCCGGCGAACGCCTCGTCGGCGAGCGCGCGCTCCTGCGCGAAGAAGAAGTGCGGCGTGCGCAGGCTCATCGGTTTGCCGGTGCGCACCTGCTTGACCTTCATGCCGCGCGTGAGCTTGCCGGAGCACAGCCGCGCGAAGGCGATGCGGTCGCGGTGGTTCGGATCCATGTTGGCCTGAATCTTGAACACGAAAGCGGTCATCTGCGGCTCGGCCGCCTCGACGCGCCGGCGGTCCGCCGCCTGTGCGCGCGGCGCCGGCGCAAAGCGCGCGAGGCCGTCGAGCAGGTCGCCGACGCCGAAATTCTTCAGCGCCGAGCCGAAATAGACCGGGGTGAGATGCCCCTCGCGGAAATGCGCGCGCTTGAACGGCCGGCAGGCATGGCGCACGAGGTCGAGCTCCTCGGCGAGCTTCTCCGCGTCGAGATTGGCGTTGCGCGCCGCGAGCGCGGCGAGATCGATCGGCACCAGGGTCGCCTCGCTGTCCTCGCCCAGGAGCCGCATCTGGCCGCTCGCGATGTCGAAGGTACCGGCAAAATCGCGGCCGCGGCCGAGCGGCCAGGTCACCGGCGCGGTGTCGAGGGCGAGCGTTTTTTCGATCTCGTCCAAGAGCTCGAAGGGATCGCGGCTCTCGCGGTCCATCTTGTTGATGAAGGTGAGAATCGGGATGTCGCGCAGCCGGCACACCTCGAACAGTTTTCGCGTGCGCGCCTCGATGCCCTTCGCCGCGTCGATCACCATGACGGCGGAATCGACCGCGGTGAGCGTGCGGTAGGTGTCCTCGGAGAAATCCTGGTGGCCGGGCGTGTCGAGCAGGTTGAACACGCGGCCGCCGTGCTCGAACGTCATCACCGAGGTGACCACCGAGATGCCGCGCTCGCGCTCGATCGCCATCCAGTCGGAGCGGGTGTCGCGCCGGTTCTTCTTGGCCTTGACCTCTCCGGCGAGCTGGATCGCGCCGCCGAACAGCAGCAGCTTTTCGGTCAGCGTGGTCTTGCCGGCGTCCGGATGCGAGATGATCGCGAAGGTGCGCCGCCGCTCGACCTCGCGCGCGAGGGGCGAGGCGGGCGCGGCCGTGGACGTCTCGGCAAGGGCAGAATCGAGGTCTTCGTCCATTGTGCGCTGGATGTGGCAGGCAATGGCCGCCGGATCAAGTGTTCTTGGCGTTTTTGTTGACCTCTCCCCGCGCGCGCTTCACCTCTCCCCGACGCAAGTCGGGCTTGCCCGACTTGCGCACCAATAGTGCCGAAATCGGGTAAACCCGATTTCGGATGCGGGGAGAGGTCGGAATTCCGGGCGTAGCGAAGGAATTCCGGGTGAGGGGGCG
>WNFC01011289.1_pt1 | contig 12786 bp, 15 predicted proteins | sample 5400541 | NCBI WGS metagenome assembly WNFC01 (sample SAMN13153342, study PRJNA577476) | soil metagenome | isolation source: 120 cm saprolite under Douglas fir tree site 2 hole 2 replicate 1 | place: USA:California | collected 2015-04-18
TTGACGATCGCGTAGACGAGCAGGCCGACGCCGCCGGTCACCGTGATCGCTCCGGGTATGTCGATCGCGCGCGCCTGGCCGTCGCTGGCGCGGCTGTTGGGCACATACCGCAGGGCGAGCAGAACTCCGGCGGCACCGATCGGAACGTTGACGAAGAAGATCCAGCGCCAGGACAGCAGGTCGGTGAGGATGCCGCCGAATAGGAAGCCGGCGGCGGCGCCGCCGGCGCTGACGGCGGCGAAGGCGCCGAGCGCCTTCATGCGCTCGGCCGTGTCGGTGAAGGTCGCGACGATGATCGCGAGCGCGGCAGGCGTGACAAGTGCGGCACCAAAGCCCTGGACTGCGCGGCCTGCGATTAGCGTCTGCGTTGACTGCGACAGGCCGTTGGCGAGCGACGCAGCGGTGAAGAGCGCAAGACCTGCAACGAACAAGCTGCGGCGTCCGTACAGGTCGCCGGCCCGGCCGCCGAGCAGCAAGAAGCCGCCGAAGAGCAGCGTGTACGCATTGATCACCCACTGCAGGGATAGCTGGCTCGAGAAGTGGAGGTTCGAATTGATCGCGGGCAAGGCGACCGCCACGATCGTCCCGTCGAGGACGACCACGAACTGTGCGAGCAGCACCAGCCAGAGGATCAGGCGTCGCGAGGTCGCGACCGGCTCCTTGAGCTCGCCGGCGGTCGAGATCATGAATTCGCTCCGATCGAGGCAGCCGGTGCGGCAGAAATCGAGAAGCGGATGGCCGTCGGCCTCGCGGGGGTCATGCTCCGACGACCTGGTCGAACCTGTCGCGCTTGAGGTAGAGATCCCACATGGCGTCGGCGAGGTCGACGGGGTTTTGCGGCTCTGGCAGGAGGGCCGGGTCATAGTTCTCGAGGACGAAGTTGCCGGCGTCGCTATCGCCCACCGGGCCCGTGATCTGCAGGAGGCCCGCGTACACGCCGGTGCCGCCCAGGTCGGCGTGCGGGGTGTGCAGGTAGTGGCGGGCGGCGATGTCGCCGGTGAACCCGGCGGCCTCGATGCCGTCCGCGGCTAGTTCCGCGGTGTAGGCGTCCAGTCGTGTCGGGTTGCGTTCGAGACCCCCGTTGGCGCGCCGGTCGAGCTCGCGCCTCGTGATGTCGGTAAGTGCTGTCGTGCTCATGGTGTTCCTTTCGTGCTCGGGTGCCGGCGGAGCCGACCGGGTCGGCTCCGCCGGGAGGGGGTAGACGGTCAGCCCGCGATGGTGAAGTTCTCGCGGACGACGTTGGAAATGGGCTTCTCGCTGCCGGTGATCAGCGCCGGGGCGGTGCCGTTGACCGCGTAGACGGTCAGGGTCGCCGTCGTTGCCTTGCCGAAGAAGCCGGGGGCGGTGACGATCCAGCTGTTGAAGGTCCGGATCCGGCCGTTCGTCCTCTTCGTGACGTCGTTGATCTGGAAGACGCCGCCAGGTTCGTGTTGGGACCCTGCAGCGGAGTACCCGCGATCGTCGGGGTCGTCGAGAGCAGCACGACGAGTCCGGGCGCGGCCGCGTCGGGGCCGGGGTGGAAGGTCGGTGCGTTCGGGTCGTTGAACGCGGCCGTGTAGCCGGCGAGCAGGTTGTTCGACTGCGGCGTCGTCGCCTCGAGCGAGAGGTCGACGCTGAACGTGCCGCCGACGCCGGCGCTGTCACCGGGGCCGGGTGAGAGCACGCTCGCCTTCAACGGCGTCTGCCCGTAGCCGCCGGCGTCCGAGTCCGTGCGCTTCTGGACGGCGGTTCCGGCCGGCGAAATCGCGTCCCAGATGCCGCCGAACCCATTCACGCCCTCGCCGTTCGTCTGACCCTTCTTCGTGTCCTTCACGAATGTGTAGACCGGATGCCGGTTATAGGTCACCTGCATCCGTCCGTCCGCGCGCTTCGTCCTCCCGAGCAGGGACGCCTTGGCACCCGCTGCCGCGTGCAGCTTCCCGGCCGCGATCAGCGGCGGCCAGAACTTCGTGCACATCCCGTTGCAGGAGCTCTTGCCGTTCTTCTCCGCACTCAACAGATAGAGCGTGTGCCCTCGCGAGTTGACGAGGACCCGCCCAAGGCTGCTCGACGCAGTCGAGACAACGGTTGAGTTTGCCGCCGGCGCAGCACTGCCCGCCGGGGCCCGCAGCAAAAGCAAGGCGAGCACGGCGAGTATTCCGACTGTCGCGGCGGTCGCGACCAGCCACGGACTCGGCAGTGCAGCCCGGGCACCGTGAGATCGGTCGTTGCTTGGCATTGTGCCTCCCTTTCTGTTGGATTGCTTCTTCACCTACAAAGTGACGGTCGCAACCCAGCCCCGTCATCGGCGCCAACGCCTAACGGTGACACCAGCTACCCGTAAACGCGGGTTTCCAGCAGGCCGCAGTTGCCTGCTAGCGGGGGGTGCAGTTTGACGCTGGCCGCGATGCCAAGCCGCTGTGCGAGCGGCCAACGTTGTCTACGACGTGTACATGCTGCTTCCAAGAGGAGGATCAAGATGAGCGAACGCTTCATCAGCAACGTCGCGCTGGCGATCGCCGCCGCCGTTGTCGTGGTCGCGAGCCAGGCGTTCTCGTCCACAGTGACGGGCTGGTTGACCTTCGGAGTCAGCCTCGGTGTGCTCGCGCTTTTGGCCGTCGTCCAGCGCGACCGTGCACGCGGCGGACTTCAGCGCATGCTCGACGTCGGCATCGGGGCCCTTGCGCTGTGGTCGGCGGTGGCCTCTGTCGTGTACACGGGTACGACGCTCACCTGGCTGTCGTTCGGCGAGGCCATTGGCTTCGTCGGGCTCGCAGTCGTCGGGCTCGTCGCACATGAGTTGAAGACGGAGCGAATCGTGCACCAGTTCGAGGCGATTCCCGCCGAGGCGCGCGACGGACGCCGGTCCGAGGAGTTTCAGGCTGCCGCCTGATCCTGGACCTGCGATGAGAGCGGGCGGGGTCTCGTGCTCCGCCCGCCCAGTTCGCGGTGAATGTCCGGGAAGTGCAGCCAGACAAGTTCAGATGGGGATTTCGAACCTCCGATGAGCCCTTTCGCAGTTGCCTTTGCCGTGGCCGTCCTCCTGCTGGCCAAGACCCTCGCCGGGATCTACCTGGGAGAGAACTACGTCTGCCCGACCTGTGGGACAAGGCAGAAGGACCGGCACTCTCAGGACTGTCCTTGGAAGCGGTGACGAGCCGACCGTCTTCCGTGACGCACGGTCAGAGCGTCACGCTGCGATCGCTTCGCCTTCCTGCGCCCTGCGGCTGAAGATCGATTCGGCGCAGACGTCGCACACTGCCGACTCCAGCCGGGGCAGGTCGTCGAGCTCGTACGAGCGAATCTCCCTGATGACCTGGCCTGCATCCTTCCATTCCGAGCCGCGGAGCACGCGCAGGCAGAGCGAACAGGTGATCAGGTGGTGGCGCGATTCCGTTTCCCGCTGTTTGCGGCGGAGGCGCAGGGAGTGGACTAGATCGCTGTCCATGGCGAGTCCTTTCTGACCGGTGAAATTGATGGACAAGGAGAATCCCTCTTGAGCCCGCCAGCGTCTTCCCAGCCAGTGACCATCTATCACCCAGGTTGGCGGCAATTCCCACGTACCCGCTGACGGGTATGCGGCGATCGAGCTGTCAGGCGCCGGCGGACGCGCACGGCGAGGAAGACGAGGGCGGCAACGGCGAGTCCGATGAACCCTGCCCTCTTGCTTGTGGCAGTCCTCGGATTCCTGCTGGCGGGTAGTTTACGTTGGACGCTGGCAGTGAAGACGTGACGTGGTCCACGCGGCATCGTGGGCCGACGTGGAACAGGACCAGTCCGTCAAGCAAGCCGCGCTCGAGCAGTTCGTCGATGCCGTGGTCCGCCTCTCGGACGATCCAGGGACGGCGAACGTCGAGCGCTACCTGGCGGCAAGCTGGGAGCTCGACGAGTCGCGACGTCCTCGAGAAAGCTCAGCACGGCGCGCAGCGAGGGCTCGAGCGCGGGCAGGCGGCCGAAGCGGGCGACCAGCGCGCGTGAACGCGGCGAACGCGGACGCATGACATCGGGTTGCAGGCGGAAGCACCACGCACGATGAGCGATCGACCCGAGGTGCTCTACACGGCCGAAGCAACCGTCACAGGCGGTCGCGAAGGTCATGGCCGCACGAGCGACGGTCGCCTCGAGGTCGATCTCGACGTGCCGACCGAGTTGAGCGGCACCGGGGGGCCCGGGACGAATCCCGAGCAGCTCTTCGCCACGGGCTACGCAGCGTGCTTCCAGTCGGCGTTGCTGCGGTTCGCGTCCGGACGCAAGCTCGACCTCACCGACTCCCGCATTACTGCACGCGTCGGGATCGGACCGCTCAAGAGCGGCGGCCTCGGTGTCACTGCCGCACTCGACCTCGACGCGCCTGGACTCAGGCGGTCCGAGGCCTTCGACTTGATGGCCCGGGCGCACGAGACCTGTCCCTATTCACGGGCGATGCGCGGCAACATCGACGTCACGCTCACGGTCGGCGGCGCGGCCTCCGACCGTGAGGCGGCCTGAGCCGCACACCAGAGCAGAACCTCTACTCGAGCGACTCGTCAGACTCCGCGCTGAACGTCGTCCATCTCGCGTGGGAGGATGACCCTGGCCGGCTTAGGCACGAACGTGATTCGCGCATCCGGATTTGCGCTCTTGCTACTCGGGCCTGTGGGAGTTGTGCTGGATCGACTCGACGTGGTCGACGATCTCACGCTCTTCGTGCTCGCCGGGGCGTCGCTGATCCCGATCTCGTGGCTGATAGGAGAGGCGACCGACAACGTCGCTCGCTATACCGGTCCGGGGATCGGAGGGTTCCTGAATGCAACGTTCGGCAACGCGCCGGAGCTCATCATCGCGATCGTCGCCGTCGCCGACGGCCTGACCGACATAGTGCGGGCATCGCTGGTCGGCTCGATCGTCGGCAACCTCCTACTTGTCCTCGGCTTCACGCTTCTGCTCGGCCGCGAAGGAGGCATCGATCGGGTGTCGGCCTACGTCTCGCTCGGCCTCGTGGGGTTCACCGGGCTCCTCGTGCTCCTGGCCGCGACGCCGGGTTTCCACGGCAACCCCGACCGACGATCACTCGCCGAGCTCTCGCTTCCTATCGCTGTGCTGATCCTGATCGTCCGCGTGGTCGTGACTCGCCGGGCGCTTCGGCGGCAGCGGGCGCTCTACTCGTCGTCGTCGTCTTCTGTGGAACGCGACGGCTGGCCCTTGCCCACCGCCCTCGTTGTGCTCGGCGCTGCAACTGTCGTGACGGCCTTCGTCACCGAAACACTCGTCGGCACGCTCCGGTCCTTTGCCGCCCGCGCGCATCTCTCGGAGTTCTTCGTGGCGGTCGTGATCGTCGCGATCATCGGAAACGCGACCGAGCACGGCAGCGCGGTGCTCTTGGCGCGGCGAGGAAGGGTCAAGCTGGCAGTCGAGATCTCCTTCGCATCGAGCTCGCAGATCGCGGGGCTCTTGATTCCCGTGGTCGTCCTGATCTCGTGGGGGTTCGAGCCTCTTGCCCTCAGCTTTCGACCCGTCGAGTTGGCCGCGATCGGGATTGCCGCTCTCCTTCCCGCCATCGTTCTCAGGGAAGGGCGAACGACCCGAGTCGGCGGAGCAATCCTCTTGCTCGCCTACTCGGGTCTCGCCGTTTCCTTCTACCTCGCCGGAGACCGCTGATCGGCCGGTGGCCGGACCCACGCTCGGGTGATCAGCGAACCGTGAAGACGCCCTTCATTCCCGCGGCAGCATGTCCGGGCACGGTGCAGAGATACGGATACTTGCCTTTCTTCAGCGTGACGACGAGCGTCGCCGTCTTGCCCGGCTGAATCAGCGGCGTCTTCTTGCCGCTGATCTTGAAGTCATGCGACACATGGCCGATGTTCTTGAACACGAACGTAGTCCTGCCGGGGTGGGCCGACTTGGTCGAGAGCCTGAAGAAGAACTCGCCGCCCTTGACCTGGATCGTGGTTGCGGCCGCACTCGCCTGTCGGTCGGCACGTGCCGTGGCGAGCGGCACCAGTGCGAGTGCGACGAGCGCGAACGCTGCAAGAACGGAGAGCGAACGGATGGTGCACTGTCTCATCGAGAGACCTCCTTGTGAATTGGTGGTCGTTTACTGGAGCGAGTAAGCGATCAGCTGGAACTGCGGCTTCTTGAGGAACCCAGGCGCGGCAGCGCCGACAAGCAGCGTGTCGCCGTCGATCGCCGGGAAGGAGTTGATGCCGGCCGGCGCTTTCGTCGTCCAGAGCGTCTTGCCGCTCCGGGTGTCGAACGCGTAGACCGTTCCGGTGTACGTGCTGGTGAAGACGACGTCGTTCGCGACCGTGGCCGCGCCGAAGTCCATCGACGGCAGCTTGTGCTGCCACAGCACCTTCCCCGTGGCGGCATCGACGGCGGTGAAGCCTCCCCTTCCGCTCCTGAGGTTGGCCACCGTGCCCGCGATCCCGCCCGGAAGGCCGGTCGCGCGAGCGCGCGTCGGAAAATCGAGCCAGGGCACGAAGAGACGGCCGTCGGCAAGCGCCATCGGCGTCTCGACCCCGCCCAGGTCACCCGGAAATACGGTGACCAGCTTGCGCGGCAGCGGCCCGGTGTCGTTCTGGTGCTTGCCCACGGAAAGCGTCCAGAGACGCCGTCCGTTGTCGGCGCGATAGGCGTAAGCCTTGCCCATCTTGCCCGCCACCACCACGACCTCGGTCTGGATTCCTTGGATGGGAAGGGTCGTGATGATCGCCGGGATCATCAAGTCGTAATCGCGCACGTCGTGCGGAATGGCCTGCCGGTACCAGAGCAGCTTTCCGGTCTGGCCGTTGAGCGCGACAAGCGAGCTCGTGTAGAGGTCGGGGCCGGGTCGGCTGGAGCCGTTCGGGAACTTCGGCGTGCCGTACAGAGGCGCCGGGTTGCGACGGAGATGAACACCCGCCCCTGGTTGTCGACGGACGGCGGATACCAGAGTCCGCCGCCGCTGTTGATCTTCGGGTTGCCGAAGAGCTTGGCGCCGTCGGCGATCGTGTTGAACTTCCACTTCGGCTTCCCCGTTGCGGCATCGAGCGCCCAGACGATGCCGTCGCCGTTGCCCTTGTAGAACGACGAGACGTTGCCGGGAACCGTGCTGACCAGCACGGTGTTGTCGAAGAGCTGAGGCGTCATGTCGATGCCTTCGTTGTTGTTGCGGACCAGCTTGCGGCTCCACAGCAACTTCCCGGTCTGGGGGTCGAGTGCAAAGGCGTTCGTCCCGGTGGCCCCATAGATGTGGCCGTAGCCGTAGGCGATCCCGTTCGGCCCGACGCTGGGCTTGTTGAACGCGTGCTGCCACTTGACCTTGCCGGTCGAGCGGCCGAGCGCGTAGACGTTCGAAGTCAGGTCTTGGAGGTAGACGGTGCCGTTGACGTCAATTGGGGTGGACGCGAAGGCGCCGAAACCGCTGGCACCTTTGAAGGCGAAGCGCCACTTGACCTTCAGCTTCGAGACCGTCTGGGAGTTGATCGGCGTCTGGGTGGTGGCGCGCGTGTTGGAGAGGTCGTAGTTGTGCGCAGGCCACGCGTTGGCATTTTCGGCCCACTCCGGTGGTGGTACGCCCACCGCCGACGCCTGGCCACGCGCAGACGACCCCGCGACTGCGGCGACCGCCACTCCGGCGACGACAACTACGGCGCCGGCAAGGGCGAGCGAAAACCTTCCTCGCGGACCCGTTCGGATCTTGTGTGGGGACATCACTATTCGACTCCTTTCGAGTATCAATCCGCCACTAACGATCGCGATGAAGCCCCCCAGAGGTCTTCACGGTTAGCGCCAGTTCGCGCCCCCGACGACCGTGAATCTGCGACTACCTGCTATCCGCCAGCGCCGGACTGCGCGGCTGGTGTCTCAGTCGCTCGGTCGTCGAGTGGCAGTTCGACGTGGAGCGATGTGCCCGCACCCCCCATAATCGTGGGTGTGGAGAGCCGGGCGCGGGTGGTGCTGGCGGACGACGATGTCCTCCTTCGCGAGGGCCTGGCCGGCCTGCTCGAACGCTCGGGCTTCGAGGTTGTTGGTCAGTGCGGCAACGCAACCGAATTGATCGCCCTCGTTCGCGAGCTTCGACCGGAGCTCGCGATCGTCGATATCCGCATGCCGCCCAGCCACACGAACGAAGGTCTCGTTGCCGCACAGGCAATCCGGGAGGAATTCCCGGAGACAGCGATCGTCGTGCTCTCTGCGCACGTCCAGGTGGAGCGCGCGACCGACTTGCTTGCCAGCGGCAAGCGCAGCGGCTACCTGCTGAAGAGCCGCGTGACGGACGTCGACGAATTCATCGAGACGCTCGAGCGGATCGTGAAAGGAGGATCGGTCGTCGATCCTGCGCTCGTCCAGGAACTGGTCGCAGCTCGCCGGGTCGAGGACCCGCTCGACGTTCTCTCGCCGCGCGAGCGCGAAGTGCTCGCACTCATGGCGGAAGGGCGATCGAACGCGGGCATCGCCCATCAGCTGCGGATCACCGAAGGAACGGTCGAGAAACACGTCCACAGCATCCTTAGGAAGCTGCATCTACCCGAAACGGAGGACGATCAGCGCCGAGTCCTCGCTGTGATCACCTTCCTCGACGCTCGCTAACGCGGAATCGCGGTCTCCTTCCTGCTCTCGCCGATGAGCCGGGCACCACGGCCGCGGTCAGAAGCTGAACGTCCACCGCGTCACGACGACCAGCCGGTTCTGAAAGCCGATCAGATAGAGGAAGGCTCTTAGGGGATTCTTAGTCGGGCTCTTAACCCTGCGGGATGCGAGCCTCGAGCGCTGCGGCGAGCGACTCGCGAACGGCCTCGAACTCGATGCGATCCAGGATGTCCTGGAAGAACCCGCGCACGATGAGCCGTTCGGCGTCGCCGCGCGAGAGCCCGCGGGCCATGGCGTAGAAGAGCTCTTCCCGGTCGACCCGGCTGACGGTCGCACCGTGCGTGCACCGGACGTCGTTGGCGAGGATCTCCAGGCCCGGGATCGGGACCGCGTGCGTCGTCGGCGACAACATGAGGTTGCGGTTCTCCTGGTACGCGTTCGTCTTCTGCGCGTCTTGCTCGACGCGGATCATCCCGCGCCAGACTGCGGTGGACGTGTCGCGCAGCGCGCCCTTGAAGGCAAAGTCCGAGGTCGTGTTCGGAGCGATGTGCTCCTGGAACGTGTCGTAGTCGAGATGCTGGTCGCCGTCCGTGAAGTACGCGCCGGTGACCCGCGACGTCGCCCCTTCGCCCGCGAGGTCGTTCTGGATCCGGACCTTGCCCTTCTTGGAACCGAAGCCGCCCGCGATCCAGTCGAGCTCGGCGTCGCGCCCGACCCGAGCATGGTGGGTGGCGAAGTGCCAGGTCTCTCGCGAGAGGTTCTGGATCGAGACGAACTCGAACTTCGATCCCTGCTCGAGGAAGAACTCCTGCGCGGTGTTCGTGTAGGACCGCAGGTCGGCGGCCGTCGACGTGACCTCCTCGACGAGCGTGAAACGCGCCTCCTCTTCGGCGACGACGAGCAGCCGCCAGAAGAGGGAGCCGTCCTCGCTCGAGTTGGTGACGCGGACGTAGAGCGGCTTGTCGAGCTCCACGCCTTTCGGGACGACGACGAGCAAGCCGTGCTTCCAGACCGCGGCGTTGTGCGCGGCGAACTTCTCGTCCCAGCCGACGAGCGAGTAGAGCCGTTCGCGCTCCTCGGTGAGCGGCTCGAAGGTCACACCCTCGGGCGCGCGATCGATCTGAACCCCAGACTCGGTGATCGTCGCGATCCCGGCCACGTCCAGCTCGAGCATCCCAGCGGCCGTGTCCCGAACGGCTGGGGTCTGACCCCGGCCGTAAGAGTCAGGGTCGAAGTCCTTCAGGTCGGTGAAGCGCCAGTGCTCTTCCGTCGTGTCCGGAAGGGGCAGCGCGCGGTACGAGTCGAGCGCCTCGGCGCGCATCAGGGCTGCGAACCGTCGGAGTGAGGCGCGTAGCGGCGATGCAGCATCAGCGCGTTGCCGTCCGGATCGGAGAAGCCGGCGATGTGGAGACGCCCGAGTCGATCGTTTCACGGAACTCGATCCCGGCCGCCTCGAGCTTCCGCTTCGCTTCTTCGACGTCCGCGACGCGGAGCGCGATCGGCATCGAGTGCGGCTTCACCTGGAAGTCGGGGCCCATCGCCTCGGGGGAGATGAGCGCGATCGTGACGTTGCCCGTTTCGTACTCGACCCACCGCGAGCTCGAGTGGCGGCTGCGCTCGAGCCCGAGCGTCTTGCCGTAGAACTCGTCAGCGCGCTTGAGATCCTGAACCGGGACGCCGATGAAGTCGACGCGTTCCGCGTCGATCAACCGACGGACCCCTCCATCTGGAGCTGGATCAAGCGGTTCATCTCGACGGCGTACTCGAGCGGCAGCTCCTTCGTGATCGGCTCGACGAAGCCGGACACGATCAGCGCTGAGGCCTCGGGCTCGGAGAGGCCGCGCGACATCAGCGCATCGCACACGACTTTCGACTTCGATCCGCGCGCGCCCTTGGCCACCTCGAGCAGGCCGCGGTAGCCCGCACGGCCGCCGTTCTTCGAGATCGACTTCGACGTGATCACGGACGTCGTGTTCGGCGCGACGTGGACGGCCTTGCCGCCCGCGTCCTGGTGCTGGCCCTTGCCGGCGAACGCGATCGACAGCACCTCGCCGTGCGCTCGCTCGCCCATCAGCCAGATCGCCGGGTACTTCATCGTGAGCTTGGAGCCGAGGTTTCCGTCGACCCACTCCATCGTTGCGCCCTCGTAGGCGACGGCGCGCTTGGTGACGAGGTTGTAGACGTTGTTCGACCAGTTCTGGATCGTCGTGTAGCGGCAGCGCGCGTCCTTCTTGACGATGATCTCGACGACCGCGCTGTGCAGCGAATCGGTCGAGTAGATCGGCGCGGTGCAGCCTTCGACATAGTGCACGTAAGCGCCCTCGTCGACGATGATCAGCGTGCGCTCGAACTGGCCCATGTTCTCCGCGTTGATGCGGAAGTAGGCCTGGAGCGGCATCTCGATGTGCACACCCGGCGGGACGTAGATGAAGGAGCCGCCGGACCACACTGCCGAGTTCAACGCTGCGAACTTGTTGTCGTTCTGCGGGATGATCGTGCCGAAGTACTGCTTGACCAGCTCCTCGTGCTCCCGCAGGCCGGAGTCCATGTCGAGGAAGAGAACTCCCTGCTTCTCGAGATTCTCCTGCAGCTTGTGGTAGACGACCTCCGACTCGTACTGGGCACCCACGCCCGCGAGGTACTTCTTCTCGGCCTCGGGGATGCCGAGCTTGTCCCAGGTGTCGAGGATCTCGGCCGGCAGGTCCTCCCAGCGCTCGGCCTGCTTCTCGGTCGGGCGGATGTAGTAGTAGATGTTCTCGAAGTCGATGTCGTTCAGGTTTCCGCCCCATTGCGGCAGCGGCCTGGCGAGGAAGTAGTCGAGGGACTTGTGGCGGAACTTCCGCATCCAGTCGGGCTCGTTCTTGTGCTCCGCGATCGCCTCGACGACCTCGTGAGAGATGCCGCGGCCGGACTTGAAGAAGTAGTCCTTCGCCTCGTCCGGGTTCGAGAAGCCGTACTTGTACTCCTCGCGGATCTGCTGAACGGTCTCGGTCTCGGTCGCCATCAGACTGCTGCCACCCCATAACGTTCGTAGCCCTCGGCCTCGAGCTTGTGCGCCAGCTCGGGACCGCCTTCCTCCACGATACGCCCGTCGATGAAGACGTGCACGTAATCAGGGGTAATGTAGTCGAGGATCCGCTGATAATGGGTGATCACGAGGGCCCCCATCTCGGGGCCTACGAGCTCCTTCACCCCTTCCGCGACGATCTTGAGCGCGTCGATGTCCAGTCCCGAGTCGGTCTCGTCGAGGATCGCGATCCGCGGCTTCAGCATCGCCATCTGGAGAATCTCCACGCGCTTCTTCTCGCCGCCCGAGAAGCCGTCGTTGAGATAGCGGGACGCGAGCTCGCGGGAAACCTTGAGCCGATCCATTCGGTCGAGCAGCTCCTTGCGGAACTCCGGAATCGGGATCGGGTCATCCTCGCCGCCGTTCTGGGCCTTCCGGATCGCGTTGATCGCGCTGCGCAGAAAGCTGGTCACGGTGACGCCGGGGACTGCGTGCGGATACTGGAACGCGAGGAAGAGGCCGCGCTGAGCGCGCTCGTCCGCCTCCATTTCGAGGATGTTCTTGCCGTCGAGGAGGAGCTCACCCTCGGTGATCTCATAGGCGGGGTGACCCATCAGGGCATACGCGAGCGTGGACTTGCCGGACCCGTTCGGGCCCATGACCGCGTGCACCTCGTCGGGGCCGACGGCCAAGTCGACGCCCTTGACGATCTCGGTTCCGTCCTCCAGGGCGACGTGCAGGTTCTTCAGCTCGAGCACAGCCAACTTTGTTACGTCCTTTTCCGCGTAGGAAAGCGGCCTTGGCGGCCTACTAGTAGCTCTCATCGTAGCCAATTCGAGTTCTGCCCCGGACAGCCCGCGGCACCGGAGACCAGGGCTCGTCTCCCCAACACTTTCGTCGCCAAACCCGCTACCCTGATGGTATGCCCAACATAGGCACTGGCGAGATCATCCTGCTGCTGTTGCTGGCGCTGTTGCTCTTCGGGGCGAAGCGGCTCCCGGAGATCGGACGGTCGATGGGAAGGGGCATGCGGGAGTTCAAGGACTCGGTCAGCGGCAAGGACAGCGACGACGAGCCGGCCGAGCTGCCGATGCAGACGACCGACACGACGATCGCAGCGCGCGAGCGCGAGCGAGAGCGCGACCCCGTCTAGACACGGATGAACCTTCCGCGGCGCCTTCGCCATGGTGAGGAGGCGACGCTCGTCGAGCATCTCGACGAGCTGAGGACGCGGATCTTCGTCTCGCTCG
>WNFC01011665.1_pt1 | contig 12785 bp, 14 predicted proteins | sample 5400541 | NCBI WGS metagenome assembly WNFC01 (sample SAMN13153342, study PRJNA577476) | soil metagenome | isolation source: 120 cm saprolite under Douglas fir tree site 2 hole 2 replicate 1 | place: USA:California | collected 2015-04-18
CAATCGACCCATCGCCCGCGCCGCCGATCAACGCCCTGACCGCGCAGCCAATCGACGCCCTGACCGCGCAGCCAATAGACGCCCTGACCGCGCAGCCAATCGACGCCCTGACCGCGTCGCCAATCGACGCCCTGACCGCGCAGCCGATCGACGCACTCACCGCCGAGCAGGCAACTACCGCCGCCCAGGCGCCTGAGCCGTCCGTCGCAGTTGCCGACGCCGTCGACGTGGCCGTGGACCAGGTGGTCGCCGTCTCTGCCTCGGCCGATGACGCAATCGACGAATCGCAGTCCGACGCCGAGGCGACCGTAGCGTCGGTTCGCCAATCCGCTGAGACAACCCAGGCGGTCCTGCCTGCCCAGGCTGTGGCTGCGGCAACGCACACAATCGATGCCTCTGCGTCTCAGATCGTGGGCGCACTGGTTCCACCCCCGGCCGATGCGGTCGCGGGCGTTGTGGCCGCAATTTCTGCCTTGCCAACGGATCAGTTGACGGTCGTCGCCTTAGAACAGGCACTGCAGACCCATCCAATCCATAATTTGTGGGCGCTCGAGCGCACCGAGCCGATTGCGGCCGAACACGACGGGGCGAAGGAGCCGAGCGCCGATACCGGCCGCACTGCGATCGAGCCGAGCACAACTCAACAACCCTGGGCGATGGAGCTGATCGGACAACCACGGGCGGCGGAGGCGATCGGGGAACCCTGGGCGATGGAGCCGATTGGAGAGCCCTGGGTGGCGGTGGCGATTGGACAACCGTGGGCGATGGAGGCGCCGGGCGCTGGGTTCGTTGCTCAGAACTGGGCGGTCCCCACGGATCACCTGACGTGGTCGGGGAGCCCGCCTTCGGCCGCGGCCTTTGAAGCCCCGCGTTTGAGCGAACCTGCATCGCGCGGTTCCTCGAGCACCGATCCAGTCCTTCCAGATCCTACGCAGCCCCTTAGCACGCTGCCAGCCAGTCTGGGCACGTCAACGAGTGCCGCCGCTGGCTGGTTGCCTTCGTTTGCACAACTCACCGTCCTGGAATCCTGGCGCCCGCATTCACCGCGGGTGCCAAGCAGCCGGTCGGTGATCGTCCTGCCCAACCTGGCACCGCCCGGCTAGACCGACAGCGGAATCTCTGCGCCCTGCGTTCGAAGCCCGAACGCACCTGCAGGCGCTCGCTTCCGAATTCCGCTGTCGATCCGCGCTCTCCCACCGGAGACGCGCATGTCTACCCAGGAGCACTATGCCGCGGCTTTCGCACCGGCCTGCACTCGCAGCCGGTCCCCTTCCCACGCACGCTGCACCGGCGCGGGTGCCAACCACGCATCGTCACGCGCCACCGATCAAACTCAAACAAGTCCGCTCGAGCGAGCGCGATCTCGGGCTGGGCCCGTTGTTCTTCCACGTCCGCGACGCGGTGGTCATCGGCGATCTCGCCACCGGCCGCATCGCGCTCTGGAATCCTGCCGCCGAACGGCTCCTCGGCTGGACCGCCGCGCAGGCCATCGGCCAGCCGATCGAGATGGTCATCCCACCAGCGATCGTCCGCTTGCACCAGCTGGGGATCATGCTGGACCGAGTGACGGGCCAGCGAATCGAGCCCGATCCGAACGTGCCAATCGAGGTGCCCCTACAGACGCGAACTGGCGCAGAAATTCGCGTGGAGCTGTCGCTGGCCCGCCTGGAAACCGAGTCGGTTCGCACGAGCGCTGGCGACTTCGTGATCGCCATGCTGCGTGAATCGCCGCGCCGGCTGGCCGATGTGCAGACGCGCCATGCAGCGCGGGCCGAGACGAACAAGCAGGCGGCCGAAGAGGCGCTGCGCCGGCAGTGGCGGCAGCTCCAGGAGGGTGGCGACGACCTGCGGCGCGAGCTCGGGCGATTGGAGCGCTCGACCCAACATCTGGCGAAAGAACAGAGCGCCGCTAATCGAGCGTCACTGGCCTGCATCGTCGGCGCACGCACCGACAAAGTGCGGCGGATGTTCGATGAGCTCATCCTCAGCGCAGCCGTCGAGGCTGACGCGATCGAACTGCGGCCCGAGCGGGTCAACCTGGTGCCGATGGTCGGCCGTGTGGTCGCCGAGATGCGCTCGCGGACAACTCTGTGCCGACTCAACCTGGCGATGCCCCAGGGGCTGACCGCTCTGGCCGACCCCGCGCGCATCGAACAGGTCCTCCGCACGCTGGTCGAGCAAGCCTTGGCACGCAACCCGCGCGGATGCTGGATCGACGTCGAGCTGAAGCGCCCACTGGTTGGTCTGGCACGGCTCGAAGTGCGGGACGTGGGTCGACCTGTCTCCGACGCCGTGCGTGCGCGGCTCGAGAGGTCAGCGTCGCAGCGCGGCCTGACCGTGTGCCGCTATATCGTCGAGCAGCACGGCGGCACTCTGACCGTGGAGCTCGATCAGTCCGCGACGGGTGGCGTGCGCATCGTGATCACGCTCCCAACGCAGCGTGGGCGGGTGGCGACGTCGAGCTCGAGCTAGTCGGCCGACGACGCGGCTGCCCCGAGCTGGTCCATGGACGGCTGCACGAGCCGGAATGCCAGGCCGATCGAGCGGGCACCATCGATCTCGATCATGCGCACGACGAAGCCGAGCACCGTGATCGGTGTGGATCGACCCGGCGGGGTAAAGCGCAGCTCGATCTCACTGCCAACCGGCAGCTCGATGCCCTCGACCCGCGCCCCGCCGCTGCTCAGATCGACGACGCGCACGTCAACCGGGCCTGGCAGTTGGGTGGCGCGCGCCACGCCAGACAGATCCACCGGGAAGCGGCGCGAGCGGCGAATGGCTCGTTCGCCAATCGAGACCAGAAAGCGACCCCCCACGCCATGCGCAGCCAGCCGGCAATTCAGCAACTGGCGGTCCCACTCGACGCGCAGTCGGACGGGCGCACCGAGTGGCGCGATCTTCGCCCCGGTATCCGGCCCCTGCAAGAGCAGAACACTCGCCGTCGAACCGATCACCTCGGCATGGACCACATTCCCGCTGCCGAAGTCCGCAACAACAGGGACTCGAATGGGCAGGCTCGGACGGCTCGGCTGCCGGATGAGCCCACTGGGAGCGGACTCATCGGAATCCGTCGCGGGCATGGTGTCAGGCGGCGGGATCATGGTCACGGGAACTTCTGATCGAGTATCGGCATCGTGAGGCGAATCAATATGTCCGGGCCGTCGCTCAACCTGCTGGTTTCGTGGGGCAGTGGCATCACCCGCGCGCGCTTGTGCGTGGCACGTCGAGCGTCCTGCTACTGGAAGGGGAAAGGCCCAACGGTGGTCCGCTGGCGCCCGGGGCGTCGCTGCGGGTTGGCCTGCCAGGTACGCCGCGGATGCTCCCCGCGCGGCTAAACGGCGTTTCGGCCTGACTCGCTGAGCCGCTGACAGGCGACGCACTGCGTGGCTTCGGGTCGAGCTTCCAGGCGCTGGGACGGGATCGGTTGGCCGCAGTTGGCGCACACGCCGTAGGTCCCACGCTGGCGCGCGTGCAGCGCGGCTTCGACCTGGGCCGCCTCGCGTTCCAGAAGATGCTGCGTCGTTTGCTGCAGCTCACGCTGGTAGGTGAAGTCGGCTGTATCGGCGGGGTGCTGACTCACAGTGCTCGCTTCACCAGTGACTTCGCGCTGGTCGCCCGAAAAGGCGGTGTCGTGCTCGGCCTGGCGTAGCGACTCGAGGTCCTCGGCGCGGCGGGCCAGGGCATCCACGGGCGCCGGATCACGGGGAGATGACGGCATGTAACTGCCTGGCTACCGCAGAGCATGTGCCATCGAGTGCTCCAGTGGTCACCGACCACTCGCATTCTGGCGTTTCGGTTCGGCGTGGCGTAGTCTGAGGGTATGTTTCAGTTCCTCATGGGCGTGGCCTTCGGTGCCGCTGGCTACTGGGCCTGGCAGTCGTTCGGCCGCGACCTCCTGGGCATGAGTGGTGACCAGGACACGACGTACGGTGGCTTCAGCGGCGGTACATCGAACACCAGCTTCGGGTCGTCGAGCACGGGCTCGGGCGGCAGTATGCCGAGCACAGGCTCGGCCGGATCGTCGAGCACAGGCTCGGGCAGCTCTACGCCGAGCGACCCAACCAAGACTTCTACAGGCGGGTCAACCTAGCTGTCGGACGCGGCCGAGGCGCGGCGCGCCCTGGGCGCGCTGGTCGGCGCTGACGAGAGTCAGATCGACCTTGCGCGCGCCGCACTGCTCGTCGCGAGCGAGGAGTACGCCGATCTCGACACCGACGCGTACCTCGGCCAATTAGACCTTCTCGGTCACACCTTGCGCGTTCGCCTCGGGACCGAGGCTGCGCCTGAGCGTCAAATCGCGACCTTGAATGCCCTGCTCTTTGGCGAGGAGGGCTTCCGCGGCAATTCGGCCCACTATTATGATCCGCGCAATAGCTACCTCAACGAGGTACTCGAGCGGCGCCTGGGGATTCCGATCACGCTCGCGCTCGTCTACGTCGAAGTCGGGCGGCGGGCGCATTTGCCGCTGCGCGGCGTCGGCTTTCCGGCGCACTTTCTGGTGGCATATGAGGCTGAGCCGAGGCTGCTTATCGACGCGTTCGATTGCGGTCGGCTCCTGAGCGAGGCCGACTGTCAGCGGCAACTCTGGGAAACGTTCGGCAGCTCGGTCCGACTCGAACCGGCACACCTGGCGGCGAGCTCGAATCGCCAGATCCTGGCGCGCCTGATTACCAATCTCAAGGTGGCCTACGAGCGGGCGGGCGATCTGCACCGAGCGGTACGCGCCTCCGAGCAGCTGTCGGTGGTGCAGCCGACGGCGGCCGAATTACGCAATCGGGGTCAGTTGCGGTTTCGGCTCGCCGACTTCGCCGGGGCCAGCGCCGACCTCGATCAGTACCTCGCGTTCGAGCCCGCCGCAGCCGACGCCGAAGCCGTTCGGCGCCAGTTAGCGCTCATCCGCGAGCTCCACGCCCGGCGAAACTGACGCGTCGAAGTCAGAAGTCAGAAATCAGAAGTCAGATTCACTTACGACTCTTCGTGAGGGCGCGTTTCGCCGCGTCAGCGACAAGGTCCGCGCAGTAGCGCTTATCGACGGGCAATCCGCCGAGGGCGGCGTCTAACTCGGCAGCCGACGGCGGCGCGCTGCGGCCGACGAGCATCTCCGTGGTGATGCTGCTCGCCGCGATGCACGCGCTGCAGCCGAACGTCCTGAACGTTGCGCGTGTCACCCGACCATCTTCGAGCTTGACATAGATCTCGACCATCGTGTCAGTCTCGGCATCGTCGACGTGCCCGACGGCATCAGCGTCGACCAGGCGGCCGACATTGCGCGGATGCTGGAAGTGGTCAACCGTGGTCGCCGAGAAGCGAACCTCGCTCACTCACTCACGAACCACAGATTTCTGACTTCTGACTTCTGACTTCTGACTTCAGTTCTCCACCGGCAGCCCGGCCGTGCGCCAGGCCTGCATGCCGCCTTCCAGGTTGAAGACGTGCTGCATGCCCAAGGCCGCGGCCATCTCGGCGGCTACCGCGCTGCGCTGGCCGACTTCACACACGAAGATGACGTTGTCCGACTTGATCACGTCCTGCGGTCGAGCGATGATCTGCCCCAGCGGCGTCAGCGTGGCGCTGGGGATGTGGTCGCGGGCGTATTCCCAGTTCTCACGGACGTCGACTATCTTCAACTCGCCAGTCGTCACGCGTTCGTTGGCTTCCCTCGGACTGAGCCGGCCGAAGGGCTCGGCCTGGTTTTGAGTCATGATGTGCTCCCTCGTGTCCCCCTGCAAACAGCAAGGATACCGGACGAGTGACCACTAAAATCCGGCCGCCGATGTCGTTGAAGCAGTTGCCGCTCGAGGAGGCCATCGACCGCTTCGTGCCCGATGGCGCCTCGGTGGCGATCGGCATGGCGCTCGAGTCGCTGATCCCGTTCGCGGCCGGGCACGAGCTGATCCGCCAGCAGCGGCGCGACCTGGAGCTGATTGGTCCGATCTCGGACATGCTCTTCGACCAACTCATCGGCGCCGGGTGCGCGCGCCGCATCACCGCGGCCTGGGTGGGTAACGTTAGTGCCGGACTCGGCCACAACTACCGCCGCGCCGTGGAGCACGGTATCCCGGGTCCGCTCGAGCTCGAAGAGCACTCTAATTTCTCAGTTGGCCTGGCTCTTCTGGCGGGCGCGATGGGTGTGCCATATCTGCCCACACGCACGCTGCTCGGGTCGGATCTGGCGCGCTACAACCAGCGCGTGCGCGCCGCGGAGCCGGGCCTGCTGCACGTGGGCGCGATTCGCCCGGATGTCGCCATCCTGCACGTGCAACGAGCGGATGGCGAAGGGCACGCTCATTGCTGGGGCAACTTCGGGCTCGCCAGAGAAGCCGGCCTGGCCGCGCAGCGGGTCATCCTGGTTGCCGAAGAGATCGTTCAACCCGAAGTCATCTTGAGCGATCCGAACCGCATCTTGTTACCGCCGCATCAGGTATCGGCGGTAGTGCACGCGCCAGGCGGCGCACACCCCTCGCCGGTCCAGGGGTACTACGGGCGCGACCACGCTGCGTTCGGCGAGTACCACCGAGCGACGCGCGAGCGCGACGGCTTTCTCAGCTGGCTGCAGGAGTGGGTCCTGGACGTACCCGACCGCGCTTCTTACGTCAAGAAACTGGGCACACGGTTCGCGGCGCTGCGGCCGACGCAGCAAAGATTGGCCGCCGCGGTCGATTACGCGTGACTTCTGACTTCTGACTTCTGACTTCTGATGTCTCCGAACTACACGCCCCAGGAGGTGATGGTCGTCGCCGCGGCGCGCGAGATTGCCGACGGTGAGGTGGTCTTCGTCGGGATGCGTCTGCCGTTGCTCGCTTTTGGCCTGGCCAAACGCACCCACGCACCGACGGCGATCGGTCTGTTCGAAAACGGACTCGTGCGTGACCGCGTGCCACCACCGGACCTGTACACCATGAGCGACGCACCGAACGTCGCCGACGCCGCCTGGGCGACCGGGCTACTGGACGTCATGCACGTGCTCCAGCGGGGCGACGTGGATCTGGGCTTTATCGGCGGCGCCGAAGTTGACCGCTTCGGCAATATCAACACCAACGTGATCGGCTCGCCCGAGCGTCCCCAACTGAAGCTGCCGGGCAGTGGCGGCGGGGCCGACATCGCCTGCCTGGCCCAGCGACTCGTGTCGCTGATGGAGCACGAGCCGCGACGTCTGCGGGCACGGGTCGACTTCATCACCTCGCCGGGCTACGGCGACGGCAGTCCGGACTGGCGCGCCCGTCAGGGTCTGGTCAGAGGTGGCCCCGCGGCGGTGATCACCACGCTCGGCGTATTGCGCTTCGACCCCACGACCCACGAAGCGTGTCTCGCGTCGTTTCATCCCTTTACGACCCCCGCGGAAGTCCAGGCAGCCACCGGCTGGCCGCTGCGCGTGGCCGAAGACTGTTCGCCCACCTCAGCGCCCACGGCGGACGAGCTGCGCCTCATCCGTGAAGCCGATCCGCACGGCTTCTGGACCCGCTAGCGCACGCCCGTCTGTAACAGAATGGCGACGGCCTCGTGGCCATGTGCGCGGGCGGTGTCGGCGGGCGTTTTGCCCTGGTCGTCGACAGCCGCTGGGTCGGCCCCGTGGTCGAGCAGCAATTGGGTGAGCTCGAGGTCGCCGTTTTGGGCGGTCTCGTGCAGGGGGGCTATGCCAGCCTGCTGGCGGGCGTTGACTTCGGCGCCAGCGGCCACCAGGAGCCGCGCAATGTTGGGCTGCGGACCCGCGAGTGCGGCGTGCAGTGCCGCAACATGGAAGGGATGGCGCGCATGCGTGTTGACCTCGCCACCGCGCGCGAGCAGTTGCTCAACTGCCTCACGGCGGCCGAAAAAAGCCGCTAAGCCCAGCGGTTGGAAGCCATCGGCAGCCCAGGCGTTGACCGCCGCGGGATCATCGTCCAGGAGTTGGGCGATGCGGGCGACGGCGCCCATCGCAGCCGCCTCGTGGATCGTCAGCGTCTCGGGACCAGCTTCGGCGAGCAGGCGCTCGGCCTCGTCGACGCGGCCGTGATACAGCGCATCCATGATCGGCGAAACGACAGGCGGCATCTCTCACACCCCGCGCGGCTGGCCTCGGCATCGGCCACGGACGGCGATGCTACCATGGGCCGCCGATGATCTTCGTCGACTACCTGGGGCCTACTCAGCGGCTGCCGCAGGTGAGCGAGGTCGTCAGGCGCGAAGTGAGCGCCGCGATGCGGATGCGTCCTGACCAGGTGGCGGTGCGTCGGATCGTCACGGACGACGATCGTGACGAAGTCGAGCTGTGGGTCGAGCTGAGTACCGAGGAGCAGCTGTATCGGCTCGGGCGCCAGCTCGCGCAGCGCATCAGCGCTGGGCTTCGGCCGGATGGGGATGGACCCCAGGTCTGGGTGATGTACCGCGTCGTCCCGCTCAGCAACGCTTTCCTGAACGGCGAAGCGCGCGGCCGCGGGACCGCCACGTTCGAATAAGCACGCCCTAGTGTGCCCCTGGCGGCTTGGGCGCCGGCTCGGGGGAGAGCGGCCGCGCCGGGGCGTTCGGCGGGACGTCCGGCAGGTGGAAATAGCGCCGGAAGATGCGCGTGGCGATGGGTGAGGCATCGTCCGTACCGCCGCCGCGCTCGACGAACACGGTCACGGACACCTCGGGGTTGTCGGCCGGGGCGAAGCCTGTGAACCAGCCGTGGGTCGGCAGGTTCTTGTGCGCGTCGAGCGGACCTTCGAACTCGGCGGTGCCCGTCTTGCCGGCCAGGCGTAGGCCCGGGATCTGAAACCACTTCAACCAGGGGCCCTGGAAACCCCACTCCATGGCCTCGCGCATGACCGCCAGGTTGGTCGCATCGACGGGCACCGGCCGGCCCTGCGGCGTCGAGAACAGCTCCTTGACGACATTGCCATTCGGGTCGAGCTCGGACTTGGCCAGGTGCGGCTGATAGAGCATGCCGCCATTGGCGATGACGTTGGTCGTATCCGCCACCTGGAGCGGCGTCGCCAGCACGTCGCCCTGGCCGATGCTCATGTTGTACGTGTCGCCCTTGAACCAGGGCTGGTTCTTGTGAAACTGCTTCCACGTCTGGTCGGGGATGGTCCCGTCCGCCTCGCCGCGGATATCGAGGCCGGCCCGGGCGCCGTAGCCGAACGCGCGCGCATATTTGGCCAAACGGTCGACACCCAGACCATCGAAGACCGTTCGAGTACCTTCCTGATAGCCGCCGCCGAGATAAAAGAAGTAGATATTCGACGAGTTAGCAACGCCCTGTAAGAACGTCTGCGGACCATAGGCGAAGTTGTCGTTGAACGGCTGACGTACGCCCGGGTACTCGTCGGATTCGACGTACATGACGCCCTTTGATTCGATCACAGTGTCGCGGTTAGCAACGCCCTCTTGCAACGCGGCCGAGCCGGTCACGAGCTTGAAGACCGAACCGGGCGGGTACTGTCCGGAGAATGCGCGCGGGAACATCGGTGTATTCTGTTGGTCATTCAGCAGCTGTCTGAGCTCGTCGTCGCGTGAGGGATCGCCGATAATATTTGCGTCGTAGCTGGGCGTACTGACCATCGCCAGGATCTCGCCGTTACGCGGATCCATGACGATTGCCGCGCCACCCGGCGCATTGCGCAACCCTTCTTGCAAAATGCGGGTAACGTCGCGCTGCAGCTCGAGGTCGAGCGTCAGCACCAGGTTGCGGCCTGGCTGGGCATCCTGGCGCCGCAGCTCGCCGACTTCCTGACCGGTGACCTCAACCTGATAGAGCCGTTTGCCAGGTTGGCCGCGGAGATCCTTTTCATACGCCTGCTCGATCCCCGCCGCGCCATGTAGCCCATGATGTGCGACACGAGCGTGCCATCGGTGTAGCGCCGTGTTGACTCCACGCCGACCTGCACGCCGGGCATGTCGAGTTGATGTTCGGAGATGCGCATGACCGCGTCGCGGTCAACATTCGAAGCGACCGGGATGGAGTTGAACGCGTTGTAGTCCTTGCGCGCCTGGCGCATCTCGACGATGTGCTGAATGTCTTCGGGCGGCACGCGCAGCTCGTTGGCGACGCGAATGATGATCTCGGGCATTCGACCCCTGGGGACGTCGGCCGGGGTAATCGAAATGACGAAGATGGGCGCGTTGGTCGCGAGCAGCATCCGATTACGGTCGTAGATGACCCCGCGCTGGGGCGGGATAACCGCCTGGCGCAACCAGTTGGCCGCCGAACGGTTCGTATACGCCTGTCCGTCGACGACCTGCAGACGCCACAGCTGCGCGGTGAGCACGCCAAACAGAAGCAGGACGACTCCCCTGAACAGCCAGGTCGAGGCGCGCGGACGCTGCTCGACCGGCGCCGGGTCGAGCCGGTCAAGGCTGGGGATCACTTGGGCCGATTCTAACCGGCCCACGCGGCGCGGGTATTAACGCCGCGGTCGACGCAGGAACGCGGGCACGTCCCAGTGATCGTCGCCTTCGGGCGGCGCCGGGGCGCGGGGTGGATCGGTGCGCGGCCGACCACGCTCCCACTCCGTCGGGACCGCGCTCTGGCGGGGTCGCGCTTCGGGCTCACGTGGTGTTGGGAGCGGCGGCGGTGGCTCAGCCGGAACGCTGCGGCGTGTCGGCATGCTGCGCGCGCCTTCCTTTAAGCCGGTGGCGATGACCGTGACCCGCACATCTTCCTGCGCGCGTGGATGGATGACCGCGCCGAAGAAGATGTTCGCGTCAGGATCGACCGCGGCCTGGATCGTCTCGGCCGCCTCGGTGACTTCCGCGAGCGTCAGATCCGGACCGCCGGAAACGTTGAGTAGCACGCCCCGCGCGCCTTCGATCGACACGTCGAGCAGCGGGCTCGTGATCGCCGCACGGGCCGCGGCGACGGCTCGGCCTTCGCCACGTGCTTCGCCGACCGCCATCAGCGCCGTGCCCGCGTTCTGCATGACGGCTTTGACGTCGGCAAAATCCAAATTGATCAGCCCGGTCATCGTCACCAGGTCGCTGATGCCCTGCACGCCATGGCGCAGCACGTCGTCCGCGAAACGGAACGCCTCGATGACGCTCATCTGCCGATCGGCCAATTGCAGCAAGCGGTCGTTGGGAATAACGATCAGCGCATCGACGTGGCCGCGCAGTCGCGCCAGGCCCTCCTCGGCCGACTTGCGCCGCTGGAAGCCTTCGAAGCTGAACGGCAGCGTCACCACCGCGACCGTCAGTGCGCGCGCCCGGCGCGCGATGTCGGCGATGATCGGCGCCGCGCCGGTGCCGGTGCCTCCGCCAAGTCCAGCGGTGAGGAACACCATGTCGGCGCCTTCGATCGCGTCGGTCAACGCGTCACGGCTAATTTCGGCGGCGCGTTCACCCTGGGCCGGATCACCACCGGCGCCAAGTCCCTTCGCGCTCCGCCCGCCGATGGCGATCTTACGCATGGCCGAAGACATCTGCAGTGCCTGGTTGTCGGTGTTGATCGCAATGAACTCCACGCCCTGGACGCCCGTCTCGACCATGCGGTTGACGGCATTCGTTCCACCACCGCCGACGCCGACGATCTTGACCTCGGTGAACCCGCGCGCTGGCGACTCGCGCGGCGCTTCGACGATCTGCGGCACCACCGAAACGGTTCGCGTCAAGTCGGCCATGCGGTCGGGATTGAAGCCACCCCGCTGGCGACCGTTAGGCACGGGTGCACCCTGCCGGGCGCATCAGAACACCCCGTAGATGGCCGCTAGGCACGGGTCAATACCTCGTCGGCGAGGGCCAGATATGTCTCCACCGCTCGTTCAGCACCCACATAGTGAAACACGGATGTGCCCGCCGAGCCAGCCTCCAAAATCTTGCTGTTCGTGCCGACTTCGGTGACGAATACGCGGACGCCCCAGCGCTGCCGCAAATATTCGGCAACCTGACGCTCTTCTTTCAGCCGACGATCCATCTTGCTGAGCAAGATGCCGAGCACTTCCAGACGCGGGTTCAAATAGAGGATCTCCTCGATACTCTCCTCGAGCATCTGCAAACCCTGCAACGAAAAGAATCGCGCTTCGGTGGGGATGATGACTTTCGTGGCCGCCACCAGCGCATTGATGGTCAGCACGCCCAGCGATGGCGGCGTGTCGATCATCACGTAGTCATAGTGCTCGTCGACGCTGAGCAATTGATCGCGCAGACGCAGCTCGCGACCAAGTTTGTTCATCAGCTGAGCCTCGGCGCTGGCCAGGCCAACCGAAGCGGGCACGACAGAGAGCTTGTGAATGTTCTCACGTCCGCCGGCTGAACCGTTGACCACGCTGACCACCGGCAGTGGGACACGCCGATCGAGCAAGGATTCGGCGACCGTTTGCTGGACGTCTTTTTCGAGTCCGAAGGCGCTGGTCAGGTTACCCTGAGGGTCGAGATCGACGAGCAGCACTCGTCGGCCGCGGAGTGCGAGGGCCGCGCCAAGGTTGGCGGTGGTGGTGGTTTTCCCGACCCCGCCCTTCTGATTGGCAACGGCGATGACGGTCGCCATGTAAGGCTGTGGGCTTCTCCGCGACGCGGCGGCATCCTAACACACCCCACGTGCAAACAAAACACTTGACCGGTTATGTGTCACATCCGTGCCGCCACCATTAGTAGAAGGAGGCGCACTTGATCCGGGTCGGGGGCGCTGCGCCCCCCGCCGCCAGTCGTTGCTTCGCTCGTGCCTCGCTGCGCACTCCTTCCCGCGGCGACCCCCCGCGACGTGCTAGCCGCCCTCGGAACGCGCGTAACGCCGATACGGCCACGCCGAAACATCTCGTCTCGCCGCGTCGACCACCGATCGGAATCTGGGATGTACTCACCTGGCGAAGCCCCATCATGCGGGGGGTGGG
>WNFC01017847.1_pt1 | contig 12785 bp, 11 predicted proteins | sample 5400541 | NCBI WGS metagenome assembly WNFC01 (sample SAMN13153342, study PRJNA577476) | soil metagenome | isolation source: 120 cm saprolite under Douglas fir tree site 2 hole 2 replicate 1 | place: USA:California | collected 2015-04-18
CTGGCCGCCTTATGCGCGCCCTCAATTTCCCATCTTTAGTGCTTCCCACGCACTGGGACAACTTCCTCGCTCCGTATGGGGCCTCTGAGCAGCCCGCTATCGACGCGTTGCAATCGTTTGTGCAGGAGGTCACAGCCGCGTCGCCGAAGACACAGGTAATTGTGCCAAAGTATTTTGAGCCGATCCCATTAGAGGTGGTAAAGTAAGCGAGCCCCTAGGAAGTGAGCGAGAGGGCGGGCGCTCGCGCTGCTGCGTGTTGCCTCCCATAATCCGCGCGCGGTTGTGGCTGCGTTGCGACGCGGCGCAGCCTGACTGACGTTTGACGCTCAACGGCCCGTTTGAACCGAGTCATCGTGAACCCTTAGCCTCGACCCCCCGGACGCGGTCCAGAGGTGTGAGTTCTGTTGTGAGTGCTAGTTGGCGTCGAAGGTGCAACACAATGCCGCAGCTCAAGGCGGTCGAAATAGCCTATTTGATGTGCGTTGGCTGGCTCCCATTGACTGTTATAACAATGTTAGTATCTTTGGAGCACGCACATTTGGCTTAGGAGCTTCGTATGCCTCTGCTTAAGAAGCTGACGCAAATCGGCAACAGCATCGGCTTGATTCTTGACCGCCCAGTGCTGGATATGGTCGGAATGGACGGGAACACGGTCGTTGAGCTGACGACTCAAGGGGGCGCGATCATTGTTCGGGCTGCCCCGCCTGGGGCGGTGCGAGCGAGCACCCGAAGGGTTATGAAGGCGCATCGAGCCACCTTGAAGAGGCTTGCCGACAGTTGATCCGATCTTCTTGACCGACGAGGATGTCGTAGCGATCCACGCCGATCAGTTCGGAGAATTCGGGGGAGCCCAGGGAGTCCGTGACCCGGGGCTTCTTTCTTCTGCTATGGCGCAGCCGTGCGCCACACTCGACTTTCTAGACCTTAACGGGGTAGATGTTGGAAGCGAGGCGCCTGACCTCTTCGACCTAGTTGTTGGCGTCGCGGCAGGGCACGTCACCAAGGTTGACGCTGCCCACGAACTGCGTCGCCTCTTTCGGAACCCGCAACGCCCTTAACAACATAGCCCAGGCCACCCTCTGGAGCGGTCCGGAGCGTGGCCGTGTTGTGAGTTCTGTTGTGTGTTTCGTGCTACTTGGCGTCGAAGTTGCTCTTTCGAGTCACGACACCGATGCCCAGAACACCGCGTAGATGCTACTTTCTGTCGTAACTCGCTGAGTGCTCGCTCTGCTTTGGGACCAGAAGGTCCCGGTTCAAATCCCGGCGCCCCGATTGTTCGAGAAACAGCTCTGCAACGACTTCCGCTGTAGGGCTTTTTCTTCGGCAGGCCCCGTGTTCTGAGTTGCGTTGTGAGTTTCCCACCTCAGCGACTCACGTCAATGTGCACTAAAGGCCGACACCTGCATTGAGGACCTACGGTCCCGTCGTGTCGCGCCCAGTGAAATGCGTGTGGACAAGCCCGGTTTGCTCGTTGACCTCGACGCTCAGCTGCCGCCCGGCGAACGTCAGCCGGTAGTGGTACAAATTGATGTTTGCGACTTCGTCATAATCGAAAGTGAACGTGGTGTCGCCCTCCCATGTGCCAGCGAGTGCGACCGGGAGTCCGAAACGACCATCCGGCGAGACGCGCGGAACGCCGTCGAGGCCTACCGCGCGTCGCTCGACACGACCGTCGCAGAACTCGAGACGGAGCGTCGCCTCATCGGAGGAATGGAAGGACAAAGAGATCGCCCTTAGCCTGAACGGATTGTCCTCCAACGAAAACGTCCGATCCGATACTGCCGCGGCTAGCGCCGGGAGGGCTGACGGCGAATGTGGTTCGGGAGGCCTCGCTGCCGTCGCAATCGCAGCGTCCAGGAGCGCCTTCCCTTCGGCATCCTCCGGGAGCGCATGATCAGACTTGATCGCCTGGCTGATGTCATGGCTGACGTCGCTCACGTCGAACGAGCCGACGAGTACAACGACAAGGTTCTTGTCAGGTGTCACTCGGATCCGCTGCCCGCCGCGGCCCGTGGCCGCGAAGATCGTTCGGCTGGAATCCACCCAGAAACCATAGCCGTAGCCGCGGCCAGCGGCCCATCCTGTGCCCCAACTGTGCACCTGGCTCGCCGCCCTCATCCAGTCTGCGGGCACGATCTGCTTTCCCTCCCAGCGACCCCCATTGAGCCACAGCAGCCCGAGCTTGGCCATGTCTCGCGGATGGAGGTGCAGGTCTCCCCACCCATGGGAGATGCCGTGGGCGTCGGCCGGCCACTCTGCGTCGCGGATGCCGAGCGGCCCGAGTAGTTCTCGTCGTGCGAATTCGAGCGCACTCGAGGCTGTGACCCGGGAGAGCACGCCCGAGAGCACGTGCATGCCGGGACTACAGTACCCGAACGTGGTTCCGGGCTCAGCGGCCATCGGCCGATCAAGCACGAACTGGACCCAGTCCGCGCTGTGTTGCATGTCTTCGAGCGTGGTCTCATCTCGCGTCCAGTCGCACGCGAAGCCCGAGGTCATCGTGAGCAGGTCCTCGATCGTAATACGCTCCTTGCGCGGGTCGTCGTTGGCGACGCGGTGCAAGGGGAATAGCGGCAGCGCCGCCTGGTGGACGCCGACGAGTTGCTGCTTCCCAATGGCGATCCCGATGAGAGTGGCGGTTACGCTCTTGGTCACCGACGCGAGGTCGTGCATCTCCGGCGATCGGTACGGGAAGAACGACGCGTCCAGCACCACGCGTCCGTTGCGCACGATGAGCATGGCGTGAATGGTGACGGCGTGGTCGCGCGCGTAGTCTACCGCCCTCGCCAGGGTCCGCGAGTCCATTCCCTGGGCCTCGGGCGACGACTCCCGCCACCCGTGCGTTGGCCAGTAGTCAGGATTTGTGCGCGACGCTTGCGCACCGGCGCTGGCCGTGCGTGCGGATCCACCCAGCAGGAGGAGCAGAACAGCTCGACGTGCCACCCGCGTATTGGAACCTCATTCCGTGAGGGACACAACAACCTATCCCGTCTCGCAGGGACAGCGGAAGTTCGGCGACCACGGCCCGGCTGCTGGACCTCGCGCTGGTCACCGCTGAGGCGCGGCTGCTCGCGGTGAGACCCTGCGAACTGCTGGCGAATCGCTGAGCGAGGCGAGGTCATGTGAGGTGCTTCTCACGGCGGCGGCGAAAGCGCGACCTGTGGAGGCTCTCCAGACGGTCGTGCCGTAACGGAGGTCTATGCGCCCACTCGTTTTTGCCGCCCTGGTTGTCGCACTGGCGGCTTGCGGTGGTAGTTCTATGGGTACCGGATCATGCGGCCAGAGCGGGGCCAACGCCAACGTGAACGCGACCGATACCAAGGTCTTCTCACCGAACGGCACGACGATTACCCACGGGCAGTCGGTGTGCTGGCAGGACAACGGCGCGGTCTCCCACACCGTGACATCCGATGACGGCACGTCGTTCAACAGCCCCTTAGGCCCGGGCCAGACTTTCGTCCATACGTTCCCGGCAGCTGGGTCGTTCCCCTACCACTGTACGATTCACACCGGGATGACGGGCACCGTGACCGTCAACTGACGCGGTCCCCGTTGCTTCACTTCACTACACCCTCGTGCGCACTTCCTCGTGGCTGCCCGTAGGGGAGCGTTGGAACTCCATGAAAACACCTCACGGCGGCTGCCCACGTTTCGCACGAGAGACCGCGCCTCGCTAGATCGGGTCGCCCGCGCGGGAGCTGCAAGCGCGAGAGTCTGGTCGGCCAGGGCGACGTCGACCGAACTCGCGGAACCACGCGACCCCGCGTCGACCGTCGGCCTGTCGCACCGCTCGCGTGCGAACTTGGCGAAGAACGAACACGCCCGTGAAGGAGGCGAGGTCATGCAGACTGGAAGACGCTGCTTGCTCCTGACCGCGCTCGTCGTCTGCGCCTGCGTACAGCCGGTGCTCGTCACACCGGAGCCGGAGCAGGACCGCGGCCCGAGCACGGCGGCGACCCTTGGGATACCGCCCGGCCATCTCCCGAGGCCGGGGGAATGTCGTATCTGGATTCCCGGAGCTCCGCCCGGTCAACAACCTAGGCCCCGATCCCGCCCCTGTGATGGAATCGTCGTAGACGCTCCTGCGGGAAGCTGGGTGGTCTATCGACCATCTCGAAACCGGAAATACGTGCACGTCCGAGTCATCGACGAGCAGCGCGCCGGGGTCATTGTGCGGATCCGGATCTTTGCCATCGAAACCGGAGCTCTCGTTCGCGAGAAGGAGGGCGATCAGGGGGCAGACGAGCCGTAATGTGCGCGAGAGGGCGCCGGTAGCCCGATCCCCCGGTGTGGCTTGATGTGATGCCGCCTTGTGTCCACGTGCGCGGTTGACCGGCTCCGTGGCTGCGGCCAAGGTCTCCATGGTGGAGTATGTCGATGGTCGCCGTTGCTTCACGCGCTGGTGCGGCGATTGATCGGCGCTAGCGCGGCCCGCTGGTCCGGGTGCGAGAATCAGCTAAGGGGGACGATGCCGCCCGCTGGATCCTCGCCCCGGCGCGCCCCCCCCGTGCTGGCCCTCAGTAATCGACGACCGCGCCGAACGTATTGGTGTTCCCGAAATCCCGGAGTGCAGGCGGCGTCCGGGTTGGGGGCGACGGCCGTTTTCGAGCTGTTCTCGTCGGTCGTACGACCGCATCGGTACGCAACCCGCCCTTGGGTCGCGACGCACGTGAGGTTCTCGAGGCGCTTCTGGCGGCTCGCTCACGATCGCGATGGACACTTCCCGTGCATCCGCGCGAGGCGGGATTCCATCAGCATGGCGGCCGCTGGGCCTACCGTCCCCCGAGCAGGTCGGATCAGAACCGCCGCGAATAGCTCACGAAGATCAACATGCTGGCGAAATCCCCTCCGCCGTGTTTGCCGGTCTGAATGTCCAGCATGCTCGCCTCACGGTTGGCACCCAATCGGATCGGCGCGCTCACGGTGAACCCGCTCGGCCCTGTCGTGAGAGCCACGCTGGGATCGAGAAAGACGGCATATCCCGGCCTGCGGAACCCTGCGTCGCCACCACCGATGCGATTGCGTACCGGCTGGCCGTCGATTCGTCCACCCAGACTGACAGAGACGCCCTGCTCTGGCCACACGGCGTACGCCAGCCCTAGGCGCGCCGAATAGACGTCGGGCACGGACCAGTAGACCGTTCCACCCGGGTCTTTTGCAACGTCGCTCAGGCTGCGCGGGCTGACCAAATAGGAGCCTGTCAAGTACGCGATCCCGTTGTGGAATGCCCGCCGGTACGCCTGCAGCTGCAGGATGACGCCCCAACCGCCATCCCCGGGCTGAATGGACTGGTCCACCGGGTACTGGATGGACGTGCCGCCAGCGAGGAAGTAAGCGTCCGTTGCCGTGTGGGATCCCGTGGGCACCTTCACGCCGAGGCCCACCGCGATGTTCCCCGACTGGTTGTGCGGGTCGAACAACCACCGGCTGCCCACGAGACTCACGTCCCCCAGTCCGAACGCGGTGACCGCGTGGCGAGCGGAGTCCGCATACAACCGCGACTGCATGCCGTACACGAAGGGTACCGTGAGGCTCAGGCTCCATCGATCCGTCACGGCGTAGGTCGTGGTGACATCAACCGAGTGGAGGTTGATGATCAGCGGTTTGTTGGTCGGGAGCAGTTGGGTCCCCACGAACAACTGGTCGGCGTGCAAATGGCGGTACCCCAGCGCGATCCTCCACTGATGGGCGGCCAGATCCGTCACCTGCAATTCGCCCTGTCCCCCCAAACTGGGGGTTGTGAAGCGCACCGGCATTCAGCCTTGCGCGAACGACGGCCTCGGAAGCACGAGGAGCCCGACACCGATGGCCAAGCAGGCCGCCACCTGATGCATCCGGTGTGGCCGTGAAGGATGTCGCATAACTGGTCCTCCTCTCGTAGCCCTGCGCCCTCTACTCCGCCGGCAGTATCGCGGCGAGCCCTCGCTGGATCGTCTCGTGCGTGATCGGGCCGGGATTGACCAATCGCACGATGCCTTGGGCGTCGATAAACACGGTCGTCGGCACTCCACGCAACGCGTAGTGTTTGCGAACCTTCCCGTTCTCATCGAGCAGCACGGGAAAGGGCATGTGGAACTCGTCTGCGAACTTCCGGGCGTCCCTCATCCGCTCTTGATCCGTCAGGTTGATCGCCAGTACCTCGAGGTGCTGTTCCTGGTGAGCGGCATACGCGGCGACGATGTCGGACATCTCTCCGCGGCACGGTTTGCACCAGGAGGCCCAGAAATTAAGAAGGACGGGACGACCCGTGTAATCGGACAGCCTCACCGTGCCACCGGTGAGCGTCTTCAAGGTGAAAGCGGGTGCGGGCGATCCGAGCGTCTGGGCCGACAGCAGTCCAGCCGCGGTGAGGAGTGTTGCGGAGGCGATCGTTCGGAGCTGCGAACCGAGCCGCACCTTGGTCCCCCTACGTCAAGACGCCGCGCTCGCGGGTCGGGAGCTCGGCGTCTGCCGGGTTGCCTCGAACTGGGCACCTGCAACCTTGTGCTCGTACACGGTCGTGTCAAGGCGCGCCGTTCACAGCGTCGACTGGTAGCGCTCCCATTGTGCCTTCAGCTCGCGCATGAAGGCGACGATGCTGGGATCGCCGCGGATGTTGTCGAGATTCGGGTCCCTCGCGAAGTAGGGGTAGCACGGCCAGCCGCCCTCCGCCGCCAGTCGCAGCCAGTAGGCGGCCCTGGTGGGCTGGCGGAGCAGGGCGTACACCGACGCGATGTTGTACGCGGTGTGATGAAAATGATTGAAGCCCCGCCCCTTCTCGATCGCGGTCCGGACGTCCGCCTCGGCCCGCTGGGCGTCGCCCGCCTTGGCGAACAGGATCGCGCGTGTGCTCGTGACCACACCGCCGCGATCCTCCGGGTGGTCTCGCAGATATCGCTCCATCAGGGCCGCGGCTTCCGCGTTTCTGCCGAGATACAGGAGCGCCCAGGCAACATCGTAGTTCCAGAGTGCCTGATTGGACGCCGGTGGTACCTGCCGGATCAGGCGCAACCCGTCTTCGTAGCGTCCCTGATACACAAGGGCGACGCCAATCCGCCGGGTCGCACCGTAGTTGCCCGGGTCGATCGCGAGCGTTCTGTGAAATTCATCCACGGCCTTGTCTAGGAGGCCGACGTGCAGATAGATGGTGCCAAGCTGGTGATGCGCCTGCGCTAGGTTCGGGTTCAACTCTAGCGCGCGGCGGTCCTCCTGAATCGCCCGTTCGGGGGCGAACTGGCCCGAAAGATTCGACAGCACAGACGCGCGAGCTAAGTGCGCTTCCGCGAGGTCGGGGTCGAGGCGCAGCGCTTTCTCCGTAGCCACCCAGGCCCGTTCGGCCGCCGCCGAGTCGCCAGGCGCAAAGAGGATGACTCGCGCGACGTATGCGCGGGCCAGCTCTGCCTGGGCCAGCGCGAAGTCTGGATCGAGCGCGACCGCCCCTTCGAGCAGCATGATCGCCACCGAATCGTCCTCGCGGTTTTCACGGCGCAGCCGGATCTTCCCGCGCAGGTAGGAGTCGTATGCCGCAATGTTCTTGGTCGGTGCGGTGCGGAGGACGTGTTCCTCCGACGTGCTCAGGGGCACCTGGAGCGCCGCGACGATGCCGCGTGCGACACGATCCTCCAGGGCGAACCGGTTCTGCATGGGTTCCTCGAACCGATCCGCCCAGAGCTGGTAGCCCGTGGCGGCCCGGATCAGCCGTACGTCCACGCGCACGACGCCCCCGGCTTGCTGCACGCCGCCTTCCACGACCGCGTCTACGTGAAGCTCCCGGGCGATCTCTTCGAGCGACTTGCTCGTCCCGCGGTACGGCGTCACCGATCCGCGCGCGATCACCAGCAGCGACCTGATTCGGCCGAGGTCGGTGGTCAAGGCCTCCGTGAATCCATCGGCGTACCACGAGCGCAGGCTGTCTGCGGAGAGGTTCGCGAGCGGCAGCACGGCGAGAGACTGAACGCGGCCGGTGACGGGCCCGGGCCACAGGGGCCCGGGCCACAGGCGCCCGCCTCCGTCGCCGGCGTTCGCGAACACGAGCCCGGCGACGACGGCGGCGATGACCGCCGGCCATAACGCGCGACTTCGTCGCGGGGGTTCGAGCGTGTGTGCAACCGGCGTGGCGCCGCTGAAAACCAAGCTCGGCAACTCTACGGGGGCCGCGGTCTCCCGTGCACGCACCGCCGCGAGCAGCGCTTTGGTCTCGGCGGCGGGCTCAGTCTCTAAGTCCGCCGCGAGTCGCTTCTTGAATTCCTCGTAGGCCTCCACGGCGCCGGCGCGATCCCCGAGCCGGTGTCGAGGAGCATGATGAGGCGGCGCCGCCGCTCCTCATCATGGGGGTCGAGCGCAGTCGCGCGCCGCGCCCAGTTGGCGGCTGCGGCAAAGTCCCCCGCGGCCTCGCACTGCTCCACCAGAGCCCCCGCGCTGCGAGCGCCTGCCCCTCGCAGGCGGCCGCGCTCGGTTTCGAGCCATCGCTCGAACCCCCCGGTCCCCGCGATGAAGAACCCGTCGAGCAGATCGCCGCGGTAATGCTCCATCGCCTCGTGCAATTGTCCGGCGGCGACGGCGCGGTCGAAGGCCACGACATCGCACCAGATCCGCTCGAAATCCAGCCCAACCTCCTCGTCTCCGCGGGTCAGGATTACGTCGGCGCCCAACCCATCGCGGACCACGTGGAGCGCCTGGCGCAGCGCAGCACGCGCGTGCTCCTGGTCGAGTTCCGGCCAGAATAGGGCGAGCAGGCTGTCACGACGGTGGAAGCCGCGTGGGGTGGCTGCGGCGAGATAGGCAAGCAGGGCGAGGCGCCGGGGTTGGCGGAGGACGCTTCGAACCTCGCGCCCGTCGGCGTCACTGAGGCTCAACGTCCCAAGCATGCCGAGCTTGATCATCCGAGGTCTCTGCGGCGCGCGGCGGCTTCCCGAGGCTCACCGCGCGGAGGAGGCGCCGTTACCGCACGGCGTGACGGTCGCGTCACAGGTGCGTGACGGGTCCGGCCGAAACTGATTGAGTCAAGCTGGAAGGTACCGGCTGATGTAGGTCTCGGCAATCAACCGTAGGGAGGAGTCCGATGAAACCGATCGAGAGAATCGCGCTGCTGTGCGTGCTCATGGCGGTGGCCGACGCGTGCGCATCGGACAAACACCTGGTCGGCCCCGGCGCCGCGAGGCCCCTCGCGGCCGACGTGGCCGCTGAAGACTCGCCTGCGTACGGCCCGTGGTCGCCGCCGGTCAACCTCGGCCCGGTGGTCAATTCGCGGTACAACGATAACCATCCGGCAATCTCGAAGGACGGCCTCAGTCTGTACATCAGCTCCTCGCCCCTCCCCACACCTCCCGGCGCCCGTCCGGGAGGTCGGGGCGGGGCCGACATCTGGGTGTCACAACGGGTGAGCATCGACGCGCCCTGGGGCCCGCCGGTTGACCTGGGGCCGAACATCAACACGCCCGGGAACGATGGCGCCCCCAGTCTCTCTATCGACGGTCACCGAATGTATTTCCACAGTACCGGCCGGGGTGGCTGCGGCGCCGCGGACCTGTTCGTCTCGCGGCGCCAGGACGCGCGGGACGACTTCGGGTGGGAGCCCGCGGAGAATCTCGGGTGCGTCGTGAACTCGCCGTTCGCCGACAACGGCCCCACCATCTTCGAGGACGACGCTACCGGCATCACGACCCTGTACTTCAACAGTCCCCGACCCGGCGGGCTCGGCGACGTCGACATCTATGCGAGCACGCTCCAGGCCGACGGCACCTTCGGCCCGGGCGTCCTCGTGCGGGAGCTCAGCAGTCCGTTCAGGGACACTCGCGTTGCCATCCGCCGCGACGGGCTTGAGATTTTTCTCTCCACTGATCGCCCCGGCGGTGTCGGCAGTGAGGACATCTGGGTGTCGACGCGTGCCACCACGCTCGATCCGTGGTCGCCGCCGGTCCCACTCGGCCCAGTCGTCAACAGCCCGTACGTCAACAGTGGTCCGGCGCTCTCGTTCGACGGGACGGAACTCTACTTCTACTCGAACCGACCAGGCGGTTTCGGTGGCAACGACCTGTACGTGACCACGCGCACGCGCCTCCAGGGGTCGAACAAGGCAGAGATTGCTCGGGACGAGACGCACCAGAGGGGCGACGGTAGGGAAAAGGAAAAGAGGTAAGGGCAGCGGTCGCTGCGGCGAGATCGGCAAGCTGGGCGAGGCGCCGGGGTTGTCGGAGGACGCTTCGAACCTCGCGCCCGTCGGCGTCACTGAGGCTCAACGTCCCAAGCATGCCGAGCTTGATCATCCGAGGTCTCTGCGGCCCGCGGCGGCTTCGCGAGGCGAACCGAACGAGAGAGGTGCCGTTACGGCTCGGCGTGACGGTCGCGTCACAGGTGCGTGACGGGTCCGGGTGAAACTGACTCCATCACGCTGGAAGGTCTCGGCTGATTCAGGTCTCGGCAATCAAATGGAGGAGGAGTTCGATGAAACCGAACGAGAGAATCGCGCTGCTGTGCGTGCTCATGGCGGTGGCCGACGCGTGCGCATCGGACAAACACCTGGTCGGCCCCGGCGGCGCGAAGCCCCTCGCGGCCGACGTGGCCGCTGAAGACTCGCCTGCGTACGGCCCGTGGGGGCCGCCGGTCAACCTCGGCTCGGTGATCAATTCGTCGTATAACGAGAACAGTCCGGCGATCTCTAGGGACGGCCTCAGTCTGTACATCACCTCCTCGGCCCTCCCCACACCTCCCGGCGCCCGTCCGGGAGGTCAGGGTGGGGCCGACATCTGGGTCTCACAACGAGCGAGCACGGACGCCCCTTGGGGCGCGCCGGTTAACCTGGGGCAGAACATCAACACGCCCGGGAACGACGGCGTCCCCAACCTCTCCATCGACGGTCACCGACTGTATTTCCACAGTGGCGGGCGGGGCGGCTGCGGCGCCGCGGACCTGTTCGTCTCCTGGCGCCAGGACACGCGGGACGACTTCGCCTGGGAGCTCCCGGTGAATCTCGGGTGCGTCGTAAACTCGCCGTACGCCGACAACGGCCCGATCATCTTCGAGGACGACGCTACGGGGATCACGACCCTGTACTTCAACAGTCGTGAATCTCGGGTGCGTCGTAAACTCGCCGTACGCCGACAACGGCCCGATCATCTTCGAGGACGACGCTACGGGGATCACGACCCTGTACTTCAACAGTCCCCGACCCGGCGGGCTCGGCGACGTCGACATCTATGCGAGCACGCTCCAGGCCGACGGCACCTTCGGCCCGGGCGTCCTCGTGCGCGAGCTCAGCAGTCAGTTCGCGGACGACCGCGTTGCCATCCGGCGCGACGGGCTGGAAATCTTCGTCTCCACCAATCGCCCCGGCGGCGAGGGCGGTCAAGACATCTGGGTAGCGACGCGAGCCACCACGCTCGATCCCTGGTCGGCGCCCGTCCCCCTCGGCCCAGTCGTCGACAGTCCGTACTTCGACGGCGGTCCGGCGCTCTCGTTCGACGGGACGGAGCTCTACTTCTATTCGACCCGACCGGGCGGTTTCGGTGGCAACGACCTGTACGTGACCAAGCGCGCGCGGCTCGGCGGGCCGGACTTTGCAGCGAATACCCGGTGCGAGAAGCAACAGGGACCTGAGGATCCGGGGAACAATCACAGAGGGTCGGGGCGACGGAGCGCCTCGACGCGGTGACGCATCGGTCACGGCGTGGTGACGCGTTCGGCCGATACTGGATCGTCCACATCGAATGGACCCACAAGTCTGGGGGAAGGCGATCAGACTGCGAGGAGGCGGGTGATGAAAGCAACAACTAGAAGGCTCGTGGGCCGAGCAGCGGTCTGGACGCTGCTGTTGGCCGGTTGCAGCGACCGTCCCACCAGCCCGACTCTGAGCGCGCCGCGGCTCAGCGTGAGTCAGGCAGCCCTCAGGTTCACCACGATTGATGCGCCTGGCGCGTCCTACACCTCGGCCTCGGGGATCAACGACGCAGGCCAGATTGTGGGGACGTTTGTCGATCCTTCTTCCCTGGGCTTTGACGGCGTTTCGGTCATTCCTGGGAAGTCCCATGGCTTCCTGTGGTCGGGCGGCACGTTCAGCGTTCTCGATGTTCCGTCCGGGTCCGTGTGCTATCCTCCTCCCTGCCCGACGTTCGAGACTGAGATCGGTGGGATCAACAGTGCGGGCCAGATCGTCGGAGCGTTTGACTTTGGATACTGGATTTTCGGCTACTATTTCATGCACGGCTTCCTCTACTCGGCCGGCAGGTTCACCACCATTGATGTTCCTGGTGCATTCGCTACTCAAGCGTCGAGCATCAACGATTCAGGCCAGATCGTCGGGACCTATGTCGATCCTCCCTACCTGGACCCAGACATGTTGGTGTCCATGCCAGGGGCCTCGCATGGCTTTCTGCTGTCGGGTGGCACGTTCACGACGCTCGACATCCCCGGCGCCACCGCGGGCACCACCAGTCCGTCTGGCTTCAACGCGACAGGCCAGATCGTGGGCTCGTATCAAGATGCGGCCGGGTCGCACGGCTTTCTGTTGTCGGGCGGCACGGTCTCACCGATCGACGTCCCCGGCGCGGCCGCGGGCACCACCTCTGCGTATGGCATCAAGGCGGTGGGCCAGATCGTGGGATCGTACGTAGATGCCACCGGATTACACGGTTTTCTGGACTCGGGCGGCACGTTCACCACGATCGACGCGCCCGGCGCCGCCGGGGGCGGCACGAGGGCGTATGGCATCAGCGCGACCGGCCAAATCGCGGGGTCCTTCACGGACGCCAAGAACGTCGTGCATGGTTTTCTAGCATCTCCGTGAGACCTCGGCTGTGGCGAAGGCGCAG
>WNFC01008212.1_pt1 | contig 12784 bp, 13 predicted proteins | sample 5400541 | NCBI WGS metagenome assembly WNFC01 (sample SAMN13153342, study PRJNA577476) | soil metagenome | isolation source: 120 cm saprolite under Douglas fir tree site 2 hole 2 replicate 1 | place: USA:California | collected 2015-04-18
TACGACCGGGGCTAAGACCGGGGGTCAGGCAGCAATCTCCGCCAGCCGCCCCGCCTCGTCATCGGCGATCAGCGCGTCGATGATCTCGTCCAGCGCGCGGCCCTCCATCACCTCGTCGAGCTTGTAGAGGGTGAGGTTGATGCGATGGTCGGTGACGCGGCTCTGCGGGAAGTTGTAGGTGCGGATGCGTTCGCTGCGATCGCCGCTGCCGACCTGGCCCTTGCGGTCGGCGGCGCGCGCTTCGTCACGGCGCTGGCGCTCGGCGTCGTAGAGGCGGGCGCGCAGGATCTTCATCGCCTTGGCCTTGTTCTTGTGCTGGCTCTTTTCATCCTGCTGGCTGACGACCAGGCCGGTCGGGATATGGGTGATGCGGACCGCCGAATCGGTGGTGTTGACCGACTGTCCGCCGGGCCCGGAGGAACGGAAGACGTCGATGCGCAGATCCTTGTCGTCGATCTTGATGTCGAATTCCTCGGCTTCCGGCAGCACCGCCACGGTCGCCGCCGAGGTGTGGATGCGGCCAGAGGCTTCGGTCGCCGGCACGCGCTGGACGCGGTGCACGCCCGATTCGAACTTCAGCCGGGCGAACACGCCGCGGCCCGCCACGGTGGCGATCGCCTCCTTGTAGCCGCCGATGCCGGTGTCGGAGAGCTCCATGATCTCGAAGCGCCAGCCGTGCTCGGCGGCGTAACGCTGGTACATGCGAAAAAGATCGGCGGCGAACAGGGCGGCCTCGTCGCCGCCCGTCCCGGCGCGGATTTCGAGGATGGCGTTCTTCTCGTCGGCGGCGTCCCTGGGCAGCAGCATGCGCTTCACGGTGCGCTCGAGCTCGGGCAGGCGCTTTTTCAGCGCCGCCGCCTCCTCCTCGGCCATCGCCTTCATATCGGGATCGGCCGCCATGGCCTCGGCATCCTCGAGCTCGCGCTCGGCCTTGCGCCATTCGCCGATGGCCTCGACCAGCGGCCCGAGATCGGCGTATTCCTTCGAGGCGGCGACGAACTTCTGGGAATCGAGCGCGCCGCCGGACAGCGCCGCCTGCAGTTCGGCGTAGCGGGCGGCGATCTGATCGAGTTTTTGCAAAAGAGACATGGAAGGCGGCTCGTTACACAAATCGGCGGTACGGCGCAACGTATCGGCGACTGGCCCCTTATGAAGCTCGTCCTGTGGTAGGATTGGACATGGCCAAGGACTTGTCTCTTCCGCGCGAATTCAAGCGCCGTGCCTTGCAGGCAATGCCACGGCGTCGTATCGCCAAGGTCGTCCTGTATGGTTCACGGGCACGAGGCGACGCGCGAAGAGATTCCGATTGGGATCTCGCGATCTTCATCCGAGGCCGTCCGACAAACCGTGATCTGTCTATCCTGTCGCACATTGCTTACGACCTCATGATCGAGACAGGCGCGTTCATCCAGGCATTACCTATTCCCGACCGGCACGAACAACTAGACTACAGCTTCTACCGCAACGTCCGCGAGGATGGCATTGCCATATGACGGATGAACGCCAACAGCATATGCGCAAGGCAACCCGACTGCTACGTTCAGTCGAAACGCGCGCCCCATCGGACGAGCCAGACGCCGTTGTTTCGACTGCTTTCTACGCGATGTATCACGCGGCATGCGCTGTATTGCTGTGGCACGGCGAATCGCTACCCAAGACGCATTCTTCACTGATCGGTCGATTTGGCTTGGCCGTCCGCGATCTTGGCTTGGATGGGCGCGAGGCCGGCGCATCATTGCATCAAGCTTTCATTCGGCGAGCAACAGGTGACTATGCTGTCGAAATTCGGCTTGGACGCGCTGACGCCCTCGCTGCTCGGGATTCGGCACGTACATTCGTCGACTATTGCCGGTCGCTGCAAAGAAAGCGCTCCCGTCAGCATCCATCATCTTGAAACTGAATTCAGGCCTTCAGGGTATCAACCAACGCATCCAGCGCGACTTCGTGCTGGGCGCCGCTGTCGAGATCCTTGAGCTGGGCGATGCCCTTGGCGAGCTCGTCGTCGCCGATGATCAGGACGGCGCGGGCGTTGAGCTTGTTGGCCCGCTGCAGGCGCCGTTTCATGGTGCCACGATAGTCCTGCTCGACGGCGATACCTGCGCGGCGCAACGCGCGGGCTAAGCCGAGCGCCTTGGCTTCGGCGGCCGCGCCCAACGGCGCGATCACCACCGGCCGCGGCAGGGCGGCGGGCTCGTTGGCGAGCATCATCAGGCGTTCGATACCGCCGGCCCAGCCGATGCCGGGCGTCGGTGGTCCGCCCAGCTCGGCGATCAGCCCGTCGTAGCGGCCACCGCCCAGCACCGTCCCTTGCGCGCCGATATGGCTGGTGACGAATTCGAAAGCCGTGTGCGTATAGTAGTCGAGACCGCGCACCAGGCCGGGATCGACCTCGAAGCCGATGCCGGCCGCCGACAGACCGTCTTTGACGGCCGAAAAGAAATCCTTGCTCGCCTGGTTCAGGTGGTCGGCGAAGGAAGGCGCCCGGGCATTGATTGCCTTGTCGCCTTCGTCCTTGCTGTCGAGGATGCGCAGGGGATTGCGCTGCAGGCGCTCGCGCGAGTCCTCCGACAGCTCGGCAATATGTTTGGAATAGTAGTCGACCAGCACCTTGCGATAGGCGGTGCGGCTTTCCGGATCGCCCAACGAATTGAGCTTGAGCACGCAGCGGTCGAGGATGCCCAGGCGATCCAGAATGTCGGCGGCGAGCGAAATCACCTCGATGTCGGCGCCGGGCTCGGCTGCGCCCAGCACCTCGATGTCGATCTGGTGGAACTGGCGCTGGCGGCCCTTCTGCGGCCGCTCGTAACGGAACATCGGGCCGGCGGCGAACAGTTTCAGCGGCAGCTGCTGGGCGAGCTCGCCGTTGGACACGAAGGCGCGGCAGATGCCGGCGGTGTATTCCGGCCGCAGGGTGAGCGACTCGTTGCCGCGATCCTGGAACGTGTACATCTCCTTGGAGACCACGTCAGTCGTCTCGCCGATGCCGCGGGCGAACAGCTCGGTGAATTCGAAGATCGGCGTCGCCATCTCGCGATAGCCGTAGAGCCGCGCCACGTCGCGCGCGCTGTCGACGACATGGGCGAAGCGCCGATACTCGTCGGGGAGAAGATCGTGCGTGCCGCGCACGGGTTGCAATTTGCTCAAGGGGAATCGCCCTGAATTGATCGTCGACAGAGAAAGACCGAAGCGCCGCTACTCGGCCGCGGCGCGATGTCGATCGGCCTCCGCCGCCTTCGCGGCTTCGATCTCGGCCGCCTTCTTCTCGATCATTCCGGCCAGGTGCTCGACGATGCCGGCGTCCTTCAGGCGGTGGTGCGGCACGCCCGCGACGTAGACCTGATGGGTGCCGTTGCCGCCGCCGGTGAAGCCGATGTCGGTCTCGCGCGCCTCGCCCGGGCCGTTCACCACGCAACCGATCACCGACACGGTCATCGGCGTGGTGATATGGGCGACGCGCTTCTCCAGCGCCTCGACCGTGCGGATGACGTCGTATTGCTGGCGCGCGCAAGACGGGCAGGAGATGATGTTGACGCCGCGGTGACGCAGGTTGAGCGCCTTCAGGAGCTCGAAGCCGACCCGCACTTCCTCCTCGGGCTCGGCCGACAGCGAGATGCGGACCGTGTCGCCGATGCCGGCCCACAATAGCGAGCCCAGCCCGATCGACGATTTCACCGTGCCGGTGCGCAGCCCGCCCGCCTCGGTGATGCCGATATGCAGGGGATAATCGCAGGCCTCGGCCAGCTGCTGGTAGGCGGCGACCGCCAGGAAGACGTCGGACGCTTTGACGCTGATCTTGAATTCGTGGAAATCGTGATCCTGCAGGATGCGCGCATGATCGAGCGCGCTTTCGACCATCGCCTCGGGGCAGGGCTCGCCGTATTTCTCCAATAGATCCTTCTCCAGCGAGCCGGCATTGACGCCGATCCGCATGGAGCAGCCGTGGTCCTTGGCGGCCTTCACCACTTCGCGCACCCGCTCGGCGCTGCCGATATTGCCGGGATTGATGCGCAGGCAGGCGGCGCCGGCGTCGGCCGCCTCGATGGCCCGCCGGTAGTGGAAATGGATGTCGGCCACGATCGGCGCCTTCGAGGCCTTGACGATGGCCGGCAGGGCCGCCGTCGAGGCCTCGTCGGGGCAGGATACCCGCACGATATCGACGCCGGCCGCCTCGGCCAGGCGGATCTGCGCGATGGTCGCCTCGGCGTCGGCGGTCAGCGTATTGGTCATGGTCTGCACGGTGATCGGCGAATCACCGCCGACCGGCACGGATCCGACCATGATCTGACGGGATTTGCGGCGCCCGATGTCGCGATAGGGCCTGATGCTCATGTCTGCCAATGTAATCGCCGGACGGCGGCTTATCCAGCAGGCGAGTCTGGCCCGCCGGCCGCCTTTCGCTAACGCGCGTCTATGACGCGGTAGGCGATTCCTGCCGGCACGACGTAGCTTTCGCCGGCCCGCACGTAGGTTTGCGCAAGAATGTCGCCGTTGGGCGCGCGCAGTTCGACCCAGCTGTTGAGGCGCACCCTGACCGGAGTGTCGACCTTGACCGGAAGGATCGCCGGCACATCGGCCGCCGGATTGCGCGCCACGGCTTCATCGACCGGCGCGGGCGCCGGCTGCGACGTGGTAACGCGCGGCGGCTCCGCCGGCGGCTGGGCGGCTTGCGCCTGACCGATAACGGGAATTGCCATGACTGCCGGCGGCGGCGGCGGCGCTGGAACGGCGATGACGACCGGTGGCGCAAGCGGCGGCGCCTGGGTTTGAGCCTGCGTCGGCGGCGCGACGCTATCGCGCCGGGCCGGCCAAGCGTCGGCCGGCAGGGTGGCCGGCGCGTTGCGCGTTTCCTGAGGGGGCGGGCCCGGGGCGGCCGTCGTCGCCGTCGCGCCGGGTGGGGGCGGCGCGGGGTCGGTCGCGGGCGACCCCGCCGGACGCGAAGCCAGCAACCGATCCGGTACGGGCGGCACCTTTTCGGCGACGACCGACTGCTCGCGCGGCAAATAATGCCACGCCGCGTAACCCGCGCCGACGACCAACAGGATGGTCAGCACCGCAAGGCCGATCGGCGCGCGCTTTTCGACAATCGGAAAGTCGGCCGGCAAGGCGACGGGACGCTTGATCGGTACCGGGCCGGAAAGATGATAGGCCGTCAGGACCTTTTCGGGATCGAGCCCAACATGTGCTGCATAGGCGCGCAGGAAGGCCGGGATGTAGGCGGCGCCGGGCAGCTTGTCGAAGCGGCCCTCCTCGATGGCCTCGAGATGGGAAAGACGAATGCGCAGGTTCTTCTCGATATCGGGCAGGGCAAGCCCGCGCGCTTCACGCTGGTCGCGCAGCAACCGGCCAACCGCGCGACCTGGCGAGGCCTCGCGTTCTAGCGCACGCCAATCAACCTGATCCGGCATGATGAACCCTGCTGTTCCCCTCTCAACTCATTTTTAGCAGACGCGCCATGACAGGGCAAAAGCGATTCGACTGTGACAGTCAGATTTCGAGTGTGATGTTCAAATTTCGATGGCGTGATCTGCAGCAAAGAGACGCAAGGTCTCGCGCATGGGTCGATCGGGTTGTGAAAGCGCAGCGGTCATGAAACCAGTTGCCTCGTTGAGGTCGAGCGAGCGAATCATGGCTTTCACCGGTCCAATGGCGCCCGGCGACATCGATAGCGTGCGCACGCCGATCGCCAACAGGGCGAGCGCCTCGACCGGCCGGCCCGCCATCTCGCCGCACACGGCCAGGTCCACGCCGGCCGGTCTTGCCTTCTCGACCACAAAATGTAGCAGTCGAAGCAGCGGCGGGGACAAACTGTCGTAGCGTCCGGCCACGCGGCTGTTCCCGCGATCGGCGGCATAAAGAAACTGCAAAAGATCGTTCGTCCCCACCGAAAGGAAGTCGACGTGCGGCAGCAGGCTGTCGAGCTGCCACGCCAGCGCCGGCACCTCGAACATCACGCCGACCCGCAAACGCTCGGGCACGGCCTGCCCGCGCCGCTTGCCGCGCTCCAATTCAAGGTCGAGCAGTTGGCGGGCGCTCAAAAGCTCGCTCACCTCGGCGATCATCGGAAACATCACCGACAACGGCCGGCCATTGGCCGCCTGGATCAGCGCACGCAATTGCCGGCGCAGCATGGCCGGCCGGTCGAGGCCGATGCGGATGGCCCGCCAGCCCATGGCGGGATTGTCGTCGCCGAAAGCCCCGACATAGGGCAGGACCTTGTCGCCGCCGACATCGAGCGTGCGAAAAGTTACCGGCCGGCCGTCGGCCAGATCGAGCACGCGACCGTAGAGCCAGGCCTGGGCATCGACATCGGGAAACTCCGACCGCACCATGAACGGAATCTCGGTGCGATAGAGGCCGACGCCGTCGGCGCCGCTGTCGTCGAGATGCTGCATGTCGATCAACAGGCCGGCATTCATGTGCAAGGAGATGCGCGCTTGATCGCGCGTCGCCGACGGCAGGTCGCGCAGGGCGGCATACTTGCGCCGCCGCTCGGCGCGCGCGTCGATCGCGGCATAGACGGTCTGCAGGATGTCCTCGGCCGGCCGCACCAGCACCTGGGCGTTGTCGCCGTCGACCACGATCGAGTCGCCCGCCTCGATGCGCGCCAGCACGTCGGGCGCGCGGCCGACCACCGGAATGTCGAGCGCCCGCGCCACGATCGCGACATGGCTCATCGCCGAGCCCTCCTCGAGGACCAGCCCGCGCAGCCGCGTGCGGTCGTAGTCGAGCAGCTCCGCCGGACCCATGTCGCGGGCGATGACGATCATGTCGTCGGGCAGCGAACTGGGATCGGCGGCGATGCGGCCGCTCAGCCGCAGCAGCAGCCGGTTGGTGAGATCCTGCAAATCGCTCAGCCGCTCGCGGATGTAAGGATCGCTCGATTGGCCGAGCCGTGTCCGTATGTCGTCGAAGGCGCGCTGGACGCCGGCTTCGGCGGTCAGGCCCGAGCCCACCGCCTCGCGCACGCGCTCGAGCCAGCCGCGATCGTCGATGAACATGCGAAAGGTCTCGAGGATCTCGCGCTGCTCGCCCGACTGCATGTCGTGCGCCTCGAGCATGCGGTCGACGTCCTCGCGCACGCCGTGTGCGGCATCCTCAAAGCGCTTCAGCTCCTGGCCGATATCCTCGGCCACGACCTTCTGGATGGCGATGCGCGGTTCGTGCAGCACGGCGCGGCCGATGGCGACTCCCGGCGTCAGCTGCACGCCGTCGACGCGCAGCGGCAGAAGCCCCAGCCCGTCGACCTGCTGCATCTCGTTGGGACTGACGAAATGACCCGCCGAAATCAGCTCGGCCAGCACCATGGCGATGGTCTGTAGAGTCTCGATCTCTTCTTCGTCGTACAGGCGGCGCGTCCGGTTCTGGACGACCACCACGCCCAGCACGCGGCCGGCGCGCACGATCGGCACGCCGGCCAGCGAGTGATAGATCTCCTCGCCGGTCTCCGGCCGATAGGCGAACTGGGGATGGCTCTGCGCGTCGTCGAGCGCCAGGGGCCTCGCATGGGCGGCGATGTCGCCGACCAGGCCTTCGCCGACCCGCAGCCGCGTGCGGTGTACGGCCGAGGGGTTGAGGCCCTGGGTGGCGAACAGTTCCAGCACTTCGCCGGCGCGCAGCAGGTAGATCGAGCACACCTCGGCCACCATCTCGTTGGCGACCAGGCGCACGACCTCACCCAGCGGGTCGTCGACGGTGTCGGCACGCGCCATCGTGTCCCGGAGCCGCTTTAGGAGCATTCGCGATCCGGCCGGAGGAGTTGTTCGCTCCATGGTCAGACCGCTAAATGCTTGAGTCGGATGACGACAAAGCTACGGTCGATCACGCACGCGCAGACGCGCCATGCCGGCGCGGACCCTTTCGCCGATTGGCGGGTCCGGCGGACGTTTCGGCAGGCCTTATGCAGGCTTTTGGCGCGCATGGCGTGCTTATAGCAAGACCCGCGCCGAACTGCCTACCGGCTTGTTCGCATAAGCGAAACGGAAACGCCTGCGTCAGGCGGCGTCGAGCTCGTAGGCGATATGCAGGGCGCGGACGGCGAGCTCGGTGTACTCGGCGGCGACGAGCACGCTGATCTTGATCTCGGAGGTGGAGATCACCTGGATATTTATCCCCTTGGCGGCCAGGGTTTGGAACATCTTGAGCGCCACGCCGGCGTGACTGCGCATGCCGACGCCGATCACCGACAGCTTGGCGACATTGGTGTCGGACTTGATCTCGGCGAACTTCAGGTCGGCCTTGGCCCGCTCGAGCCGCTCGACCGCCCGTACCAGGTCGGCGCGCGGCACGGTGAAGGTGATGTCGGTCGAGCTGCCGTCGAGCGACACGTTCTGCACGATCATGTCGACGTTGATGTTGGCGTCGGCCAGCGGACCGAAGATCGCCGCCGCCACGCCCGGCCGGTCGGCGACCCGCGTCACCGTGATCTTGGCCTCGTCCTTGGAGAAGGCGATGCCGCTCACGACGGATTTTTCCAGCCCCTGGGCCATGATCTCTTCCTCATCCACAACCATCGTGCCGGGCAGGTCGCTGCCCACGGCGGAGTCGAACGACGACAGCACCTGCACGCGCACGTGATGGTTCATCGCCAGCTCGACCGAGCGCGTCTGCAGCACCTTGGAGCCCTGCGACGCCATCTCGAGCATTTCCTCGTACGTCACCCGGTCGATCTTGCGCGCCTTCTCGACGATCCTGGGATCGGTCGTGTAGACGCCGTCGACGTCGGTGTAGATATCGCAGCGCTCGGCCCCGAGTGCCGCCGCCAGCGCCACCGCCGTGGTGTCCGAGCCGCCGCGGCCGAGCGTCGTCAGCCGGCCGTCCGGCGAGAGGCCCTGGAAACCCGGCACGATCGGCACCTCGCCCGCTTCCATGGCGCAGGCCATCGCGGCGGTCTCGATGTCGACGATGCGCGCTTTGGCATGGGTCCCGTCGGTGCGGATCGGGATCTGCCACGACATCCAGGAGCGCGCCTTCACGCCCACCTGCTGCAGCGCCATCGCCAAAAGCCCGATCGTCACCTGCTCGCCGGTCGCCACCACGACGTCGTACTCGCGGGCATCGTGCAAGGGCGCGATCTCGTTGACCCACTTGACGAGCTGATTGGTGGCGCCCGACATGGCCGAGACCACGACGGCAACCTCGTTGCCACGGTCGACCTCGGCTTTGACCTTGCGCGCGACATTCTTGATGCGCTCGGTGTCGCCGACCGAAGTACCGCCGAATTTCAGAACGATGCGCGCCATGGACCTGCTCGAAAGCGGGGTATAGACACCGGGGGCACCATCGGGGTCAAGGGCAGCCATGGCCGAGCCAGCGCATACCACCGTCGATCCTGCCGAGATCGAGCGCTTTTCGCGCATATCAGAGGAATGGTGGGATCCAGCCGGCAAGTTCGCGCCGCTGCACCGGCTGAATCCGCTGCGGATCGGCTATATCCGCGATCGCGCCGCCAACCGTTGGCAGCGCGATCCGCTCTCGGGCACCCCGCTGCACGGCCTGTCGCTGCTCGATATCGGGTGCGGCGGCGGCCTGCTCAGCGAGCCGATGGCCCGGTTGGGCGCCGCCGTCACGGGGGTCGATGCGGCGGCGCGCAACATCGGGGTCGCCAACCTGCATGCCGAGAAGCAGGGGTTGCGGATCGACTACCGCCAGGGAACGGCCGAGACGCTGGCCCAAGCGGGCGCCCAGTTCGACATCGTGCTGGCACTGGAGATCGTCGAGCACGTGGCCGACGCCCCGCTGTTCCTGAAATCCTGCGGCCGACTGGTGAGGCCAGGCGGCCTGCTCTTCCTGTCGACGCTCAATCGCACCGCCAAGGCCTGGGTGCTGGCCATCGCCGGCGCCGAATACCTGCTGGGCTGGCTGCCGCGCGGCACACACGACTGGAAGAAGTTCCTAAAACCTTCGGAAGTCGCCAACGGCCTGCGCGAAGGTGGCGTCGAGGCGCAGGAGATCGTGGGCGTGGTCTACAATCCGCTGAGCCGCGCCTGGGCGCTCAGCAAGCGCGACCTCGACGTGAACTACATGCTTTACGGAACGGCGCAGGGCGCGAAAGATCCCTCGCTTCAGCGCCGATCTGATCCGCGCGACTCGGGATGACAGCCGTCTAATTTCCCCTCGGGATCCAAGGCAGGCGGCCGAACTCGATGCCTTCCTCGGCCAGCGCCTCGGCTTCCTCTTTGCTGGTCTCGCCGTAGATGCCGCGCTTGTCGCTCTCGCCATAATGGATCTTGCGCGCTTCCTCGGCGAACTTGTCGCCGACAGGCTCGCAGTTCTTCTCGACCTGCTCGCGCACCTTGAGCAGAGCCTCGCGCAATTCCTTCGGCATATGCCTGGCAAGAGCTGCCATCTGCTGCTGTTCAGGGGACGGGGCAGGCGCCGGCGCGACGGCAGGCGGTGCGTCGGCGTCCTTCTTCTGGCCGCCCTTGCCAAGCCGCGGCGCCATCGGGGCGCGCTCGATCTTGGCGCCGCCGCAGACGGGGCAGCCGACCAGGGATTTCTTTTCCTGGCGTTCGTAGCTCTTGCTGTCCTTGAACCAGCTTTCGAATTCATGGCCTTCGGAGCAGCGCAGTCGGTATAGGATCATGAAATTACGAGCAATTCCGCTGTTGGCACTCCCTGCGGGGGAGTGCCAGAGATGATGGGGTGCGATTGTGCCTGACGCAAGGGGCGTGCCTTCGCCCTGGATCGTGCAATGGGCGGGCCTGATCGGGAGCGGCGCCACGGTCCTCGATGTGGCCGCCGGCGGCGGGCGACACAGCCGGTTCCTGGCCAACCTCGGCCTCAAGGTAACGGCCTTGGACCGCGATATCAGTGCCCTGGCCGGGCATCCCGACGTCGAGGCCATCGAGGCCGATCTCGAGAATGGTTCGCCCTGGCCCCTGCCCGGCCGCACCTTCGGCGCCGTGGTCGTGACCAATTATCTCCACCGGCCGCTCTTCCCTGCGTTGCTCGACGCGCTCGCGCCCGGTGGCATCCTTCTTTACGAGACGTTCATGGAGGGCAACGAGCGTTTCGGCCGGCCCAGCCGGCCCGAGTTCCTGCTGAAGGACGGCGAGCTGCTCGAATGGGTCCGCGGCCGCCTTTCGGTGACGGCCTATGAAGCACGGATGATCAGCGAACCGAGGATGGCGATGGTGCAGCGAATCGCGGCGCGGCGGCTTTTGTCATCGCGCGCGGGGTAACCCCCGCGCTGAAGCGAAGCGAAGGATCCTTCGGCCTGCGGCCTCAGGATGACAGCTTCGCTGTCATTCCGCTGCCTTGGCGACCGCTGCCTTGTGCAGCACCGGCGCGGCATATTTCCGGTCGTGCGTCAGCGACGGCACCATCCTGCGCGCTTCGGCGACCTTGCCGAGGTCGACCTCGGCGACAACGAAGCCTGCCTTCTCTCCACCGGCGTCGGCCAGCACCTCGCCCCACGGCGCGACGGCGATCGAATGGCCGTAGGTCTTGCGGTTGGATCCCTTGTGCGTGCCGACCTGGGCCGGCGCAAACACGAAGCAGCCGGTCTCGATACGGCGTTTCCGCCAGCACCGATTTCTCGCCCGGCTTGAAGGTCGACGATTCGCGATAGCTCTCGCCGCCCGCGAGTTGCACGTCGAACATGTGGATCTTGTCGTAGCTTGCCACGACGGCGCCGGAGGGATCGATCAGGTAGGACCGGTTGCGGATCTGCTCTTCGCCCGGCACGCGGACATGGATCGACCCCAGCAGGAACCAGGCGCCGGTCTCGCATGCGCTGGCGCGACAGGCGGCCAGCATGGCGTGGCTCTCTTCCGTCTGCGCCTTTTCCAGGGTTTCGGCGCGGCTGGCGCCGATCAAGCCGGTATTCTCCGGCGTCATGACGAAGTCGGCGCCGGCGTCGCGGGCAAGCCGCGCCTGCTCGCGCACGAAGGCCCCGTTCTCGGCCATGTCGTTGCTGACATTGGTCTGGATCAGGCCGGCTTTGAACGTGGTCGGCATGGCGCCCGCCCGTTAGCCCGGCTGGGCGAGCAGCGAATCGAGCTTGCCAATCTGCTCGAGCTCCGAAACCTCGTCGGAGCCGCCGATATACTGGCCGTTGATGAAGATCTGCGGCACCGTCGAGCGCTTGGCACGGTCGCGCATTTCGGCCCGCTTCTTCTCGTCCATCATCACGTCCATTTCCTCGTACGCCGCGCCTTTCTTGTCGAGCAGGCTTTTGGCCCGCGCGCAGTAGCCGCAGAACGGCGTGGTGTAGATCTCGACCTTGGCCATCGTGAACCTCTTTGGCGGATTATACCGCCGGGCGGACGACCCGCGCCAGCGTCAGCACGTCAACGTGCCGCGCCCCGCCGCGCTGCAAAACCCGTGCGCAGGCTTCGACGGTGGCGCCGGTGGTGAGCACGTCGTCGACCAGCAGCACGGTCTTGCCCGCCACCTCCGACACCCAGCGCGGATGGATATCGAAGGCCTGCCGGACATTGCCGCGCCGTTCCTGGGCGCGCAGGCCGGTCTGCGAGCCGGTCCACCGCCGCCGGCGCAGCAGTTCAGGGGCGAGCCGAGCTGGAGATTTCGCGGCCGATTGGTGGACGACGACGCGGGCCAGGAGCTGCGCCTGATTGTAGCGGCGCGTGAACAGCCGCCGCCAATGCAGTGGCACCGGGGCGACCAGGTCGGCTTCCGCCAAAAGTTCGGCGCCGGCGCGCGCCATCCAGCGCCCGCAGGCGCGGGCAATGTCGGTGCGATCGCCGTGCTTGAACGGCAGGACCAGGCGACGGCTGCGCGTGTCGTAGACCAGCGCAGCGCGGGCGCGCCGATAGTGCGGCGA
>WNFC01022409.1_pt1 | contig 12784 bp, 9 predicted proteins | sample 5400541 | NCBI WGS metagenome assembly WNFC01 (sample SAMN13153342, study PRJNA577476) | soil metagenome | isolation source: 120 cm saprolite under Douglas fir tree site 2 hole 2 replicate 1 | place: USA:California | collected 2015-04-18
ACGTGCGCGCCCGGCGCCGGCTGCGGCGCGTCGCTCACCACCGGCAGCTTGCGGACGCCCGGCACCTCCATGGGACGGTCGCCGGCGTAGATCTTGTGCCGCCCGCGCGTCTCGAACCAGTCCTTGGTGCGCGCCACCATGTGCATGTTCTCGACGATCTGCCGCCACCCGACGCCGGTGTTGTAAGCGCAGAACGAGATCTCTCCCTCCTGCGTCGCGTACGGGATCACGCACATCTCGGTGCGGCGGAAGTCATAGGTCCACAAGTCCTGGAACCACATCCCGCCGACCCACAGCACGGTCCAGTCCTGCTCCTTCTCCTTCTTCATCAGGCTGCCGCCCATCTTGCCGTTGAAGAGCTTGAGGAACTCCCGGAGCGTCATCCCGGCGGGCGCCTTCCGCCCGTCGAAGTTGCGCAGGAAGGACAGCGCCACCTGCGCGAGCGTCAGCTTCTTGCCACGGCCCGTGTCGCAGATGAGCGCGATGTCCTTCATGAACCGCTCCATGTCGAAGAACTGGGTGATCGGCGACCACACCTTGGTCCTGCGGTTGGCGACCAGCAGCACGCTCGACCCGCAGTTCGGGTGGCAGGAGCAGCACAGCCCGCCGAAACTCGGCTGATCGGGCCCGTTCAGCGCGCGGAGGTGATCGGCCAGCACGGTGAAGCCGCCCATGGCGCCGAGCGGGTACCAGTCGCGATACGGATCGATCTTCCCGCCGTAGTAGCGCTGCAGCTCGTGCGCCATGTGCGAGATGGTGTAGCGGTGCCGGCGCCGGTCCTCGTCGCTGATGCCCTCGTCACGACCGGTGAAGGAGACCGGCTGGAAGCTGATCCCGCCCATCTTGTCGGAGTTGGCGAGCACGAAATCGAGCAGCGGGCCCACCTGGGTCTCGTTCACGCCGTTCACCAGCGTGGTCACGGGCACGATGTCGATGCCGGCGTCGTGCAGCACCTCGATCGACTTGAGCTTCACGTCGAAGAGGTTGCTGATGTGCCGGTGCTTGTTGGCGTCGTTCGACACGCCGTCGAACTGGAAGTACGCCAGGTCGAAGCCGGCCTCCTTGGCGGCGTACGCGAACTCCGGCTCCAGCGCGAAGCGCAGGCCGTTGGTCGCCGCCTGCACCGCGTAGTAGCCGACCTCCTTGGCGTACCTGCACGCCTCCAGGAAATGGGGCGACATGGTGGGCTCGCCGCCGGAGAACTGCACCGACATCTGCCGGCGCGGCTTGAAGGAGATCGAGTCGTCGAGGATCTGCTTGATCTCGTCGAGCGTCAGCTCGTGCACGTACCCGACCTGGTTGGCGTCCATGAAGCACGGGTTGCACATCATGTTGCAGCGGTTGGTCAGGTCGATGGTCAGCACCGCGCCCCGGCCGTACTTGATCGACGAGGTGCCGTGGCGGTGGATCAATTCGTCTCCGAGCGTGCGGAAGTCGCGGCCCGGATAGCGCGATTCGATCACCCGGCTGAACTCCGGGTCGATCGAGAGCACGTCCTCGAACGCCCCGTGCTCCGGGCAGGTCTTGCGGATGAGGATCCGGCCGTCCTCCTCCGCGATGCGCGCCTTGATCTCGCCCAGGCGTCCATCCAGCAGATCGGCCAGGTCGCGCTCGCCGCGCAGGATGGCGTCGCGCGTCTCCACCACGCAGCGCGGGCAGAGGGAGTCGGTGTCGCGGGGCCAGCCGAGCGGCGGCCGCGTGCGTTCGCGGCTCTTGAGGAGCGGCCCCGGCGCCCAGTCAGGCGCGGGCGACGGCGTCTCCGGCAGACTCGTGTTCACTGACTGGAGCCCACGCCAGCCCAGATTCGCAAGGTCCTTCACCACGGCATCGATCGCTTCGGACATCGTGACCTCCTATCTTTCGAGCTTCACCTCTCGACGATCCCTCCGGAACGGGGCCAGGATTCGATCGAACAGTCGTGCCCCTGCGCGGCGAGGCGCCGGAGGCGCGGGTCGCCCGCTCGTAGGCGCGCCGGCAGGTCCCACGACCCAATCCGGCTGCAGCCCGGCGACCTCGCGTCCCGGCATCCCCACCGCGCAAGCGGTCGATCCGTCGACCACGAACGAAAGGAGGGCGAGGCGCGCGGCCAGCGTCGGGGAAGCCGACACGTGCGCGACGGCCCCTTTCCGCGCAGGCGACCCCGTCCGGAGGGCCCGCATCCGCGCGACCGCCTCGGCCTGGGTGAGGAACTGGCACTGCAAGAGGCCGTCCGATCCGGCCAGGTACCCGAGGGCGCGGGAGTCCGGCGCCACCTCGCGCGCCTGCGCGCGAAAGGACTGGGCGCGCTCAGGCCCAGGCGCCCTCGGCTTTTCCGTGGAGGCAGACGACCGCGCGCGCTCCGAAGGTCCACTCCGGCGCCGGAGCATTCGCCACGAATGCAACCGCCGGCGCCGTTTCCTCGATCGCGCGGCGCACGGCCTCGGGAGGCAGGTCGGGATCGATCGCCACGGCCGCGGCGCCCTGCGTGATCGCCGCCAGCTCCGCTACCAGCGACTCAGGGCGCAGCCCGATCACGATCGCCACGCGGTCGCCCGGGGCCAGGCGCGCGCGATCGCGAAGGAAGAGCGCGAGACGGATGACCTGCCGCTCGAACCGCCAGCTGGGCGTCTCGCGCCACTTCACGCCGTCGTGGTGCAGCAGGACGGCCGCCCGATCATGCCTGCGCATGGCGGCGAGGAACAGCGTCGCCAGCGTGCCGGGTCGCTCCAAGCCGTCGTGGCCCGCGCGCTCCTCGGAACCGATCATCCGCAACCTCGTCCGCCGGCCGCCCGACAGGCGCCGGCTACGAAACGGTCACCACGTCGCCTCGGCTCAGCAGGCGGTAGAGCTGCCGTTCTTCTCCTGTGCCTCGGTGGGGGCGCACCGAGACGGGACCACGCCGCAAACGATCCGCCAGGTCGCCGCCGATGCCCGCCAGATCGGCGCCGCCGGCGTCGGTCTCGACCACGACCTCCACGGCCTCACCGCCCTCTTCGCCAGCCACTGTCCCTTGCAGGCGGAGCCTGCGGCCGGGCGCGTACCACCAGGCACGCACTTCGGGATACGTGGGACCCACGTCGCGCACCGCGCGCAGGACGTCGAGGATGCTGGGCCGCCTCATCGCAGACCTCCAGGTCCGCCGGGTTCGATGCGCCGATCGTTGGGGCGGAGCGCGGTTTCGCGCGTCCGTTCCCCCACGCACGAAAATTCGCTTCCAGCATCAAACCTCGCCGCCCGGTTGGAAAACCGCGGCCGGCGGTCGCTCCAACCTCAGCCGCGGCGCGTGGCGCGCGCGGGACGGCGCGCCGCGGGCTGGGCGGGATGCTCCGCCCCGAACACGGTGCCGAAGCCGGCGAACAGCTCCGACATGAAGCGCGGCGTGCGCGGCGAGTCGTGCGAGGTCCGCCGCCGCAGCACGGCGTTGATCGGCTCCCCTCCGGCGCCCGTCGACGCGTGCGGGCGCCGCAGGTTCATTGGCTCGCGCACGACGCCGTGGTTGGTCGAGTGCAGGACGAGCGCCGTTCCGTCGGGCAGGACTTCCTCGACGATCCCCACGTGAGTGAGGCGGTCGTCGAGCAGCCGGTTGCGGTTACGGTCGTACGAGTTGTCGAAGAAGACCAGATCGCCCGGCGCGGGTTGACGCCGGCGGTGCAGCCGGCCGTGGCGGCGGACGTACCGGCGGATCGCCTGCACGCCGTTGTCGCGCGGCGAGGCCTCCGCATAAAGATCGACGCCCGCGGCGGAGTACGCGGCGCGCACGAAGGTGGAACAATCGATGCCATCGCGGCCACCGCGCTTGCCCAGCTCTGCCCTCGCGGCGGACAGCATGCGCTGGACGGGATGGGTCGACGGCGCGTCCGCAGGCGGGCGGGCAGGAGGCCGCTCGGGCTCGACCCCGGGCGCAAGCGTCGCCTCCGCGACAGGGATGGTGACGGCGTCCGCGGCCGGCGCGTCGCGCTGTCCGGAACGCGACGACGCGCAGGCCGCCGCGAGCGCGAGCAGCCCCGAGACAAGGGTCCGGCATGGATTCTGTTCTCGTGACGCTCGCATCGACTGGCCTGGGTTTGCAGGGGGAGTGCCAGCAAGGTAGCGGCGGCCACGGGGTTCGCGCGAGGGGCACGATTCCGCACATCCGGCGGTTGATGTCCCACCGCCTCGCAGCCTACGGTCCTGACGTGGCTTCTGGAGCAATGCGCGTGAGCGCCGAACGGCGCGGGTTCCTCGATCGGATCTCCGCGGCGGTCGTGTCGTGGAAGCTGGACTGGAAGATCGGCCGCGCCCGGCGCTCCGAGCGGGTCGCGCTGCGGATCCTCGGCGGCGCGCTGGCCGGGTCCGCCGCAGTCGGCAGGCTGGTCGACGAAGTGCGCAGCCGCGGACACGCGGAGGACCACCTGCGGACCGCGATCCGCGCCTCGCTCGAGGAGGACCGCGCGGACTTCGCGACCGCCTCGGCCCGCGCACGTCCGTTCGTGGTCATCCGCGGAGTGGCGGCGCGCGCGGTGCTGCGCGACCGGCTGCGCGCGGCGCGCCGCGCCCGCGAGGAGACCCGTGAACGCCTCGGCAGGGCCGCGCTGGACGGATCCGCCAACGTCTCCCGGGAGGCCTTCGTGGCGGACGCGCTCGTGCGCGCCCGCGACGCGCGCGCCCGCTTGTCGGCGCTCGTCACCGAGCGCGCCGCCCTGCTCGCTCCCTTCGGCGGCTCGGCCTGGCCGGACTGGATTCACGGCGCGGGCAGGGAGATCTCCGCGCTCGGGGCCGCCTTCCTTCGCGTGCTGCGCGGCCAGTTCGTCCCCCGCCTCCCCGCGCTGGCGGGTCTCGCGGCGGGCTGGTGGGTGGCGGCCACGTTCACCGACTCTGATCTGCTCGCGACGCTGCACTCCTGGGGCATCGGCCACGGTCCGCGCTGGGCGGTGAGCACGGAGACCTTCGAGGCGATGCGCTTCTGGTTCCCCATCGCCGTCGCCGCCGTCTGCTCGTACCTGGGCAACCGCTTCGGCGCGCGGCTCCGGGCGCGCTACGCTCCGCCGGCGCTCCCGCCCGGCCCACGCAAGGCGGACCTCTGATCGAACGCGGCCTGCCTCAGTAGCGGTGGAACTCGCCGCGGGCGACGATCACCGCGGAGCCGGCCACCTCGACGCGTTCCACCCGGTCGGCGGACCCCGTCACGCGCGCCCGCAGCAACGACGGACGGTGGATCTCGGCGCCCTGCCGGATCTCGATCTCGTCCCCGAAGGCGATGCGCCCGTGCCGCGCGAGGTGCAAGGCCAGCGGCCCCGCGGCGGAACCGGTGGCCGGATCCTCGGCGACGCCGAGCGCGGGCGCGAACATCCGCGTCTTCCACCGCTTCCCCGATCCCGCGAAGCAGTTCGCGCCCACCTCCATAAGGCCAGCGAGCGCGCCGAGATCCGGACGGAGCGCGGCCACCTCCGCCTCGCTCTCCAGCTCGACATACACGTGCACCGGGCCATTCCTGTAGGCGACGACGGGCAGTCGCGAGCCGCGCACCCGGAGCGCGGCGAGCAGCTCGGCCTCCCGCTCGTAAGGTCCCCAGGAGGGGATCGGCTGCTGCATCCGGCCGGACACGACCCGACCGCTTTCGCGGCGAAGCTCGACGGGCACGATGCCCACGCCGGTCTCCAGCAGGACCAGGTCGCCGGGCAGCGGCTCGCCCACCACGAATGCGGAGCCGAGCACCGGGTGCCCCGCGAAAGGCAACTCGTGGGCCGGAGTGAAGATGCGGATGCGCGCGTCGCATCCGCGCTCCGGCGGCAGGACGAAGGTGCACTCGGCGAAGTTCATCTCCCGCGCGAGGCGCTGCATCTGCTCGCTGGAGAGGGCCCGCGCGTCGGTGAAGACGCCGAGCTGGTTCCCTTCGAGATAGGTAAGCGGCGGCTGGTCAGGCATGGGAGAGCCGTACACTATTTGTTTGCGCTCTTCAGGTGAAGCAACAAAGGGCGCGCGCAACTGAATGGAGCCGGCGCAGCTTTGCATGCCTCGAGTTGAGCCCTCCATTCAGGGGCCGTACCCGACGCGTGAGCTGCGCATTCGACCAGGTTGTGGATGGCGGCGCGTGCAGGTGTGCGATCCCAGTTCGCGTCTGCAAAGCGAGCGCCTGCCGCAAGGCATGCGTCCGATCGGCCCGCTTTAGAAAGAAACAGAAGTTGGTCGGACCACGCCCATTGCGTTTCGAGATCGGCACGTCCGTCCTGCGCTCGGGGAAACAATTCGCCGATGAGCTCGGCAGCACTGGCTGGCGCCCGCCTTCGCCGGTAGACGTCGGATTCGATCAGCTTCCGCCGGCCGCCAGCATCGAGCCGAGCAAGCCTTGCGCGGACACTTGCCAGCTCCTCCTTCGAGATGGTCGCAACCCAGGTACGCAGACCGGAGTAGACGGCGCCGTTTCCTTGGTCCGTCGCCGCGAGCCACGGCAGCCACTCCCGCGGCGCCCGAATCTGCGCCTGGACCGTCTCGAGGCTCAGCGCGGAACGCCGCGCGACGGGATGCCAGGCTTGGATCGTCAACTGTACTTGCTGCGCTCCGTCCCAGCCGTCGATCCAGAATGCGCTGGGCGGCTCGAGGGAGCCCACACGGATGCATCGCGCTGCTTCGAGTCCCTGCACGATCCGACCAAACGGCTCGGTAGACCCCGTGAAGTCGGCGGGAGCAGGACACGAGGGACCCGGGCGATACTCCGAGACTGGCTTCCTCAGCCAAGCCGCGACAACCCGCCCTGCTTGCGACGACTCGTCGAGGTACTTCACCAGGGAGAAGACGTACTTCGATTTGTTCTCCACCTCGATGATCTGCGTAGTGAAGCCACCTCGTTCCGTCTCCGTGTCTTCCTGCCGATACGTGCTCACCATCGGTCCGACGACACTTCGCAAGAACACTCCCGAGGTCGGCGATCCGACGGCGATGGAGCTCTCGTCCAGATCGGGTGGAACGAGGACCTCCAGCGAATGCGTCTCCGAGCCGACCGACCAGGCAAGTCGCCGCGGCACCCAGGGATCGGTCGCCGCAGCCGACGCGACCGCGAAACAGAAGACGAGGACGCCGAAGCCCTGCCGCGCTGCCATCAGCGATCCTCCTGGAGAAAGCGCCGGGATCAAATCCCTGGTCCGTAATCACCGGGATCGTTGAACTGGATGTACTGCTCCTGTCCGGCGGCATCCGGACCGAAGAGAAACTGCGTTTGTGCGCCCGCTCCCGTGTAATACTGTACGTTGGTGCCGAGCGCGTGATTTGGGTAGTTGATATTCGAGTTCGCGCCTTTTGCGGGATTCGCTGGATCTTCCCAACGCACGTCCGACGGAGCAGCAGGAAAGTTCGGCTTGATCCACCAATCGCCGTTGTGCCACCGCATCTCTGGCCCGCGGCCGTTGTAGCGGCGAACGACCTCCCGTTGGAAGGCGGCCTTGTCTCTCTGGCTCGGGGGCGTCTGAAAGTGACCCTTCAGCAGGTCATAGGCTTCGTGGCCTTTCTCCACCATCAAGAGGACGACACTCTGGTGGATGTTATGCACGAAGCTCCAGACCTGATCGTCGGTAGGACGGGGCGTGTCGAGTTGGCCGACGCCATAGCCGTGGGGCGGTCCGAACAACGGCATCGAGTTCTGCAGCCCGTACACCCATCCTCGGAAGCGCGACCGTTTGGTAGCGGCGTAGGCAAATTGATGCCTCTCGGATTCCGTTCCGACGACGCCACTCCGCCGATCCGGGCCGCGGCACGTCTGCTGCCAGCAATCCAAGGTGAGCAGCGTGATCCAGTCGCCTCGGCCAGGGTCGTTGTAGACACCATCGACGATCGCGTCGATCGCGTCCACGATTTCATCCTCGGAGGGATTCACGCCACGGATATAGAATCGTGGCAGGGCGAGATCCGGTGGGCTCGCAATCTCGCCGCTTCCTGGTGAGATGCCCGAGTCGACGCGATCCCCGCCGATCGTGAGCCGTTGCAAGGTGAGCCGGCCATTTCCACCGCGGATGATCTCCTTGCCGCCATCCGAGATCTCGGGTTGCCACTGAACGACGAGCGCGTCTTGCCCGGCCCCTCCCTGCCGGCCGAACACGCGCTTTGCAGAAACCAACACGTTTGGTACGGGCCGGTCCTGAACGGGGTACGGGATCCGTGCAGGTGCGGGGGAGAGTGCACCGGACACCTTGCCATCCGCATCGACGCCGTGGATGGACCCCTCATCGCCGAGAGTGAACGTTACCTCCTGCGTCGTCTCGACCGCCTGCGAGTAGCTGTGCGGATTGTTTCCCGCATCGAAATCCGGGCCCCTCCAGTCCAGCTGGAGCTTCCAATCGAGCTCGAGCTTCAACGTCGTCGGGGCACCGGCGAGCGCATGTTTGCGCCGAAGCAGCAGATCCTCGAGCTGGGCCCGGGCGATTCCTACGAAATGCAGCTCCGCCATCCACAGCGGCATTTGCGATTGTCGCGTATCGATCCCTTGCGGGGCATTCGCTCCGCCGGCCGCGCCTCCCGGCCACTGGATGGCGGGCAGATCGAAGTGGCGCGGGCCACCGACGGCGATGTCGTACATGACCAGCCGACGAGCCCGGGTGTGCGGCGCGAGCGCAGCCAACGCCTGCGCCAGCGTTCCCTGCGGCACCTGGACTGCCGACGGCGTGAAGTCGACCACGATCTTCTCGTCGCTCTCGCCGGGAAAAGAACCGTCTGCGCCGCCAGCCGCCTCGTCCCGCAGGGCGAGTTGCGCGCCCAGCAGATGGAGAGCGAACGCAGCGTACCCGGAGCGCGCCATTCCATCAGCGCGCACGAAGACCTGAACGGGGCCGAGCGCGGCCGCGGGATCCGCGAAGAAGAGATTGAGCTTGAAAGGCTTCTTTCCTGCCGCCGGCGCGGCGAGCGTTGCCTGGAGCTCACGAACGTCGGCACTCGCGGGAGCGCTGCGGATCGACAGCGGATTCCCGTCGCGATCCAGGATCTGGATCGTCACGCCCGTCGCTCCTGCATCCACCTTGCCCGCGATCGCCAGCCCCCGTGGCTTCGGACGAACCTGTTCCGCAGGCGCCGGCGCGGCACCCCATTCTTGAACGGTGAGGCCACCCTGGTTCCAGAGCGCGGCGCCTGAGTTCAACCCCTGGGTGTAGTAGCTCTGGTTCCCTTGCGCGGCCTCGGACAGATTCGTGAAGAGCAGCGGCCACAGCGACAGCTCGGCAGGCTTGGTCAGCTCCACCACCGGCGCCTCGATCGTCACCGCGGCCAGACCGGCCTGGGCAGCGCCTACATGCACGCTGCTGTAGAGGTCCGCCGTAATCATGCCCTGCGGAAGTGGCTTGTTGCCGATGCAGAAGAAGACTTGTGCTTCAGTCCCGCTTTGAGCCTTGTAGGGGGTCGTGTAGTCCCAGGGTTTGCCCGGCTCCGCGCAAGCGTTGGATGGATCCGTCGAAAAGATCCGTCCATCGCCGCCCGTCCGGAGCAACGTGTCGCAACCACCCTGCCGCCAGAAGACCCAAGCGTTCCGGACGAGCTGTGCGGTATTCGCGTCAGCACCCGCCCGCAATTCTAGAGGGAACGCCCCGTCCGATGGGGCGAGCTTGACCTCCAGAAGGTTCTCGCCAGCCTTCAACGTGACGCGGACCGGTTCGGGCGTGCGCAAGGCTTCGTGACTGGCCTGGATCGTGTAGGTGCCTAGCTGCACGTCGCCGGACGTCACGAGCCCGGCGGAATCGGTCACCAGACTGGCCCCTGAAGGACCGTCGATCTGTACTTGTGCCCCCGCGATCGGAGCCCCGCTGGTCGCATCCGTCGCGCGGATTTTCAGGCTGCAGATCAGCGCCCCGAACTGCACCGTGACGCTCTGGCCAATCGGGATGGTGACGCCTCCGTCCGAATACAGGATGGGGTTTCCCATGGAGTGGACCGCCTTTGACCAGCCGGAAGAGGCAGAACTGGTAGATCCAGGGAGTCAGGTTGGAGCAGACGGATTTCCGGGCTCGGAAGGACCCAGCAATTCGAGCTTGCAGGACCCCTGCTGACTGCCGGCGTCCACGCGAACATTGCCTTGGGCGTCGCTCTTTCCCGTGCGTTCCGTACCGTCCGGCAGCGTCAGCTTGTAGCGGCAGCCCGCGAGCGCGACGCCGCTGGGATCTAGGAGCTGGAAGAGGACCATGTTTGCCGGCGTAGTCGCCTGCTGCTGTGCGGGCGCCGCGCCTGCTTGTCCAGTCGGGCTGCCGCTCGCTCCGGCGGCGGAACTTCCCGTCGTCGAGGATGCCGGCCCTTGGGCTCCCGATGCCGGGGCGGGCGCACCGGGCGCTGCTCCCGATGCCGGGGCGGGTGCACCGGGCGCTGCTCCCGATGCCGGGGCGCTCCCAGCGGCAGGGGTCGCGCCCGGAGCGAGTGAACCAGAGCGCGGAGCAACTGCGGGTTCGTGCGTCGGCACGACCGCCGCGCCAGCGCGGGCTCCTGCTGCTGCGCCGGCAGCCGCGCCGGCGCCGGCGCCGCCCACCCCCGCGCCCGCCGCAGCTCCCGCGGCCGCGCCTGCCACCGCGCCCTTCGCTCCGCCCGTCACCGCTCCGGCGACCGCGCCCGCCACCGCGCCGGCCAGCGCCGCGACGCTCAGCGACGACGGGTTGATCTGCACCTGGCTGCCTTTGAGCGTGAACGTTCCCCCCGCCTTCATCGCTGCGTCGCCGCCGACCTTCAGGTCGAACTGGTCGCTCACGTCGACCTTGGCGTTCTTGCTCGCGAGGACCTCGAGGTCCTCGCAGCGCATGACGATCTTCTTCTTCGCCCGCACCTCGACGCAGCCTTCCTTCGCCTCGATGAGCAGCTTCTTGGCCTTGACGTCGAAGGTGAGGACGCGCTTCCCCGTCCCGTCGCAGATGGTGATCTTCTCCTCGCCGTCCTTGTCCGACAGGGCGATCTGGTGCCCGGACTTGGTCTGGATCATCCGGGTGCTGTTGTCGTCGGCGTAGGCGTCCTTCATCGGCTTGTCTTTGGCGTTCCACAGGCCGCGGAGGACATACGGACGGTTCGGCTGGCCCATCTCGAAGGCGACGAGGACCTCGTCGCTCACCTCGGGCAACCAGTAGAACCCGCGCCCCGGACCGCCGGCCGGCTGGACCACGCGCGCCCAGTCCGACTCGGGCATTCCCGAAAGCCGCGGGAAGCACACCTTGACCCGGCCGAGCTTCTGCGGGTCCTTCACGTTGGTGACGAGGGCGACCTCGACGCCGAAGATGGTGGCCGAGCCCGTCGAGGCGACCTTGCCCGCCCCTTGCATCTGGCCGAACAGGTTCTCTTCCACGTCCCCCCTCCCGCGTCCCGCTCCATCGTGAACCAGCGAAGGCGATCGGTCAACCGGCCCGAGTGGATTTCGAGCGCGCGGTGTCGCGGGCTGTGCGAGAGTGCGCCGCCGAAGGAGGCCACGTGCTCGCGCTCATCGCCCTTCTCGCAGCGCCGCCCTACTCGCCCGAGGTCGCCGCCCGCCTGGTCGGCGGCGCGCTCACCGACGGCGTCACGTACGCCCGGGTGGCGGAGCTGACCGACGGAATCGGCGCCCGCCTCTCCGGCTCCCCGGGAGCGGAAGCCGCGGTCAAATGGGCGCTGCAGCGGTTCCGCGACGACGGGCTGGAGGTCCGGGCCGAGCCGGTCAAGGTGCCGCACTGGGTCCGCGGCGAGGAGCGCGCCGAGGTGCTCCCGGCCCGCGGCCGCGCGGGCCACCAACTCGCGGTGACCGCGCTGGGCGGCAGCCCGGGCACCGCCGCGGGCGGCGTGACCGCCGACGTGGTCGAGGTGCGCTCCATCGCGGAGCTGCAGGCGCTGGGCGACAAGGCACGCGGCAAGATGGTCTTCTTCAACCACTCCATGTCCACCGCGGGTGGAAAGACCGGGTACGGCGAAGCGTCGCCCCTGCGCAACCGCGGCCCGGCCGAGGCGGCGAAGCTCGGCGCCGCCGGAGCGCTGGTGCGCTCGCTCGCCACCGCGTCCCTGCGCGACCCGCACACAGGGGCGACGACGTTCGAGGACGGCGCGCCAAGAGTATCCGCGGCGGCGCTCGCGGTGGAAGACGCCGAGCTGTTGCACCGCCTCCTGCAGCGCGGCCCGGTGCAGGTCCGGCTGGGGCTCGGCTGCCGCACCCTGCCCGACGCCGACTCGGCCAACGTGGTCGCCGACGTCCGCGGGCGCGAGAAGCCGGAGGAGGTGGTGCTGCTCGGCGCGCACCTCGACTCGTGGGACCTCGCCCAGGGCGCCGTCGACGACGCAGCGGGGGTCGCGGTGGTCATGGAGGCGGCGCGGCTCATCGCGCAGCTCCCGCAGCGCCCGCGGCGCACCGTCCGCGCGGTGCTGTTCATGAACGAGGAGAACGGCCTGGCGGGTGGAAAGGCGTACGCCCAGGCGCACGCCGCCGAGGTGGACCGGCACGTGGCCGCGCTCGAGTCCGATGCGGGCGCGGGCCGTCCGCTGTCGGTCGGCCTGCGCGCGGGCGAAGGCGCGCAGGCGCTGCTCGCGCCTTGGCTCGCGCCGCTCGAGACGCTCGGAGCAGCGGACTTCGGTGGAGAAGCCGGAGGCGCGGACATCGGCCCGCTGGCGGCGTTCCGGGTCCCGTTCGTGGGCGTGCAGCAGGACGTGAGCCGCTACTTCGACTACCACCACAGCGCGGCGGACACGCTGGACAAGGTGCGCCCGGGCGACCTCGCCCAGACCGCCGCTGCCGTGGCCTGGGTCGCGTACGCGCTGGCCGAGATGCCCCAGGCGCTGCCGCGGCCCGCCGCGCCCGCGGGCCGTCCGGCGGGAGGACGGCCATGACGGCAATCCTGCGCAGCTACGTCCAGGGACG
>WNFC01023811.1_pt1 | contig 12784 bp, 8 predicted proteins | sample 5400541 | NCBI WGS metagenome assembly WNFC01 (sample SAMN13153342, study PRJNA577476) | soil metagenome | isolation source: 120 cm saprolite under Douglas fir tree site 2 hole 2 replicate 1 | place: USA:California | collected 2015-04-18
CCGTCATGACCACTACCAGGCTGGTGATGTTGCCTTGCTCGTCCCGCATCGGGCTCAGGTTGACCGAGAATTGGCCCACTCGTCCGTCACCGCGCAGGATTTGAACGTCCAAATTGTCAACCTGATTGCCCGCCAGAGTTGCATTAAACGCATCGTTGAAGACTTGGCGTCGGGAAGGCGCGACCAAATCTTCGAGCGGTTTCCCCAGCAGTTCCCGCTGCTCATAACCCATGTCATACCAACGCCGGTTGCCGTAGCTCACTAAGCCCGCGGTATCAACTACCAGGATCAAGCTCTGGGTATTGTTAAGAATTTTGCCGGAGAAGTCGCGTTCACGCTGCAATTCTGCCTGGAAGGTCTTTAGACCGCTGATATCGAGCATCAAACCGCGGTATTGCAAAATCCTATCTTGCGTGTCGCGGACCGCAAACGCGTTGATTAAGACATGAACTACAGATCCATCCTGGCGGATAAGGGTTTCCTCGCGGTTGCGCACCACCCCGTGTTGGTTCATCTCGTCAGCGAATTCGTGGTGTCTTTCGGGGGAAGAATAAATCTTGGTACGAATGTCCACTTGCAACAACTCTTCCCGGCTGCGATAGCCCAGCATGCGAACCAGGGCATCGTTCACTTCGACGAAACGGCCATCCGGCGTGGAAAAGAATAATCCTTCCTGGACGTTGTCAAATAGCTCGCGGTAGCGGCGTTCCGCTTCACGGCGATCGGTGATGTCTTTCAGCACATGAATAACTTGCGGGCCCTCGTTGCCGGCGCCATGGACGCGCGAGCTTGACACGAGGTAGGTGCGTTCCAGCACAGGATGGATGTACTCATCCGCGGCATCGTTCCCCATGCGGCAAAACGGGCAGACGTTAACTGGCGCGCTGCTATCAACTGCCAGCAGCGCGGACATGTTCAGTCCAATCAATTCCTGCGGTGGCACCCCAATAAAGTTTGCCAGCGACCGGTTTACGCGCAGGACGCTTCCAGATTCGTCGTGAGCCACGATGAAATCGCTAATGGCGTCGAAGATTTCGATCCAGTGCCGGTTCGCCTGTTCCATGTGAGTGAAAAGACGGGCATTCTCCAGTGCAACCGAAGCGTGACCGGCAATAGCTTGCAAAAGTTGCTGGTCATTCGCCGTAAGTGGCTTTCCGCGATCCCCAAGGCAAAGTACTCCAACCATTTCTCCTGTAGCGCCGAGCAGACGCACCAGGGTGCACTCGCTCCATTCCAAATCCAAAGCTAATTCCCGGCCGATAAGATCGGTTGCCAGCGCGGAAATGATCGCATCCTGATGCCCGGATAAAGCTTCTCCCACGGCTTGGCTGAAACGTCGCAAGAGCGAGATCTCCGGGTGGAGGTCGCTGCTGGCGGACCACAACACCAGGGTTTCCAGGACCGAATCCTGCTTGACCACCAAGGCTGCGCCGCGAGCGCCCATCATATCGGCGGCGCGGGCCACAAAACTCCTGGCGAATTCCGGAAGGCGGCGCAGTGGATTCAATTCGAGGGCCAAGCCCATCAATGATTCGGCACGGCGCCGATGTTGCTCAGACTGATCCAGATTGCGAGTAACCTCCAGCACAATGGCTGCTTGCGCCGCTAAAACCTGGGCGCGGCGAATATCCTCCTGAGAGATTCCCTGCCGGTCCACTCGATCGAGTACACCAAACATCCCTAAGACCTGGCCATCGCTACCCAGCAGCGGCACGGCCAATATTTGCCGTACCTTCAACTTGGCAATCATTTCCAGATTCGCGTCGGGAACCTTCTTGGGATCGTCCGTCCAAAAAACCTCTTTGTTGGTCAAAGCTCGGTGGGCGTTGCCTTCGGGAAACTCGTGATCCATGGGATCGGTCACCCCGTTGTCAGTTCCCCAACGCAGGTGAAAAACGCCATCTTCCAGCAACCCTATGAAAGTGCGGCTGAAACCCAGGAAATCACTGGCCCGCAGCACGAATTGCTGCATGAACTCATCGAGATGCCCGATCGATCCCAGTTCGGACGAGATATCGAGCAACTGATGCAGCTCATGCGCTTGTGCCTGGGCAGTGGCGTAGAGCTCCGCATTGGCAATGGCGACAGCGCCAAAACCGGCCACTGCGGAAACCAAGGACTTATCTTCCGCGTTGAAAGCGCCCTCCTGGCGAGGGTAGACCAGCACCGCACCCTGGCTGACCGAAGTTCGGAAAGGAGCTGCGATCAGCATGCCCGCCGGCACCAAGTCTCCCAAAGCGTGGCTGCTGGGATCGATTGCAACGCTGATAGGCTCGCCAGCAGCAATCGCGCGCATCGCCAGGTCAGCGGCAAAATGCAGACCTTTGCGATCGTGACGGGTACGGACTGATCCTGCCAGTTGCGGCGATTCAGCCGAGACGGCACGCAGGCCGAATGCCCCTCCTTCGCGTAACAGGATGCATACCAGGCGAGTGCGCAGCAAGACCCGCAGACGATCCGCCACGGCCTCGACCACAGCAGACGCAGCCGGCACGGAATGGATCGCCTGGGCCACTTCGGCCAGGATTTCGGCGCGGCGGCGCTCCTCACGTGAAACCTGAGAGAGACGGCTGGCTTCCAATAAGCTGCCCAGTTGACCAGCCAGGATCGTCGCCTTGGCTGATAAGTCCTCGGAGAAGAAATCCCTGTCCGAGGCATGCAAAAACACTGCCGCACCAATTACCTCGTTCGAAACCACCAGCGGCGCCGCCATCAGAGATCGGGCACGAAATTCGCCCGCCAACGGGTAGCGGGCGGGATCCAGGCGATTCACATAGACCGTCTTGCGCAGCCGAACCGCCTCCAGCGCCACGGCGCTTTGACTGGCCTTCAGGCGTTTACCTCGAAAGGATTCTGCCTGCAAACCGTCCGCTTCCGTCCCAACCATCTCGGAGGAAGAAAGCACACTCCAGAAGTACGTTCCATCCACACGAAAGAATTCCCGTGTAGCCCGGCAGAATAGACGGATTAGCGCAGGAGCATCGATTCCTTTCGCTGCCGCAGCCGAGAATCGCAGGAGCAGCTTTTGAAACGCCTCATCCAACCGTGGCGTTGCTCCCTCCATGACGCTCGTATCTCCAGCTGGCATGGCTTAGACCCTGCACTTAAAGAGCTCATGGAACTACAAGTACTTGAATATACAGCAAATTAGCTTCTAATCTCAATTTGAGTCAAGCAAATAAAGCTCTAGGTGCCGACTTGGGAAATCCCCTCGGCATATCGATGTCGTTCCCACCGTCTCATAGTGAGAGGAAGGCAGGACTGTGAGACGGTTTCCGCTCTCACTGTGGGGTCGATTGCATTCAAGTCCCAGGCGACAACCTGCTTGTTGACAATGAGTTATAACCTGTTTACGAATTCCGGGGTACTTGGCGGGATGCTGGCAACGACATTGCACTTAGAGCACAGCATTACTGCGGGGGAGGATGTGTGTCTTTACCACTAAGCCCGAGAATTGGGCCCTCCGACTAAGGGGTTTACGTCAGGCCGGTCGACGAACTAGATCGGCGGCGACTCGTTTCACGGAGGAACAGCGATGACGATTGGCAAGAAACTTTACGTTAATTTCGGAGCCATCCTGGCGATGGTGTTGGTGCTGTTCCTGATCAATCTGGTGGCAGTCCAGCGGGAACACAGCGCCAAAGCTGCAGCCTCGCAGGCACTGGCGCTGGCCGACGCCACCGATAAAGTCAAATTTCAGATTATGCAAAACCGCCTTTATCTGAGCAACTACCTGCTCAGCGGCGACACTCGCGAAGCCGACCGCATGAACGACGGTATTCAAATTCTTTCCGAGAAGCTGCAGAGTACCCGGGCATTATCCAACTCAGAACAGGAACGCGTAGCCCTGGACCACGTACACGAAACCGAGCAGAACTGGGCCAGAGAATTTGCCTTGCCTTTGGTGGAAAAACGCAAAGAAGTTGACGCAGGCAATGCAACCGTCGCAGAACTGCAGATTTTTTATCTGCAGAAAGATGCTTCTTCGTGGGTAAGGTCAGCGACCCAATACCTGGAATTGGCCGATCAGGAAAACAAGAAAATGCTCGAGGATCGACGGAGGTCCGACGGCACTGCCGAGACCGCCACCATCCTCGTCGCCCTGACCAGCACCTTGATCGCGCTGGCCTTGGGTGTTGTGATCGCTTACTCCACCTCCAAATCGATTACTGAGCCGCTGCGCAACTTGATGAAGGTGGCTCAACAGATCGGCAATGCCGGCGATCTGGATCACATGATCGACATCAAGCGTAACGATGAAATCGGAGAACTCGCTAGAACTTTCAGCAAAATGGTCACTTACCTCAAAGAGATGGCGACCGTTTCGGAAGCCATCGCGGGAGGCAACCTCAATGTCGTAGTTCAGCCCCGCTCCAAAGACGACACTTTAGGCAATGCCTTTGTCCGCATGATCGAGGGATTAAGGAGTCTAGTATTCAACGTCCGCGATGCTGCTTCCCAAGTGGCAAGCGCCTCCAGTCAGGTCGCAGGGGCATCCGACGAGTCGGCAAAGATCAGCCTGCAAACCGCGTCCGCCATCGACGAAGTCACCAGCACCATGCACGAGATGAGCGTCAACGTACAAAACATGGTGAAGAGCACCCAGGTGCAGGCTTCGAGTGTCAGCGAAACCTCTGCGTCAATCGATCAAATGGTGGCTTCTATTCAACGAGTCGCGGATACCGCCAAAGTGCTGCTGGATATCTCCAATCGTTCGAGAGAAGAGGTGCACAGCGGCATTACCACCATGGAAAAGGCTACGGATGGGTTGAACCGTATCAACGTCACGATTCGCTCTTCCGGCGAAATAATCGATGCCCTCGGTCAGCGTGCGGATGATATCGGCAAGATCATCGAGGTAATTGACGATCTCGCCGAACAGACCAACTTATTGGCCCTGAACGCCGCCATCGAAGCGGCGCGTGCCGGAGAGCACGGTTTGGGCTTTGCCGTGGTCGCCGACGAGGTCAGGAAACTGGCGGAAAAATCGGCGCAGTCCACCAAAGAAATCTCCGAGCTGATTCAAAGTATTCAAAAAGAAGCCCGCAAAGCGGTAGAAAACATGGATCGAAGCACGGGCATCGTCAACGATGGATTGGGTCTGGGCCAGGAATTGAATGCGGCTCTGCGCAAGATCTCTAACGTGGTCACCGAAGTTTATAAGTTCGCGCAGGAAATCGGCGCTGCCACCAATGAGCAGTCCCATGGCTCTTCGCAAATCGCTAGAGCTACCACCCGGCTGAATGAAATTACTCACGAGATCAACTCCGCCGTAGAAGAACAGGCATCAGGCGCACACGCCGTGGTCAAGGCCATGGAGCGCATGCGCGAACTGGTGCAGCAGACAACTTCCGGTTCCACGGAATTGGCGGCCTCAGCCGAGCAGATGTCCAAGATGTCGCGCGGACTGCTGGACTCCATGGATCGATTCGCGCTCGAACAAATTGAACGGATAATGGGACGCCGCGAGGACAAAACCGGCACTAAGGGCAATGCCCGGCAGGCAGCCGCTGGCGTTCGCGGCTGATCATCATCCACATGAATCGCGAACTGCACATTGTCGGGTTTCAGCTGGGACACGAGACTTACGGCGTGCCCATCACCTCTTTGCATGAAATCGTGCGCGTGCCAGAGATCACGGCCGTGCCGGACGCGCCGGATTACATCGAGGGCGTCATCAACCTGCGCGGCAAGATTGTCTCGGTCATCGATTTGCGCAAACGTTTCGGGCAGAAAAAAGTCGCGCTGGCCAGGCGGCATCGCATTCTGGTGGTCGAACATAAGGGGCGTCTTTCCGGGCTGATTGTGGATTCTGCTTCTGAAGTGCTCAAGATTCCCGAAGGCGATGTCGAGCCTGCTCCTCAAGTATTCAGGGAAGGCCGATTAAATTGCGTTACCGGACTTGGCAAGTACAAGGGACGCCTGATTGTGCTGTTGGACATGGCTAAGCTGCTCGAATACAGCGGGCCGAACCAGGCGCTTGCGGATGTCGAAGAGCGGCAGCCTGCGACCAATGCTCGCGGCGCGGCAGCGAAATAGCGTTTCGAGTTGGCAAGGGAAGAAGAGAACGAATGAGCACACTGGGCATATCGGGCGCGACGGTCCAACTCACCGAAGCCGAACTGAAGCTCTTGCAGGCACTTATCTATCAGGAATGCGGCATGCATTTCGACGACCGTCGCACTCACTTTCTGCAGGACCGTCTGCAACGACGATTGAAGGAATGCCAGCTCGATTCTTTCTACAGCTACTATCGGCTGCTGATCAGTCACGAAGGTAAACAGGAACTGGTCCGTCTGCTGGAAAATCTTACGGTCAACGAAACCAGCTTTTTCCGCAATAAAGCCCAACTCGAGCTATTTCACAAATACATTCTGGATCATCTGCTTCGCCGTAAACAGGAGCGCCGCGATTACTCTGTCCGCATCTGGAGCGCGGGTTGCTCGACCGGACAGGAGCCTTACACGATTGCAATGCTGGTGGTCGATGCCTTGTCCTATCACTATCTTCGCAATTCTTTTCCAGTGGATATGCCCTTGCCGAAGCCACTGGTTCCTTCTCCCTGGAAAGTTGAAATTCTGGCCAGCGATATTAGTTATTCAGTGCTGCGGGCCGCGCAAGAAGGTGCGTACAACGAGACCCAGATGTCTGCAGTGGACTACAGCTATCGCCTGCGTTATTTCGACAAAGTGGGCGAGCGATACGTGGTTAAGAAGGCGTTGAAGGAGTTGGTCCATTTCGACTTTCACAACCTGAAAACGGAATACCTGCCGCAGCGCAACGACATCATTTTCTGCCGCAATGTGATGATGTACTTCGACGAAGCCGAACAAAAACGCCTGATCGAAAAGTTCGGACGCTGCTTGAATCCCGAAGCGCAGCATCCGCCGCACCGTTCATACCCTGAAAGGGGACGCCGCCGCCTGTGGTTATCGCGAATTGAGCGAGTCTGCACACGAGCTCGAGGACGCACTGGCTGTAGAAACCGCTTCGTCCCACACCGGCTTGGCGGAGGTTGCCTTCACTGCTGCGGACATATTTGGGTCCATGCTGAATGCTTACCGCCGCCGGGCAAAGCTTCCGTCAGCAGAACCGCTGCGGAAGATGATCCAACAACTCGGTAAAGCGTCATCCAGCGAAAAGGGCGGAAAGAAGAAGGCCGCGAAAACCTCAGCCGCGAAGGCCGAGTGGACCGAGTATGAAAAGCTTGAAATTCAGAATGCATTGAAGCAAGGCAAACGCGTCTATCACATCAAAGCGGAAATTGACCCACGTTGTGCCATGCCGATCGCTGCTCGACAACTTCTGCTGAACGCCGTCGGCGCAGTGGGTCAGGTGGTCGCCGTACGGCCTGAGACCGACTCGCCTGCGAACACTGACCGATTGGAGTTACTACTCGCCAGCCCCCTGTCGATGGAAAAAGTTACGGCGAAGTGCCGTATTCCGACGGTGATCGCGCGAGCCGGTGTGGAGCCAATCAAAGGAAAAGTATCAAAGAAAAGCGCGGCATCAGGGAACAAGCCCAAAGAACCCAATGGAATCTCCAGTGAGCCCATCCCCAAAAACACCTTCACGTCCGCAGCAGAAGAGTATGAGAGTCGGGAAAATCTGCACCTTGGGGCGGTGGCAGAAAACATTTTGCGCGTTGACGCCGAGCGCATCGATAACGTCCTGAATCTGGTTGGAGAATTGATTATCGGGAAGTCGATGCTGCAACAAGCATTCCAGGAATTGACCAAGCATTCGCCGAAGGAATCCATGCGTGGCAGGGTAGCCGACGCCATGGCCTTTCAATCACGCGTATTGAATGACCTGCAGCGTTCGGTAATGAAGATTCGAATGGTCCCGGTAGAGCAACTGTTCCGCCGCTTTCCGCGAATGGTCCGCGATGTCGCGAAGCAAGGCGGCAAGGAGGTTGACCTGATCATAAGCGGTCAGGACACCGATCTTGATAAAAGCCTGCTGGACGCCATCGCCGAGCCGCTCACTCATCTCGTGCGCAACGCGGTCGGTCACGGCATTGAAAACGCGGCAGAGCGTGCCCGTCTGGGAAAACCAACGCGCGGAACCATTCGGCTGGATGCTTATCACCAAGGCAATCAGGTTATCGTCGAGATCAAAGATGACGGCAGTGGAATCGATTCCCAAAAGGTTAAATCCAAGGCGTTGGAAAAAAAGATTGTCAGCGTGGATGAAGCCGAGCGGCTGAGTGAAGCAAATATTATTGCGCTGGTTTTCCGCCCCGGATTCAGCACAGCCGACGAAATCACCGAGCTCGCGGGACGTGGCGTAGGCCTTGACGTCGTGCAGAGCGTTCTCCATCGCTTGAAAGGAACCGTAGAAATTGAAACTCATCCTGGCCAGGGTACAACCTTTCGCCTAAAGTTGCCCCTGACTTTGGCCATCATCAAAGCCTTGCTATTCCGGGTGGAGGGGCGGCTGTATGCGATCCCGCTCAACGCCGTGGCGGAAATTGCGCGGGCCAAAGAATCTGACTTACACCAGGTGGACAACTACGAAGTTCTACAACTTCGCAACCAGGTGCTGCCGCTGGTCCGGCTGGGCCGTCCCTCAGCCCAACCTGCACAAGCGGCGGGGAAAATTTTCGTGCTTGTGATAACGGTTAGTGAAAGCAAACTGGGACTGATCGTCGAAGCGCTCGAGGGCGAAGAAGAATTAGTGATCAAAGCCCTGGATGACCAGACCGTCTCGACGGATTTAGTCAGTGGCGCATCCATTTTGGGCGATGGCCGGGTGGTGCTGATCTTGAATCTTCCTGCCATTGTCGAGCGCTATGCGAACTCTCGTCCCGGTCAAATTGGTGCTGTAGCTTCCGGCATCCTGCTCTCACATGCAGACCGCTCGCAAACCCACCGACCCGTCGTGGAGGCACAACCATGACGCCTCCAGTGAGAGTTTTGGTCGTAGACGATTCCGCGCTGATGCGCAAACTGATTCCGCAGATCCTGGCGACGGACAGTTCTATCCAAGTCGTCGGCACCGCCATGGATGGCAATTTCGGGCTGAAAAAAATTGAAGATCTGAAACCCCAGGTTGTCACCCTCGATCTGGATATGCCCGGCATGGGTGGCTTGGAGATGCTCAAGGAAATCATGCGGCGGCACCGAATCCCGGTCATAGTGGTGAGTTCACACAGTACCGAAGGCGCCTCCGTTACCCTGCAAGCGCTGTCGATGGGCGCTTTCGATTTTGTTGCCAAGCCCAACGATGTCTCGGCACGCATGCCACAAATTGCGCAGGAGTTGATTACCAAGATCAAGGCCGCGGCTCAGAGTCGCGGAGTGAAAATGAGGCCAGTACCGGAAACCCTGACGCGAGCGCAAAAAGTCCTGCCCGACGCGAGCAAGCTGGTTTCGCGAGTTGTCGCCATCGGGGTTTCTACCGGCGGCCCTCACGCGCTGCAATATGTACTCTCTCAGTTACCTGGTGATTTTCCCGGAAGCATTTTAGTGGTGCAACATATGCCTGAGGGATTCACCGAAATGTTCGCCCGGCGACTGGACGAAATCTGCGCCATTGGAATCAAGGAGGCACAATCCGGCGATCGGTTGCTGGCAGGACGAGCTCTGATCTGCCCCGGGAGCCGACATCTCAAGGTCAAGCGTTTGCCCCTTGGGGATGTCGCAGTGCTGAGCGACGATCCACGGGTGAACGGACACCGTCCGTCGGTGGACGTTCTGTTCCGAAGTGTGGCCGAGGAATTTGGCTCCAGAAGCCTGGCCGTCCTGATGACTGGCATGGGAGACGACGGAGCCCAAGGCATGGGTGAGGTCAAGGCCGCAGGCGGAATGACCATTGCCCAGAGCGAAGATTCCTGCGTAGTTTTTGGCATGCCTAAAGCTGCCATTGATCGTGGCTACGCTGTGCGCGTCGTTGGGTTGGAGGTGCTCGCCAACACCTTGCAAGCACAGTGCACCGTTGATCGAAAAAATGGCGGCATATCGGAACCCGGGACCGGCGACAAAGCGGCAGGAGCAGGACGAATCTAATTTGATTTCCTGAGCCAGGGGAGTTAGTCGAATCAAGCCCCGAAGGGGCGGAAGAGTTTAGCCGAGGGCGTAAGCCCTGGGTATGGAGAAGAGAGAACGAGTCCCGGAGGGACGAAATAAACCGAAGATTTTGATTCAAATCAGTAGGAGGAGTATATGGAGCAGTTTTCACCCGTTAAACGCAGCAAAGACGGCCAACCCGTCCGCTACCTCGTAGTCGACGATTCCGTCTTCGCCCGCAAGAATCTCGCCCGCATGATCGAAACCTTCGGCGGTCAACTTGCCGGAGAAGCAGGCGATGGCATGACCGCCATAACCGAATACGAGCGCACCCATCCCGATATTGTGCTGATGGACATCACCATGCCGCAGATGGAAGGGATCGAGGCCGCGGAAAAAATCGTGCGCCAACATCCCGAAGCTCGCATTGTGATGGTGTCTTCCGTCGGCTATCAGGAAAACATCGTGGCCGCACTTCAGCGCGGCGCCCGCCACTTTGTCCAGAAGCCAGTGAAACCGGAAGTTCTGTACGAGGTCATCAAGTATGTTTTGGGCGAAGATGGAACCGTGGCCGCCGGCGCAGGAGCCTGAAAATGAAAATGGAGCTAATTCAGCCCTTCATTAACGCCGCCGATGCGGTGCTTGCGCAAGGACTGCAGTCTCCAACGTCGATTGGAAACCTCAGCATGGATGAAGAGGCCTATCGCCGCAAGGGAGTTGCCGCGCTCATTTCGGTGACCGGTGACATCGAAGGGCGCATCATTTTTGATCTCGACCCAGCTACAGCGGTGCGTGTAGCCAGCCGCTTCGCCGCCAGCGAACTGCCCGAGTCGGACGATCTAGTGCGAGAAACGGTTTGCGAATTGGCGAACCAGGTAACCGGAAACGCGATCACCGCACTCAACGATCAGGGTTTCCATTTCCGCGTACATCCTCCTGTGCTACACACTTCAGAGCACGGATCTAAAAGCAGCGAAGACACTGAGGCTCTGGTGATCTGCTTCGAAACCGCCAGCGGAAACGTCTTCATGAACATCGCCCTGCGCTACAACCGGCGCCGCCAGGGAGAGCTCGCAGCGGCCGCAAAACATTAGGCGATATTCTGCTGTTGACGGAGGGAGTCCCACTAGTCATCCCCTTCGATAAAAAATAGAAAATCAAGGCCCCGGCAGAATGAACACCGGATTCTGCGGCGGCGGCTGCTGCCCTGCGGCACTGGGCGTGAAGGAGCTGACGGGCGCGGAGATGAGCAAAGGGTTACCGGTTAGATCGGGAACCAAAGTGTCCGTCGCCGTGAGAATTATCTTCGTGCCGCCCGCATCGCAATTGGAGATGTAGACTCTCGAACCGTCACTAGCCGCCGCCGTAAACAATCGAAAGCGGGAGGTGGCGCAGCCGGTTGGGTTGACCAGATCGATATTCACGGAACTCAAGGGAATTACTTTTCTCACCGTGTAAGACTGCGTATCAATCACTGTCACTTGTGAACTGAGCGGGTTGCTGCCCGACACATAGCTGACCACGTAAGCCCGGCTGCCATCGGGCAACACCGCGACTGACACTGGCGAGCACGCCACGGGGCAAGCCGGACTTGTTCCAGCCGTCAAATCGATCGTCGCCAATAATGTCGGAGGATCGGCTGTAGCGTCTAGAATGCTCAACCTGTGCGCGACGGGGTTGGTTACATACAATCGATTCCGCCCCTTGTCATACAGCATGAAATTCCCGCCCGCCCCTACCGATACATTGCTGAATGCCTCCGATGACGTATCGATGGACGACACTGTTCCGCTTCCCTGGTTCAGTACATACACTCTGGCGCTGTCGGAACGTGCCACCGCCCAGACCGGCGATGTTCCAGTGGAAAGGGTGGCATTCACGGTTTTGTCGATCGTATTAATGCTGGTCACGGAATCGCTGCCCTGGTTCACAACGTAAAGTTTTTTTGTATCTGGGGTTTCGGCTAAACCCACCGGATTGGTGCCCACTGAAATCGTGCTCGCAATTACGTTGCTGGCGGTCGAAATCGCCGATACGGTGCCTGTGTTACCAGGAATGACGTCGCCGTTGGCGACATACACCGTGTCATTCTGCGTGGTATGCACAAACACAGGAACGGCGGAAGCCGGCAAACTCACCGTGGTCACCGATGTGACGTCTGTAGGTGAATAGGAAGAGATCGAATTCTCCAGGCTGTTGGCCACGTAAACTCGCCCAGCATTCGGAAGCAGGGCTGCATGCACCGGCCCGAGCCCGAGTCATCTCCGGAAACGTCAATCCTGGTACTCGATCCAGGATTCGAAGGACCGTTACTGCTGATCACCAAAGCGTAGTGAAAGCTGGACGGATCGGGCGGCGGCGGCGAGATAGGCGTAGCCACAGGCCGGAAGGTATCGCCGCAACTGGTACAAATCAGAGCGAGAAGGAGAAGCCCCCCTAAACGGCCCACTAGCAACTGACTCATTAACACCTCTACCTGTGAAATCGCTCTGATCACATAGTTCTCAAAGGAATTTTTCATTCTAACGGCTGGCGAAGATATGCGCCAGAGACACGCCTGCAGTCCGACACATATTCCGAGGATCTGTTAAGAGACTGGATGCGGTGACAGGCACATTAAGTTGCAGGATCCGCTAGAGAGGGGTTTGGAACGATCGCATCGTATATTGAGGCCGACCGTTACTGAATGCTGATTGCTGAATGCGGATTGCTGAATGCTGAGTGCTGAGTGCTGCCTCTCATCCCCGCGCCCGAGATTTTTTCCCCGAAGCCGC
>WNFC01006574.1_pt1 | contig 12783 bp, 11 predicted proteins | sample 5400541 | NCBI WGS metagenome assembly WNFC01 (sample SAMN13153342, study PRJNA577476) | soil metagenome | isolation source: 120 cm saprolite under Douglas fir tree site 2 hole 2 replicate 1 | place: USA:California | collected 2015-04-18
GCCGGGCGCTCAGGATCTGGCTTGTCAAAATGCGAGACAAAAGTTGGTAGCGATACCGGGATTCGAACCCGGATTTTTGCCTTGAGAGGGCAATGTCCTAACCCTTAGACGATATCGCCAATGCTTTCAAGAAGAACATAATTTTCGCATGGCTGGAAATAGCGCGCAAGCAACCTTCTCGAGCGCCACCACGCAATACAGGCAAGACGCGCTCTCCGCCTCGCCGCGTTACAATATTGTCGAGGAGCACTCATGCCCGACTACACCGAAGAGCACGCCCGTGCCGGCATCAGCGCGAAATTGCCGCAACTGGAGACCTGGCCGAATCAATTTCCCGGCTATATCATTACCACGCGGTTTCCCGAATACTCCTCGGTTTGCCCGAAAACGGGCCTGCCCGACTGCGGCACCATCACCATCCAATACATGCCCAAGAAGGATTGCCTCGAGCTGAAGGCCCTGAAAATGTATCTCCTCGCCTACCGCAGCCTGGGGATCTTCTACGAAAACGCCGTGAACAAAATTCTCCACGATATCGTCGAAGCCGTTCGCCCGGAATGGTGCCTCGTCCGCGGCGAATTCACTCCTCGCGGTGGATTGACCACTTCCGTCTTCGCCCGCTGGCCCGCCATCGATACCCAATCCAGGAAAAAGAAAGAAAGTCGTGGACAGAAACGACGCGCCCGCTCTTTGCCAAAGAAATAAAAACCCTTGGATGAAAATATATCGAAGGGAATACTAAAATTGTTTTTCCACAGCTCCATATCTCCGTTATATGAATCCGCCCCGCCCCACCTTCCCGGCCGAGCACTCTGTCAAGATGCTGTGGATCATGGCTTCCGGAGCTTTTTTCGAATGTTCCAACATGGTTCCTATGTTTAAGGCCTGAGAAAATAAAACTTGAGATATTAAAGTACTATTGACATTACCTAATCGGTTTAATACAACCCGTTACGTCTCACGGACTCTTTTTGGGGGAACCCTATGCGGAAAAATCTTCCCAATTTCATCAGGAGAGCTGCGCCCAGCTTTCTGTCTCTTTTATTGCTTGCTCTCGCTTGTCCGCCAGGGGCCCTTCGTGCTCAGTCATTCGTCAATACTACCAACGGCTGGGGCCAACCGCTGTCCCTCCTCACCGGGTATTACACATCCAGTATCTGGTGGAATTGCGGCGGCAACGTGGCTAACACGGCGGCGTGCGACCCTTCCGTCCCCCATGGACCACTCTTGGTCGAATACGCGGACGGAACTATTCTGGCCAATCCCCGAACAACTTCAATAGGAGTCATAGACGCGAACAACCCGGTCGTACCCGTAACCTATTCGTTGCCCCTGAACACTCCCCTGTTTGTGAATTTCGGCGAAGGGCATTCTCAGGACGGGAGGGGGTCAGCGTGCGGGCCTCCAAATTCGCCGCCAGTGTGCTCGTTCCCAGACCACCTCGACGGGGCACCGTTTGCCATCCACCTGGACGTGCCTGGGGGCCAAATCACTTTTGGCACAATGGACCAATGCGCACTTGCGCCCAGCACCGAATTTTTTGTTCAATATTCAACTCCAGGAACCAAGACGGTTACGCTTACATCGTATGCTTGCAGCACAGCGTATTCCCCATTCACTCAGACCACCGATCTTTATGGCCAATCCACAGTAACTTTTAGGGTCGCTCCCCAGGGCGACATCGGCCCTTGCAAAGAATGTGAGGCCGTCGCCGGCCAACCCATTAATCTCTCCACAGGCGATGTTTGGACTACAAGAACTGATTACTCCGTACCCGGCCTTTCTGGCGCCCTTGTCCTGACGCGGACTTGGAATTCCCTCTGGCAACAAACGAACCCTCCGTTCCAAGCGGGAATGTTTGGCACCGGCTGGACGAGTAACTTCGAGGAGCGCATACAGACATTAAACTCCAGTCACATCAAGTATTGGCTTGGTTCCGGTAGCTCCTGGAGCTTCGCAAGCGGTTGCTCAGGCTGTGCCTATAGCGTCACCGCCCCTCCCAATGAGCATGCAAGCCTCTCCTTCAACAGTACAACCAACCTCTACACGATCCAATTCAAAGACGGCACGAAAAAGGTTTTCAACGCCAGCGGATACCTGACCTCCGTTCAAGACCGAAATAACAACGCCACGAACCTGACCTATGACACCTCAAACCGAATCACCAAGGTAACCGCACCAGGCGGACAATCCCTGACGTTCACCTACGGAAATACATCCGACCCAAATCGCCTTACCACTTTGCAAGATTTGAGCTGCCCCCTGGCTCCGCGCACGGCATCATACGACACCAACTTGTCCTGAACTCATGACTTCTGCCTCGTTCCGTTTCTCGAATTGCCGCTCGCAGGGAGCCGTAGGCGACCGGAGAGCGGCAATTCGCCGCGCGAACTCCGCGGGCGCCAAATACCCCAGACTGCTGTGCGGCCGCTCTTCGTTGTACTCCTCTTTCCAGGCTGCAATCTTCACCCGCGCGTCAAACAAATTCCCAAACCAACTGGCGTTCAAGCACTCGTCCCGCAGCTTCCCGTGGAAACTCTCCACATACGCGTTCTGCACCGGCCGTCCCGGTTCGATGTGCACCAAGTCGATCTTCCACTCTATCCCCCACGCCAGAAAATGCCGCGACGTAAACTCCGGTCCGTTATCGCAGCGAATCGCCTCCGGAACTCCGCGCTCCGCCACAATCTTCTCCAACTCCCGCGTCACTCTCCGGCTCGCAAAACTGGTGTCCACTTCCAGCGCCAAACATTCCCGCGTGTACACATCAATGACGCTCAGCACCCGGAACTTCCTCCCGCTCTCCGCCGCATCATGCACGAAGTCCAAGGCCCACTCCTGGTTCGCTCCCGTCACCGCCGCTCGCGCCACGCCCATGCGCAGCAAGCGTTTCCTTCTCTTCCGCCGGATCATCAGCCCCGCTTCCCGGTACACCCGATATACCCGCTTGTGGTTCACGTGCAGGCCCTTTTCCTCCAGCTTCAACTGCAGCCGCCGGTATCCCCAGCGCGGCTTCTCTCGCGCCGCTTCCACCAGCCGCTCGCGCAACGCCTCATCGCTCCTCCGGCTCACATACCGCTGGCCCGACTCCGCCACTCCTATCAGCTCGCAGATCCGCCGCTGGCTCACCAGAAAATTCCTCCACAGCCAGTGCACTTCCCCCCGCCGCTCTACGAGCTCCACCCGTTTTTTTCAATCACCGCTTTCAGCATGTCCTTGTCCAGGCTCAGGTCCGCCACCAGCTTCTTCAGCCGTTGGTTCTCATCCTCCAGTTGCTTCAGCCGCTGCGCTTCGCCGACGCTCATCCCCCCGTACTTCGCCTTCCACGCATAGACGGTGTGCTTGCTCACCCCCAGTTCTCGCCCCACCTCCGCCGCACTGCGCCCCGCCTCCATCTGTTTCAACGCCCCGATCATCTCCACTTCGCTATACTTCCTCTTCGCCATGCCTTCTCCTCCCGCACTCCCAAATCTGCCATTTTCATATACACCTGTGCGCGGAAAATGGGGAGCAGGTCAGGCAGTGTGAATCAGGAATTTCCGAGCGAGCTAGAGGACAAGACGCTTGAAGAAATCAAGAACTTGTCCCGAGGAAAGGGAGACCTGGCGGATGCGGCGAAAAAGGCTTGGAAACTTCTCAACGATTCACGATTCCTGAAATAGGAGATGGCTATGTGGTTCTGCGCCGCAATTCTCAAGGTCGCTGAACGCGACGGCGAACGAAGACCTGACTCCTTGTGGGAGGAACAGTTTTTCCTGGTCGAAGCAGATGACGAGAAGTTGGCCTGGAAGGAAGCGGAAAAGCTAGCAACTCGTCGTGAGGCTCCCTACAAGAACGACAAGGGCGAACTGATTTCGTGGCAATTCGTCAAAGTGGATCGGGTTTACGCAATCCCTGACGAGAAGTTGGGCAGCGGCGTAGAAGTGTTCTCTCGCTTCCTTCGCGACTCTGAGGCGAAGAGTCTGATGACGCCGTTCGAGGAAGTCAGACATTAAAAGAGGAGCCGTTTGCTCCGGTTGATGCTTCGCACCGGGGAGCGCGGCGAGAGCGGTGCCTGCGGCACCAGGCAGGAGAGAATCATGGCCGCGCTAGTCCTCGCTGCCCTACTGAGCCTCTTCGGGAGCGTCTGCCTTGCACAGATCAGGGCTCAGGCTCCCGGCGGTGATCGTCATGCAACGACGGAGCGGGTGTGCCAGCTCATATCCGCGAACCCACCGGACTTCAATCCGTTCCAGTTCGTTCCGAAAGTGGCGGACTTCACGCGCTTAAATCGCCGTCCTAAAGTCTCGTTCGTTGTCAACGAGGAGGGGAGCGTGAGCAGCGTGAAAATCCTCAAAGGGACCGGCTCTCCAAAGGTGGATGCCGGTCTGGTCAAGAGTATCCATGCGTGGAAGTACAAGCCGCAGCCCGGCTGCACGGTTGAGACATCGATGGCGGTCGTAATCGACATCGGGCAGCAGTGAGGGGAGCGCAGTTCTGAGCCGCTCGTTGGCCGGTTAACGGGCAGCGCCGTGGAGAGGCCGGAAGAGCGGCGTCTACGACGCCGGGATGGGGATAGACACGTCACCCCAGAATGGGTGCTGCACGGCAACTTTGGTTGCTGTATAGGAACCATCCAGAAATCAGCGACTTACAAAATCTCCGGCGCTGCACAGCGCCGCGCGGTTCCTATACGGGAACTTGTTGAAAACAAACGGCGGCGGCCAAAGAGAAAAACAGCACGCCCCACGCCTCTCGCGATTCCCGCCAAAGCGAAAACCTTCCCTTCGCTCTCGCCGCCGACCTAAGAATAGCCTTCCCTGCAATCCATTCAAACATTTGCACTTACAACTTTTCCTTGACAGAGATCGTAATCATGTGGTAATATGTTCTTTGATTCTGAGGCGCCACTCCCGCCGCCCCGCGCCGCAAGCCGTTCCTTTGCGTAACCTCCGTGTGCCGCGTTTACCCCGCCTGTCCCGACCTTGTCGGGGACTGGGTCGGGGCGTCCCTCCCCGGTCCCTTTTAACTTTCAACTTTGAACTGTTAACCTCCTCTTCTTCAATATTCCAGGCGTTGGATTCTTCTTCTCTTGGGTTGACTCTCAACCTTCAACTTTCGACTTTCAACCGCGTCTCTTTCTCCGCTCCCTCTTCTCCCCGTCTCTGTGCCCTCTGTGTCCGGCGCCTGCCCCGACCAGGTCGGGGTGGTGAAAACTCCTCGTCTTTTCGTTCTTCCCTGATACCTCGTCACTCGCCACTCGCCACTAACTCCTTTATAATCCGCACTTACAAGACCCCCCTCCCACAACTCCTTTATAATCCGCACTTACAAACACCCCTCGGATCTGCGGGAAACAAAGGACTTATAACTCCTTTAGAATCCGCACTTACGAAAAATTCTCCTGTAAGTCTTTTAGAATCCGCACTTACAAAAAGGTGGGGGGTGGGGGTACGGGGCAACGGGAGGAACAGTCGCAGGCGTACCATCAAAAGCTGCCATAGTCGAGCCGCTTTGATTCACGCCGAGAATGGCGCTGCCAATGGCTGTGGTATTCCCGGTGAAGTTGCCCGTGCCGGCCACGTCGAGTTTGGCGGCCGGGTTGGTCGTCCCGATGCCGACGTTGCCCGTGTTCATCACCGTCAGCGCATTCGACCCGGTAAACGCCGACCCGTTGATCACCTCAAACAGGCTGTTCCCGACTCGCAGGTTGTTCCCAAAACTGGAGAACACTGTGCCGTCCAACGACATGCTCTGCACCCACACATTGCCCAGGCCCGATGTGTTCTGCCAGGTCAGCGGCGCTCCTCCCGAATGTGCCAAATGCAACGGCCCCACGGGGTTCGTGGTGCCAATGCCTACGTTGCCCGTGCTCATCACTGTTAACACATTCGACCCGGTAAACGCCGACCCGTTGATCACCTCAAACAGGCTGCCCCCCACCCGCAGGTTGTTCCCCAAGCTGGAAAAGATCGTTCCATCCGAGGACATGCTCTGGATCCACAGGTTCCCCGACCCGGATGTGTTCTGCCAGGTCAGTGGCGCGCCTCCGGCCCGCGCCAGGTGCAAGGGCCCGACTGGACTGGTGGTGCCAATGCCGACGTTGGTGCCGTTGTCGAAGATCAAGGAGTTGCCCAGCGTGCCGGCATTGTCCACCCACTTCGCCAGCAGGTTCGTGCTGCCCGTGCCGGTCGTCTGGGCGGTGCGCTGTCGGGGCTTCGTGAGTTGCGACCCTGCCCCACCCGCTCCACTGGCACCCTTGGCGCTTCCCCCCGATGCACCCGTTCCTGACGCGCCCGAACCCGTCGATGTGTCCGTGGTCGCCAAGGCGTACGCCGACGCCGGTATCCCTGCCAAACTCTCCGCATCCGCGGCCTTCAACGCATACGGCACACTCACCAAAAGTACTCGCGGCTGCTCCACCTCCCCCGGTAAATTCAGTTGCACCCCGTTCTGCGTCTCTATCCACAGGGCAGCTCCGCCCTCCTGGTCCTTGTAAATCGCGAAGGTGACTCCCACCACGCCGGTCGGCGAATGTCCCAGTTGATCTTTGGCGGTGCTGCTGAACTTCACCAGACGGGGCACGGCAACGTTCTGGGCGGGTCCGCCATCGGGTCCGCCACGCGGCAACTCCGGATCAGCCGTAAGCGCCCGGCCATGTGATTTGTCTTGCGGCGTCGTACCCTGCTGCGCTTGGACTGAAACACCAGTGAACAAACACACCGCGATCATCCAGGACCCGAGATTCATTCTTCGGCTCATGGGAAGCTCTCCTTATCCTTACTTTGTGCACGGCAATCTAGATCTGCTCTGGGGCCACGGCAGGGAAGCATAAGTGTTCGAATTATGAGAGGAACCCTGAGCGGTGGCCCACGGGAGCATCTATACTTTATAATAATATAATATTAAAGTTAACAATAACTCATGACAAGCAATTCCAGAAAACGAATCCATGGTTTTGTTCAGCAAACCAGAGCGGGTTCGTCACAATGGAGAAACCACCGATCGAGGATGACGCGGCGAGAGAACCACTGGCTTGCCAAGAGAATTCGGGAGAGGGAACTCACCAGCCGTGTTGGAAGGTGACGGCCAATGTTGAAAGCCCATTCTTCCTGCACTTTTCCGAATCGCTGCGCGAGCAGACAGCGATATGTTTCTGAAAGTGTCGGACTGTTGGCTCCGCCCGCGGCCAGGATGGCCTTCGCCGCAAGGAGTCCCGACTCGATCGCGGGCCGTATGCCTTCGCCGCTCTGAGAATACGCCAAGCCGGCGGCATCCCCGATCAGCAGCACACCGTCTCCGGCCACGTTTCGTTTGGCACGTCCGTACAGAAGATACGAATGGCCCGCCATCTTCGCGGGCAGATCAAAAGCAACCTTTCTCGCTTTTTTCAGGAAGGTGCCGAAGGCCGCAAGGTGATTGGGCAGGGCATGGGGATCGAGCCTCCCCAAGCCGATATTGAGAAAGTTCTTTTTACGGACGCACCAACCGTAACCCTTCATGTCAGGACAAAAATAAAGCTCTGGAATCTCAGGCCGGATAGAACATTGATCGCGCTGCGTTTCCGACATCTCGAATTCAATTTCTTGCGCAGCAACGCTGACTTCATGGCGAGCGTTGGCCCCCCGCAATCGGGCAACAGGACAAAAATGCCCCCCGGCGCCGATCACAAGCCGGGCCCTGAACTGGCCGTTGACAATCCAGAGATCGCCCGATTGTTCCAGGCGGATCAGAGGAACTCCTTGGTGAATGCGCGCACGGCAACGTTTCAACAGAAAATCATCGAACTCGCAGCGGCGAATTCCGTAGCTGATTGGCCGGCCATAATCGGTTTCTACTTCGCGGCTGCCCATCCGGCTGGTGCGAAAACCCTGGATGTTCTGCAAAACGTGGCCGCCTGAATATTCCTCCAGATCGATTTCGAGCTCCTCGACGACGGGCGGCGTGATCCATCCTCCGCACACCTTGTCCCGAGGGAAGGTGTGCCGGTCCAGGATTACTACATTCAAGCCCGAATCGCGCAGTTTCCAGGCGCAGGAGCTTCCGGCAGGACCGGCTCCAACGATCAGGACGTCGCATGCATCCATTTAATCTCCTGCTCTTCATGCTGTTCTTTTGTATACAGGTGCGCGCGGGTCCATGGAATTCGCTGGCAGGCAGTTCGCGCGAAAACGATTTGAAACAGTTGAAGCGTGCCGACATGAAATCCGGCGACTGCTCCGGCGAGGTAGAGCCGCCAGGCTCTCATGAATTCCGGGCTGAACATTTCGGATATCTGCTGCTCGGACATTTCGAATCGCGCCAACCAGTGCTCCAGTGTTTTTGCATAGTGGATCCGTAAGTTCTCAACATCCAGGACGGACAAATCCCAAGGTTCAAAGACTTGCATGACCTCACCCAGAGCGGGTGCGTAGGCACCATGAAAAATGCGTTTTCTGGTCCACGTGCTGAAGGGCTGCGGATGATTGCGCCCTATAAAGTGGAGGAGTCCGCGCCCGGTTTTGGCGAGCGAGCGGTGGATGATACTCCCCAGGTCTCGGTAGTGTTCTCGTCCAACGTGTTCCAACATTCCCACGGAGACAAACGCATCACACTCGCCGGAGATGTTCCGGTAATCGTCTTCGATGAATTCCACTCGGTGGCTGAGTCCCAGTTCTTCGGCTCGCAGCCGCGCGAACAAGATTTGCTCGCGTGAAATATTGAATGCCCGGACGGTCACTCCATAGTTCTTCGCCATGTGTAGGGCCAAGGCGCCCCAGCCGCAGCCTGCGTCCACGACACGCTCCCCGGGCTGCAGTTGCACCTTGCGGCATACGTAGTCCAATTTAGCGACTTGCGCTTGCTCCAGCGTTGCACCGGGAGACGGATAATAAGCGCAGGTATAGACGAGTTGCGGGTCGAGCCAGAGCCGGTAAAAATCAGTATTAAGATCGTAGTGTCGCTGGATATTACGACGCGAGCCGCGCAAGGAGTTGCGCTGAACATATTCCATGCACTTCGAGACGAGTTTGACGTACCAGCTCTGCTGTCCGGCTTCCGGCATGGAGCGATAGAGGATTTCGAGTGCGGAGACGAGATCTCCCTCGAGCCTGATTCGCCCCTTGCTGTACGCATCGCCGAACTCAGCTTCCGGATCGAGTAGCAGGCGCAAGAGAGTTTTTCGGTCCTCTATGATGATCTTGGCCACAGGCAGCGCGTCTTTTGGCGAAACTTCGGCGCTGTTTCGGAACCCGAGCCGGACTGAGGGCTCACCTACCGCTCGATAGATCTTTTGCAGTATCCACTCGTCGATTCGCGAAAACTTGTTTTGGGCAGACATGGCGAGTCCCTCCTTTCCGGACGATGGAGGTCGGATGGATTCCAAGATCATACCTCAGCAAGCGGGGGCGCGAGTGGCGAGCGCCGGCAAACTTAGGGGATGAGGTGGATGGGCGGCGGCGGGGCGATGTACGATCCTTCTGGCGCTAAGTTCCGAGGACGCCATGATCCGGGCATAACCCGCCGTTTAATCGGCAGCAAAGAAGATCGCCATTCTTACAAAGCGTGACCGCCCGGAAATGCGCGAGTAACCTGAGCGGAAATCTGGCATCCGGTTCGAGCCACATCGCTCAGAAATTGAACTTCAAACCGAACTGCACATTTCGCGGGTTGCTGGCGCTTCCAAACCCTCCGAAGTTGCCGGAGCCAACAGTCAAGGTCGCGTTGCCCAGGCTGCCCAGCGAATAGTTCGCGCGGTTGAAAATATTGAAGAAGTCCGACTCGAACATCAGTCCCATGTTTTCTCTGGGCAATTTGAAGTATTTGCGCAACGAAAGATCCGTCACGAAAACGTACGGGCCCGTGAAGGTGCCCACGCCACTCGTGCCTGGACTTGTGCGAGACGGGGCAACAAAAGCAAGTGGATTAAAGAATTGACCCGGAGCGGTCGGGGCGAGCGATACACCAGGCGCCCTATCCGCGCGCCGCCCGCTGACGCTTGCGCTGCCAACCAGTTTCCCGTTGACGATCGTGCCACCAAGCGCGGAAGTCGCCAGAATCGTTATGGGTGGTCCAGACTGAACGCGGGTTATGCCGCTCATTTGCCAGCCGCCAAGCGCAGTCCCGACGAACCCGCCCCGATGCCGGAACAGCGGAGAGTCGTAGAAATAAGTTGTGGCGAAGACGTGCCTGCGGTCAAAATCCGCCACGCCATAGTTGTACCTTCGATCGCGCCAATTGTCGGGGTTTGCACCAAGAGCGCTGGAGTCGGCCAGCGTCTTCGACCACGTGTAACTGACCGTGGCCAGGAAGTCGCCCTTCCGCTTCGTGGCATAAACCTGCAACGCGTTGTAGTTGGCGGTGCTGTCGCTCAGATACATCCGAATCGTGGTGTACCCCTGGTAAGGACGCAGCCGGTTGAGTGGCAAAGGCGCGGGAAGCGCCGCATTGGCTTGAAGCTGTGCGAACGTTGGCAGATTGATGTCCGGCTGACGCAGAATATGCCGCTGCTCGTTGCCCACGTAGGACACCTCCATGAGAACACCCCACGGCATCTCGCGCTGTACTCCCAAACTGTAGTTGGTCGTTCGCGCAGGCGTCAAATTAGGATCAATCGCAGACACCCCCAAGAGAGACGCAGCCCCGGCTGCGCCACCGGAAGGGTTGGATAAATTGCCGCTCTGGAATGTTGAGGATTGGATAAAAGGGGGGATGTTGAGCTGCGAGAAAATAATGTTGCCCTCGGGTTTGTCATAAAAAAGACCGATGCCGCCGCGGATTGCTGTGCGGTTGTCGCTGAACGGTGAATACGAAAAACCGAAGCGCGGCCCAAACAGGTTCTCTGCATTGTAGAAACCACGAGGCGCACCTGCCGGCACCGCCAGGACGGAAGGACTATTCCCATTGGGCACGCGGACGAGTTGGTCAGCCGGTACACCGGCGCCTGCACGGATCAACCCGTTGAGTCGATTGCCGCCTTTCGTCGTATCGATATTGTTGCCATCCGCAGTCAGAGTGACCGCTTGTGCCAGATCGAACTTGCTGGGGTCAAAGCTAACGATATTGTTCGCCTGTGTGTAGGTCGGCCCATTGTTCTGCCACCTTAGGCCAAACTCGAGGCTGAATCGGCGCGTAATTTTCCAGGAGTCGTAAACATACGCTTCCACGTCCGTGAAGCGGAAGTGCCCAATGGGGTCATCTGATGCCTCGGTGTACGATTGAAAGTTACCGAGCAGGGCATCCGCAAAGGCTGTGCCCGTCGTATTCGTCGCGCTAGTGTTGAAAGCAACTTGGCCGTTATATCTGGACCGGCCGTTCTGGTCTTTACGGTTGCGCACCACCAAGACTCCCGCCTTGAACGTATGAGACCCTTTCTGCCAGGTGATGTCGTCCGCTGGCGCGATGTCTACCGTGGGCGATAGCAGCGAGAAATCGGGACCTTGCGTACCGGAGATCGCAGGCATGCTTCCTGGTCCGGCCGCGACGCTGATGTCCGGAATTCCGTCGGGAAATCGTCCCCCGGGGAACAGTTGCGGGAAAGTGAAGCCATACGTAGCCCGTTGCCAGTTGACACCCGTTGGTGGAATTCGCTGCCCGTTCCAGGAGGCGTTAATCTTGGCCTGGTTCACGATTTGTGGCGTAACGAGCCAGGTTTCGCCGAGTTGAATGCCATACCCCGGGCGAAGCCGATGAGTTGGCGTTGTCGGTAAGACTCCGGCGTCGACAAAGGTCCCAAAACCATCCACCAGGTCAAAGTTATCGTGCAAATACCGACCGTAGAGACTGTGCTTGTCGTTGAGGCGATAATCGAGACGAACGAGGTCCTGCCTCCAGTTGAACGGGTTGTTAGGTTGGAAGGTCGCGTTGAGGGCAATCGGAATCGTGGCACCTGTAGGAATAACCGGGGAGAGCCCGCTGGCCAGGGCCGTCATCGTGCTGTAGATCTTGGCAATCGCTATGCCGTCGGTAGTAAGCGGCGTGTTGGGATCGAGATCGAGGCGGTTGCCAGGAATAGGGGTGCTCGGTTTGCCCGGCTCGTGGAGTTGCACCGGAGTCGGCAATGCGAGTAAAGCGCTGAAGTCGCCTGTCAGCTCTGCTGCTGTGGGAACAGTTCTCGATTGCGGCGTTGCCGTAAGCCGTATCCTCTTCCATTCCTCGCCGGCAAAGAAGAACAGTTTGCCGCGTTTGATGGGGCCGCCAAAATCCCATCCGAAATCGTTGAACCGCAGGGGCGTTTTCAGCGCGCCGGGAGCAGGGTTTTTTGCATCGAGTTTGTCGTTACGAATGAATTCAAAAACCGCGCCATGGTAACCGTCACCTCCGCTGCGCGTCACCACATTGACCGAGGCTCCGGAGTTGCGCCCGTATTCCGCCGAAAAGTTCGATGACTTGATGGCGACTTCGCGAATAAAATCAATGCCGACGTTGTTGACTTGGCTGGCGTTCGAGCCCGAATCCATATTGAAGCCGCCATCAACGGACAGAGCGTTCGAGTCGGGACGATTACCATTGACCGACTGATTGTTGATGGCCAAGCTCGTGGTCAAGCTAAGTTGGTCATCGACAGTGAGGGCAGTACCGGGGGTCAGAGAAAGCAACTGCATGTAGTTCCGCGCGTTCAACGCGACGGTTCGCACTTGGTTCGAGTCGATGACGCGCGCCAGTTCGCCGGATGTGGTATTGATCGTCTCAGCTGTCGCTGCCACTTCGACCCTTTGCGAGACCTCACCGACCACCAAGCTCAAGTCCACGCTCATGCGAGCGCCAGCCACCAAATCGTTCCCCGTTTTCTGCACGGTTTTGAAGCCGAATTGCTCGGCAAATACG
>WNFC01010399.1_pt1 | contig 12782 bp, 14 predicted proteins | sample 5400541 | NCBI WGS metagenome assembly WNFC01 (sample SAMN13153342, study PRJNA577476) | soil metagenome | isolation source: 120 cm saprolite under Douglas fir tree site 2 hole 2 replicate 1 | place: USA:California | collected 2015-04-18
ACTTCCTATTAAAGAGCCTGACTCGGGATGGTTAATGAAGGGTTGCCACCTGCAATCGACTCTTCCAGATTAGCAACGAGACTAGAACGATTGAGATTGATGGCTCAATTGTACGTAGGTGCGCGTCCGATACCGAAAAGGGATCGGGAGAGTTATACGGAGGTTTAACCAGCTGCTAGACGGCGTTCTCTCGTCGGGGACTCGGGACGAGAAAGTTCAAAATAAAACCCGCCGGCGTGAACCGGCGGGCGCGAAACGGCGGGCGGGTGCCGACCTTTCCTTCTGGGGCGAGCGCGATGAATTTTGATAATACTGCAGACGAGAGTCTCGTCGCTTATTATGAAAACGTTCGGCGGCAAGTCGACGGATATTAAGTCTGGCGGGAGCTATCGATTCATCGGCGAGTCAGTGAAGCAGTATGCCGACAGACTTGGCGAAGAAATGGACCGGCGGCGATTGCGGTTTACGCCAATCGACTGGCAACGCTGAACGAACAATCGATCTGGCACGCTTGCGAGAGTGCGACTTGCGCAAGGATGATTTAACTTCTCTCGGCTAGCCACTGAGAGAGCGAATTCCTCGCGGTTTCCACGTTCAGGAGAGGTCTTTTCTCAGAACGCGACTTTGCCAGTGGCTTTCTCGCCGAGAGCGCTGCGCGAAGAACGTCTAAGTTGTCACGGCCGTGGTCCATACGGACGGCCTTGCAGCCAGAATAATCAAAAACACGATACCAAGAGTGGATTGTGGCTCCGCAGTCGACGCAATCGAATCGCCCGACTTCTTCGCGGGAACCTGCACCTGCGTCACCTTATTGTGCATCCCCTGCTGGCCGCCGTCCAGATGCGGCCCATGAACCGGGACACGGCGCGGGCGGTGCTCCTGCTGTGCGCTCTGCCCTCCGGCTTCTTCGGCATCCTGTTCGGATTGCGTTACGGCTTCGAGTCCCATGTGGCCGGATCGACCCTGATCGCCAGTTCGCTCGCAAGCGCCGCGACTGTTGCGGTTGCGCTGGTTCTCACGGTGGGATGGTGAGGTCATGCCTGAAGTCGTGGCCATCCTCTGCTCGGGGCAGGGCGGTCAGCACCCTGTCATGTTCGACCTCGTCTGGCGACCGCAGCGCCGCCAGAGGCAGTGAAAGGCAAAATGACATGCCTGCTACTAAACTTCGCGCGTCGTTCGACAGCGTGTCAGTCCTCTTGGATTCGGTAGAGCCGATCGAAGGGCCGCTTCTGTCGCAAAGCGGTCGTTCGTCAGCCAACAACCTGAAGGTGATAGGCTCAAATCCTATCCAGGATTTGAACCCAGCCAGGGGTTCGACCAAGCGGCGGCTTCCGGCAGGCCATAAAGATTCTTCCCCGCGAACCAGGCTGCCCGCCAATGGCAAAAACAGGGCTCCCGCGATGGTTTCGCGATGTAGCGAACCTCCGCCACCGTGCCAAGCACTCACGCCACCATACTAAGGACAAACAGCGGTTCGTCGTGTCGGTGGTTGCGTATGATTCCCTCCCTGGGCACCAAAGCTACGATATTCCACGATTTTCTACGACATTGTAAGATGCAGCTCCGATTCGGGAGCGCAATGTCGTTCGACAACTGATTGATCGCAGCACGCTGCATTGGCGGAGCTTGGTCACTTGGCGAGGGCTCATTCGCCGAATGGGCGCTGATGCAGCTGGCGCCGGGGCCGTCGTCCGAAAGCCTCCAGTGAAGGAAACCGCGATTGGGGGAACGTGCGGCGGTGCCGCGGGCTTTGAGCTATCAGGACTTGACCGTTGTCGCCGCGATCCGCCAGCACAACTTTTGCGTTATGGCACGAAAATTGCGATTGGTAGAAAACGACTTTGGCATCCTGTGTAGTTTCAATGAGTTGCGCGTTGTAAAAATACCGCGCATTTCAACTTCTACGTTATGTACCTCACGACGACCTTTGTACCACATAGGCTGACCGATTTTCAAAGCCGCCAAATTCCTGTCCGGCCGAAATTGGTTCCCACGCACAGCTTACATGGCGCGACATCGTCGCTGCAACTGCGATCACATCGCGCCGGTTTTTCTGATGCGAAGCCGCTCACCACGATGCCGATCTCGTTCTCTACGCCACCGGCAAAAGATCGATGATTGATGAATACCATTCTCAAAATTTGTCGTGTTGGGCCGCTCCTGGGTCTCATCACCCGGTGGCACCTCTATCGCGTATCGCGCTATGCGGATGCCGCCAGCCGCAGCGTTCTACCGTGCGAGCGGTTTCGTTCATTGGCGCAAAGCGGTCGTTCCAGCCAGAGATTGTTGAGTCATGGATGGCATAAGCGCCCGCCAATCGGGGGTTTTTTGGAAATAGTAGGTTGGCTCCCGATACCCAATTCATCCTACTCTGAAGCGAAATCGCCAACAGTCTCCGGCGGGCATTTGAAATATTCCGGTCTTAGCTGCAAGTGCGTGGCCGGTGCGGCAGTGTTAATTGCTGGGTACTCCGACATCCCTGATCGGCTTCTTCATGCACGCCACGTTCGATTATGCTGGCTGCAGGCACGCCGTGGCGAACGCGGGCGCATCCGACCGAATCGCCGACGCGCCCTCGGCAATGTCACCAGCCCCTTGCTCGGTGAGGGATGTCGAACTCGCCGCCCCTAAACATGTGAGACCAGTACAGCCACGGAAGCAGCTTGGTCTTGAGGAGCCACATGCTGCGGCGGGGAACGCGGGGGTCGAGCGGGAAGCTCGGCGTCACCTTGCCGCCATAGGCGAACTCGGCGAGCACGATTTTGCCATAGGCAACGGTGAGCGGACAGGACCCGTAACCGTCATAGGCTCTCGGCAGCGGCTTGCCTTTCATGGCGGCGAGCAGATTGGCGACCACGATGGGCGCCTGTATGCGCACGGCCGCTGCCGTCTTGGCGTTGGTCGTGGAAGCCGAATCGCCGAGCGCGAAAATATTCGGATAGCGAACATGACGCAGGCTCGCAGGATCGACCTCGATCCAGCCAGCGGCGTTTGCGAGCGGACTTGCCTTGACGACATCGAGGCCGGTCTGCGGCGGCACGACATGGATCATGTCAAAGCGCTTCTCGACCTCGGAGACCTTGCCGTCGGCGCCGGTTACGGAAAACAGCGCAGTCTTCGTAGCTCCGTCGATCGCCTTGAGATTATGCTTGTAGGCAACCTTGATGCCGTAACTATCGACCGCCTTCTGCAGTGGCGGAACGAAGAACGGCACGCCGAACAGGGCGTCGCCCGCTAGGTTGAATTCCAGCGAGGCGGACGAGAGCTTGCGATTGCGCCGCAGGTGGTCGGCCATGAGATACATGATCTTCTGCGGCGCGCCGGCGCATTTGATCGGCATGGTCGGCTGTGTGAACAGAGCGGTGCCGCCACGAAAGCTCTTGATCAGCTGCCAGGTATACTCGGCGGTGTCGGGCCGATAATTGCTGCAGACACCATTGCGTCCCAGCGTGTCCGTCAGGCCCTCGATGGCGTCCCAATCGATCTTGAGGCCGGGGCAGGCGATGAGGAAGTCATAGCGGACCTGCCGGCCGTCCGAGAGCCGGACCAGACTCTCTTCCGGATGAAAGCTTGCCGCCGCGGCCCTGATCCACGTCACGCCTTTCGGGATCAGCTTTTCCTCGCGCCGTTCGGTCTGCTTGCGGCGGAAGACGCCGGCGCCGACCAGCGTCCAGCCCGGCTGGTACCAGTGAAGCTCCGACGGCTCGACAATTGCGATGTCGAGGTCCGGGTCATGGCGCTTCAGCTCCGCCGCGACCGTGATGCCGGAGGCGCCGCCACCGACGATTACCACGGCGTGGTTCACTTCTGCGGAACCTGCCGCGCCCTTTCTTTGCACCATAGCGTCCATGGAATTCTCCGTTGTCTGTTGGCTCTTTTGTCACTTGCAATTTTTCATTTCTGACTTTACTTAATTTGTAACTCTATTGATCCATGTCAAGGACTCTCGATGAAACCTATTGCAGTCACAGAAAAGCTCGCCGTCGCCCCACAGCCGAAACTTTCGGATTTTCAAGAGTTTAGGCGACAAGGGTTCACGACAGTCGTCAACAACCGGCCCGACGGCGAAGGCCCAGGCCAGCTCGGCTCTGCGGCTGAGGAGGCGGCCGCCCACGCGGCCGGGCTCGGCTACGTCCACATCCCCGTAACGAGCACGGCCATGACCGAGGATGACGCCCGACGTCTCAAGGAGGCGATCGAGCAGGCGCCCGGCCCCGTCGTCGCGCATTGCAGGAGCGGCGCGCGATCCTTCCGCCTTTGGGTTCTGTCAGGGGATCTCGATTCACATACGGATGCCGAACTGCTTGCCAAGGCGGCAGAACTCGGCATCGACCGGACCTGGCTTGCCGCACATCGCAACAGCTCTGAAGCAGACAAGAAATGACCGAGCCCGTCCTTGAACGACCGACGCCGGCGGTCGTGACCCGCCCGCTCCTGATCGGCAGCCCTGCGCCACGCTTTTCAACCCGCACCACCATGGGCGAGCGCTCGCTCGATGACTATCGCGGCCGTTGGCTGGTGTTCTTCTCGCATCCAGCGGATTTCACGCCGGTCTGCACCAGCGAGTTCGTCGCCTTCTCGAAAGCCTACGGCCGCTTTGAGGCGCTGGGCTGCGATCTCCTGGCCCTCTCCGTCGACAGTCTGTTCTCGCATATCGCCTGGGTACGCTCGATCCACGAGCGCTTCGGTGTGATGGTGCCGTTTCCGATCACCGAGGATCCGTCCATGGCGATCGCTGCTGCCTACGGCATGATTCATCCGAATGCGGCCGATAGCTCCACCGTGCGGGCGACCTTCGTCATCGATCCCGACGGCCTGATCCGCGCCATGGTCTGGTATCCGATGTCGACCGGCCGCTCGGTCGAGGAAATTCTCCGCCTCGTCGAAGCGCTGCAGATCTCCGACAGGGAAGCTGTCTCAACGCCCGAAGGCTGGCGCCACGGCGATGCCGTGATCGAGCCGGCGCCGATTACCGTCGATGCCCTCAGTGATTTGGACCCGTCCGGCGACACGTTGGACTGGTATTACCGCGTGAGAAAACTGTGAGGCGGATGATGAACCAGATCACGCGCTTAAGACCCGACGTCAAAGGCTTCTTCGACCCGCGCACCTCGAGCATCCAGTACGTCGTCAGCGATCCGGCCACCAGGGCCTGCGTCATCATCGATCCGGTGCTCGACTTCGACGAGACGTCGGGGGCGACCGGGACCTTCAATGCGGATGCAATCCTTGCCTATGTCGCCAAGAATCACCTGACAGTCGCATGGATTCTCGACACCCATCCGCACGCCGACCACTTCTCGGCCGCACAATATCTGCACGAGAAGACGGGCGCTCCGACGGCGATCGGTGAACGCGTCGTCGACGTGCAGCGCCTTTGGAAGGGCATCTACAACTGGCCGTCGCTCCCAATCGACGGTTCGCAATGGAATTGTCTCTTCGCGCATGGCGACCGCTTCAAGGTCGGCTCGCTCAACGCGCATGTGCTGTTCTCGCCCGGACACACGCTCGCCTCGATCACCTATGTGATCGGCGACGCAGCCTTCGTCCACGACACGCTGTTTATGCCGGATAGCGGTACGGCGCGCGCCGATTTTCCAGGCGGCAGCGCCAAGACGCTCTGGGCGTCGATCCAGGACATTCTCGCTCTTCCCGACGAGACCCGGGTCTTTACCGGTCACGATTATCAACCTGAGGGGCGAGGGCCGCTCTGGGAAAGCACGGTTGGCGACCAGAAGCGGCTGAACCCGCATCTGGTGGGCAAGAGCGAGGCGGAGTTCATCGCTTTGCGCGAGGCCCGCGACCGGACGCTCCCCATGCCGAAGCTGATCCTGCATGCCCTGCAGGTGAACGTCCGTGGCGGTCGTCTTCCCGAGCCCGAGGACAACGGTGGACGCTATCTCAAATTTCCGCTCGATGCCCTTCCGGGCGCAGCCTGGGAGTGATCATGCGCAAGCCACAGAAGAGCGACTCCAAGGTCACGCGCGAGAAGGCGGAGGCCGCGAGCTCGTTCATGAAGAGCCTCGCCAATCCAAACCGGCTCATGATCGCCTGCGCGCTACTAGAGGGCGAACGCTCCGTTGGCGATCTCGAGACCGATCTCGGTCTTCGCCAGCCAAGCCTGTCGCAACAGCTCGCCGAACTGCGTGAGAGCGGCGTCGTCGAGGCGCGTCGCGAGGCCAAGCAGGTCTTCTACCGGATTTCGGATACGAGAGCGGTCGCCTTGCTCGCGACCCTGCATCAGATTTTCTGTGGGCAGATGCCGGACCTCACGTCTGCCGTCCCGCCGCCACGAGCAGCGCTGGCTCGCAAGAAGTTCACGGAGGCTGCGATGTTCGCCCGCGTCGCGAGCGGCAGAGCGGTATGAGGGAAGGTCGATGCAGTCATTCCTTCGCTCGCTTGCCGGCCCTCGCCATCGGCCCGGGTTCTGTCTTCGTGGTCACCATGCTCGTCGGCATGACAGCTCACGATCCTCTCATTCCAGCAAGCCCATGAAGCGAGCGCGACCATGATCGCGATGATCAGCGCCGCAGTGGCCTCTGGAGCGCTCGTCGGGTTTTCGCTCGGACTGGTCGGAGGCGGCGGCTCCATCCTCGCAACCCCGCTGTTGCTCTACGTCGTGGGCGTAGCTCAGCCCCATGTCGCGATCGGTACCGGGGCGCTTGCGGTTTCGGTGAATGCTTTCGCTAGTCTCGCCGGCCATGCCCGCGCCGGAAACGTCCGCTGGCGATGTGCCGTCATCTTCGCCGTCGTCGGCACGCTCGGCGCCTTCGCCGGATCGAGCCTCGGCAAGCTCGTCGACGGCAATCGGCTCCTGTTTCTGTTCGGGCTCATCATGATCGCCGTTGGTGCGATGATGCTGCGGCCGCGCCGTGAAAATGCGGCGGCCGAGCGGGAAGCCAATCTCGCAACCTGCCTGCTGACGGCGGCTGTCGCGTTCCTGGCCGGTATGGCGTCGGGATTCTTCGGCATCGGCGGCGGATTCCTGATCGTGCCGGGCCTGATGCTGGCTACCCGCATGCCGATGATCAAGGCAGTGGGCTCCTCGCTGTTGGCAGTGGGCAGCTTCGGGCTCGCCACGGCGATCAACTACTCGCTGTCCGATCTGGTCGATTGGCGGATCGCCGGCGAGTTCATCGCCGGCGGCATCGTGGGCGGGCTCGCCGGCATGATGCTGGCTAATCGGCTGTCGCGCGGCAAAGACGCGCTCACGCGCATCTTCGCGGCCCTGATCCTCGTCGTGGCCGCCTATGTCCTCTATCACAGCGGACAAACGATGATGAGTTAGGATGCCGCCCTCGCTAAGCGAGAGTTCAAAAGTCCATCGAACCCTCGGCCCGAAGGCCAGTTCGATCGCTTCTGTTTTTCAGCGTTAGGCTTGCATTGAGCCGCCGGAGCGCAAGCATCGATGATAGCGAGTCCAAGACCGCTTCCTGATGCGCTCCTGTGCCGACCACGAAAGAACCGATTTGCAACATGAGATATTTCCTCCTCAGGAATGCCTAGCCCTTCATCTTCAAGCGCTATGAGCAAGCAACCGCTCCCTCTCTGCACGCTCCATCCGGCTGTTCCGCCATTCGGCATGTGCTGAAGTCGGGCCCTCTTTCTATCTGGCCCTCTTTCCAAAGGCGCTTGGAGGTCTCGAAAGATCTGGATCGATCGCGCATTTAGATCGAGTCCATCGATTCATTTCATTGGTCGCCAGCAGCCCTCGTCGTTAGTTCGACCTCAGAGACGATACAGAGACGGAGTCGTCGCGAGGCACTCGGCCGTTCTCGAGCTCCCTCGTATCCCAAAGGAGAATGGAATGTCTGTTGATACTGGACGACGGAACGCGCTTCTCGGTTTCAGCTCCGTAGCTCTCGGCGTAGCCGCTCTGGCCGCCGGGCCGGCTCACGCCGAAGCAGGTAGCAGCGTAGTCCCGCAGGGCGCGCACGCGCTGCCTGAACTGATGGAGCGTCTCCGTAAGGCTCCACGCAGGCGGGACTTCAAGACGGTGCCGATGATCCTCGATCATGCGGACCTGTGGGACGACACCGCGCTGAAGGAAGTGATCGCCTATCGCGATGCGCGAAAGCAGGTCTGGGATAATACGGACATCGGAAGCCCCTGGATGAATCTCATGCGCAATTCGCTCAATGCGCAGGTGTTCTCCTTCGGGCATCGCGACTTCCTGACTGTTTCGGCCACGCACGGCTCTGCTCACTTGGCGCTTTTCAACCAGGATATGTGGGACAAATACAGGCTCGCCGAGATGGCAGGTGGCGACATCAAGACGAACACGCTCATCGTCCGGAAGGCCGCGCCGTCGGAGCTTTCCGACTTCGAGAACCCCAAGAGCGTGTTCGGGCCTGCCGGCAACACAATCCCGGTGCTGCAGAGTCGTGGCGTCGTGTTCATGGCCTGCCACAACGCGATCTGGGAAGTCACGGGAAAGCTGCTGGCAAAGGGCGTGAATCCCGATCGGCTCTCGCACGAGGCGATCGCTGCCGAACTCACCAATCATCTCGTCGACGGCGTCGTGCTTACTCCGGGGATCGTCGCGACGATCCCCGAGCTGCAACTGGCCGGCTTCCACTACGTGAAATGAGGATCACCATGCACAAGAGATCATTCCGCGCGGCTCTGATGGCCGCCGCCTTTTTGATGCCGATCCTGCCGGCACCGACCTTCGCCGCGCAGCCTGCTCCCGAGGCCGAAATATTTCCACCCTGGCAGCACGGCAAGAACAACGATGCCACGAACCGCGGCTTCGAGTTCACGGTTCCCCAGGTCGACGACCTGGCCGATTTTCACGGCGACATCACCGATCCGAAGCTCGTGCTCTACGTCGGCGGTAACTATTTCTTCGCGATGGCGCCGCTGGTTGCGGAGTTCGAGAAGGAACATCCCGACTACAAGGGACGGATCTATTGGGAGACAATTCCGCCGGGGCTGCTCGTCAGGCAGATCGAGGCGGGTGGCACGATCACCTCGGGGAACATGACCTGGACGGCCAAGCCGGACGCCTATTTCGCTGGCCTCAAGAAGGTCGACGCGCTGATCGGCCAAGGCCTGCTCACCGACCACGCGGTGCCTTACGCCACCAACACGCTCACGATTATGGTGCCCAAAGGCAACCCCGCTGCATGTGACCGGTCTGGCCGATCTAGGAAAACCCGATGTCCGTCTCGCCATGCCCAACCCCGAATTCGAGGGAATCGCGAGGCAGATCGAGGCGTCGCTGAAGAAGGCTGGCGGGCAGGCGCTCGCCGACGCGGTCTACAAGACCAAGGTGGCCGACGGCAGCACAATCCTCACCCATATCCACCATCGTCAGACACCATTGTTTCTGATGCAAGGGCGCGCCGACGCAGGTGTCACATGGCAATCCGAAGCGATGTTCCAAGAGCAGGCCGGAAACCCGATCACCTATGTCCACATCCCAGCCAGCCAGAACACAACGGCCATATATGCCGGCGCGGTGGTGAAGGGCGCGCCACACAAGGAGGCAGCAAAGCTCTGGCTTTCCTTCATCCACGCCCCTGAGGCGCTGTCGATCTTCGAGCGCTACGGGTTCAAGCCTTACACCGGCAACGGCGTCAACCAACTGAATCGCCCATGACTTCGCAGCATAGGAGACAAACATGAACATGCGTGCAACCACCCTCGGGGGAATCGCTGAGGATGCGCCCACCATGAGCGAGGCGCAACGCAACTGGCGCATTGCCGCCATCGCGTTGCTGTCGACCCGCTTCATCCAGGGTTTCATTTATTGGGGCGGCGGCTCGCGCCGCTTCATCTATGCACCGTCCAAGCTGGACCCAAGCGCGCCGAGCTGGATGGCGAACAAGTTCCAGACAGCGATGCCGGGAGCTTTGTTCGGCACGGATCATCTGATCAGCTTCATGTTGACGCATTTCTACTTGCTCTATGCAGGCGTCATTCTGTTCAGCGCTGCAGAGCTCATCGTCGGAGCGATGCTCATGACGGGGCTACTGACTCGCGTTGCGGCACTGTGCTCCATGGGCTTCTCAGTGTTGCTGATGGCGATGTTTGGTTGGCAGGGCGCCACCTGCATCGACGAGTGGACCATGGCGGCCTGTAATCTTGCGATGGGTGCAAGCCTGCTGCTCGCGGGCAGCGGCGCCTATTCGCTCGACAACGTCTTGCTTCACCGCAACCCCGCCCTGGCCGGAAAACAGTGGTTCCGCTGGATGTCGGGCAGCCTCCCATTGCCGCAGACGGATAGCGGCTTCAGGAAGCTGGCGTTGGCTGTGCTCGCATTCGTCGTGATCTTCAACGTTGGCACCTACAACTACTATCGAGGCTCGGTATTGACACACGCCGGAGGCCCCAGTGCATGTGGTCGCAGCTGAACTGCTGAACAACGACAAGCACCCCGTCGCGGATTGGGACGCAGCCGTTCTGTCCAAATTGCCGAAAACTGACTTCGCGAACGACTATGCCTACAACAGGTTCGAGCCGGGCCCCTTTGGGATTCGAGCCAAAATGGGAGCTGCCGCCACTGTGACATTGCCCGTGCCTGCTTCCGGTACAATCGCCGGTGCGAGGTACATACAGCTGACGGATGTGGACGGCCGGACCTTCTCCGCGACACTCGGCAGTAACCCGTGACGGCGGATGCGCTCAGGATGCCGCGGCGCGGTATTCTGCGCATCACTGGACCACGATCATGACCCTCGAACAGCGGCGGAACTACGGTGCACGTGAGAATCGGGCAAAGGGTGCGGTGAGCATCGACAGCAGCGCATCCGCCGCCCTGTTGCGGCAGCGCGCCACGTGCCGCACCACTTGGAAATCGCGTTCCGGCAGATTGAAACGCACTCGATGCAGCAGTCCCGATTCCAGGCTGGGTGCCGCTACAGACGCCGAGATCGCAGTTGCGCCCAACCCTGCCTCGACAGCCGCACGCACCGCTTCGTTAGACGGCAGTTCCAGCGCGAGCCGCAATGCGCCGGGAGACACGCCAAAGCCTTGCAACGCCGCTTCGAATGTCGATCGGGTGCCGGATCCCGGCTCGCGCAGGACCCAGTCGGTTTCGATCAGCCTATCTGGCTCAAGTGGGTCGGTCGCTGACCAAGCGTGCTCAGTACCGACGACGATCACCAACTGGTCGCGTGCGACCTGCTCCTTCGTTAGCATCGGATCTTCGATCATCCCCTCGATGAAAGCGAGATCCGCAGCGCCCTCATGCAGCGCGGCGGCGCCCTGAGCCGTGTTACCGATGGTTAGGCGGATGTCGATGCCGGGATATTTGTGGCGGAACGCAACCAGGTGACGCGGCAGCCAGTAGCCGGCAATCGTTTGGCTGGCATGCACTGCGAGTGTCCCGCGCTTCAAGTCGCCCAGCTCCGATAGGACCAGTCCCGCCGCCTCAACGCGGGCCAAAACGGCGCGGGCTTCGACGAGGAACAGCGCGCCGGCCTCGGTCAGTTCGACGCCACGGCCGACACGGTGGAACAATTTCGCACCATGCCGCGCTTCCAGCGCCGCAATCGCGGCGCTGACGGCGGATTGGGCCAAATTGAGCACTGCCGCAGCGCGCGTGACGTGCTGACGTTCAGCAACGGCGACGAATACCCTTAGCTGCTCCAGTGTCACGTGCTTGCCCTTTCCGTGCAGCCGAGCCAACGCGATTAGGCGCGCGTATCGCCGGCTATCGGGGGCAGGGAACGCGCGCTCCTATGCCTGAGGTAGTCGGCGTACTGGAAATGACTTGGCCTCTATTGCTGTCATTGGTTCGGTCTTGCGTCTATGCGCGGAACAAAGTCGTATCGAGCCGGGGGCCTGCCGGCGCCCTCTCTGGCGATCCACCGCCCGTTTGACGAACGCGATTTCGCGCGTCATGCGACCGCATCGAATCCCCGTTCGACTCGTAAAATCTGATATCGCGTTAACCTCGCCAGGAACGGCCGCTGTTGGCGCGAAGCGGCCATTCATTAGAGCGTCGCGATCAGGCGAAGCCAAATTATATCGCCATTTCAATACATATGAGTTCGCAGGTTTATCCTGAATGGCGCGCCAAATTGCCATCATTCAGAATAAAACTGCGAACCCCGATCGGCGCATCGCTGCGGATCTAACGGATGCGCACGAATTAATTGCTGCCAAAGACCAACGCATCTGTTCTTCGCCGCTTGGTCGCGGCAGGCGACCAAAGGCATGGTCTCGTGCTCATGTCATTCAGTCGGTGAGAGCCGGTCTCGAAATTGCTCCGCCATCCAGTCGATGAACACACGCAGACGCGGCGACAGTTGCCGCGTGTGGGAGTAGAGGACGTGGACGGGCAGCGGCGACGGCGGAAAGCCGGCCAGCACCTCGACCAGCGCGCCGCCGGCAAGCTCGGAAGCGACGCGATAGCGCGGCACCTGGATCAACCCGAGGCCCATGCAGGCGCACGCGACATTGGTCTCGGGACCGGTCACCGTCACCATCGCCGGCAATTTCACCTGGCGCGCGTTGCCGCCGGCGCCGAAGATCAGCGGCACGATGTCGCCGCTGTCGGGCGATAGCAATCCGACCATCTCGTGACCTGCGAGATCGTCGGGCGTCTGCGGCGTGCCGAAGCGGCCGAGATAGTCGGGGCTCGCGAAGGTCCCCCGTTCGAGCAGCGCCAGTCTGCGCTTGATCAGCGGGCTGTCGCTCAGTTCACCGGCCCTTAGGATGCAGTCGAAGCCTTCGCGGATCATGTCGAGCGGCTGGTGCGCTTCGCTGAAGTGCAGCCGGATGTCGGGATATTGCTGCCGGAAGCGCGGCAGGCCCGGTAGCAGGAAATAGCG
>WNFC01006898.1_pt1 | contig 12781 bp, 9 predicted proteins | sample 5400541 | NCBI WGS metagenome assembly WNFC01 (sample SAMN13153342, study PRJNA577476) | soil metagenome | isolation source: 120 cm saprolite under Douglas fir tree site 2 hole 2 replicate 1 | place: USA:California | collected 2015-04-18
TCAACTGAATCTGGCGCTTGTCGGCGTGGCCGTGACCGGCAACGGAAGCCTTCACTTGGCGAGGCGCGTAGCTATAGACCATCACGCCGTGCTGTGCCGCAGCAAGCAGGATCACGCCGCGCACTTCGGCCAGCCGCAGCGCTGTGCGCATGTTCAGCGCGGTGAAGACGCTCTCGACGGCCAGGGCATCCGGAGAATACTCCTCAATCAGGCCGCTTAGCCGAGCGTGCACATCCTGGAGTGCCGCACCCGCGCATTCTTTCTGGCGTTTAAGAGTTACCTTTAATGCGCCATAATGAAGCATGCGGCAGCGTCGTCCGTCGCTTTCGACGATTCCGTAGCCGGTCGGCCCCGTTGCCGCAGGGTCCACCCCCAGAACGCGCAGGCAGCCATTCTTTCCGTTGCTTCTATCTGTGAAGCCTGCCTCACCCATGGCACCAAGTCTACGGCGAACGCACGACTCTCGCCAACCTTTTGTAATTGTAAGTGTTTGTCAGCGTTGACAGAAACCCAGGACCCGTTACCGGAAGGTGACCTAAATCACATTCTAGGTTGACGACGCCGTTCCCGCCTGTTGCATTTGCGCTGTCCGGCGCAAGAACGATTCGCCGCAATGCAATCCGGATGATGCTTCCATTCTTGCTACTTGCTGGCCTTTCTGAAAAAAGCCCGGCTAACGCTCCCGAAAGCGCCCCGGAAAATCCAGGACAACTCAAGCAACTGAGCTTGGAACAGCTCGGAAAAATCGAGGTGACGACTGCATCCAAAGAGCCTGTGGAGGCGAGCCGGACTCCGGCAGCGATCTACGTGTTTACGCAAGAAGACATCCGCCGTTCCGGAGCCACGAGCATCCCAGAGGTTCTTCGCCTGGCCCCTGGTGTGGAGGTTGCCCGAATCGATTCCAGCAAATGGTCTATCGGCGTGCGCGGATTCGGGAGCCGCCTCTCCCGATCAGTACTCGTGCTGATCGACGGCCGGACCGTTTACACGCCGCTTTTTGCCGGCGTTTATTGGGAGGTCCAGGACACACTGCTCGAGGATATCGACCGGATCGAAGTCATCCGCGGACCCGGGGGCACCATCTGGGGCGCAAATGCGGTCAACGCGGTCATCAACATCATCACCAAAAGCACAAAAGATACCCGCGGAACGCTCGCGTCTACCGGCGGCGGAAACATCGATCAGGGTTTCGTTGGTTTCCGGTACGGAGGCGGGAGGGGCAAGGACCTTAATTACCGAGTCTACGCCAAGGCCTTTACCAGAGGCCCCGAGTTTCATCCGGTTGGCACGCAATTTGATGACTGGCGGATGGCGCAAACCGGTTTCAGGACGGATTGGGACCTGCACACGCGCGACGCCCTGACGCTTCAAGGTGACCTGTACAACAGTGACAACGGAGAGCGCGTGGGGATTGCAACCTACTCTCCGCCCTCCATAACCAACGTGGAACAGAATGCCGAACTTTCGGGGGGCAATCTGGTTGGCCGCTGGCGCCGCGTGTTAAATGCCGAGTCCGACGTTCAGTTAGAAACTTATTACGATCGAACGAAACGGAAAGAGGCTAACTTCGCCGAGTCTCGCGATACGTTCGACATCGATTTCATCCATCACTTGAGATTACCGCGTAGACAGGACTTCCTTTGGGGTCTTGGGGCTCGCATCAGTTCGGGCAACGTGACTCAAGTCGTTCCCACCATCGTGTTCATACCGAATCATCACACGGACAAACTCTACAGCGCCTTCGTCCAGGATGAAGTCCCGATCGTTGGGAATCGGCTCTCACTGACGGCAGGGGCCAAGTTTCTACATAACGTGTATACCGGCTTCGAGATCCAGCCAAGCTTGCGGCTACTCTGGACACCGAGCTCACGGCAAACAATATGGGCCGCCGTCACCCGCGCCGTGCGCACACCGTCGCGCGTCGAGGAGAACGATCTGCTCACCGGATTGATTACACCCAGCCCGCCAACTTTTTTGCGCCTCATCGGCGACGGGAAGTTTACATCGGAAAACCTGCTCGGCTACGAAGCGGGGTACCGAACCCTTGTGAATCCGAAGTTATATATGGATATCGCGGCGTTTTATAACAACTACAATCATCTTCTCAGCCTTGAGCCCGGCGCGCCTTTTTCGGAAACCTCACCGTCGCCGGCGCACACGGTAGTCCCGTTTTTCCTGCGCAACGGACTTTTGGGCAACACGTCCGGAATCGAGATCGCGCCCGATTGGACGCCAACCCACTGGTGGCGCCTAAGAGGCTCGTACTCCTACTTGAACATCGAATTGCGCAAAAGAACGGCAAGCCTCGACACCGCCACCGCTGGTTCCACGGAGGGCTCCAGCCCCCACCATCAGGTAGTGATTCAATCTTCTTTCGACTTGCCCAAGAAACTGGAGTTTGATCAAACCTTTCGTTATGTGAGCGCACTGCCGACCCAACTCGTCGAAGGTTACGGAACGGCGGATGTGCGCCTCAGTTGGCGCTTCGCCGGCTACCTTGAATTGTCCTTGGCCGGACAAAACCTGTTCCAACCCCATCACACAGAGTCCGCAGGCGACCCCGGGACGCTTGTCGGGATCAAGCGAAGCGCCTACGCAAAAATAACGTGGCAGCGGTGGAAAAGGTGACGGGGGCGGGAATCCTATGAAGCACATCCGCGCCAGAGGCCCATTCCAATGCGTCCGGAAAGGTTGTGCGGCCTGGAGCCGTTCGAGCCCTTTGTCTCAACTCATAGCTGTGGTCCTAACGTGGTCACTCATTGGCGTCTCAAGCCTGCAAGCTCAACAGTCAAAACCGACTGAATATGAGCTTAAAGCTGCTTACCTCTATAACTTTGGCAAGTTCGTCGAATGGCCCGCCATGGCTACTGCCGCCAACCACGACCCCTTCCTTATCTGCGTGCTCGGCAAAGATCCCTTCGGCGCATCTCTCGACGCGGCCATTGCCGGCGAAGCGATCAACGGCGAGCGCGTCCTGGCAAAGCGGATCTCGAAGCCGCAGGAGGCGCTGAATTGCCGAGTTCTATTCATCAGTTCGTCGGAAGAGGCGCAACTGAAAGAGATTCTGACAACGCTGGAAAAGACGAGTGTTTTGACCGTCAGTGACATGCCCCAGTTCACAAGGCGTGGCGGGATGATCCAGTTCGTCCCGGAGGCCAGCAGAGTGCGTTTCGAGGTTAACCTGACGGTTGCCGAGCGCGCCGGCCTGACTCTAAGTTCCCAACTCCTCAAAGTCGCGATCAGCGTGAGAAGAAATTCCCAGCCTGGAGACTAACAGACGATGCTGAGAGTCGGCGGCCATTCCATAACCAAGAAACTCACGCGGATGAACATGCTGGTGAGCGGCGCCGCTCTGTTGCTGGCGTGCCTGGCGTTTGTTGCTTACGATGTGCTCGCGTTTCGACAGGCCGTGGTGCACAACCTCTCGATCCAGGCGCAAATCGCCGGATCCAATAGCGTCTCCGCGCTGCTATTTAACGACCCGCGCGAGGTAGAGAAAACCTTGTCGGCGCTGAAGGCTGCTCCCAACATCGTGTCAGCGCTTATTTACACGCCCGAGGGTCAGCCATTCGCCGCGTATTGGCGCGACCGCGGCGGCCAAGCTCCGCCACTTCCCGCGATTCCCACAGGTCAAACCGAGGCTCACTGGTTCAAGGATGGGCGGGTCGTACTCGTTCACTCGATTGTCTTCCAAGGAAAACCAACCGGAATCGTCTACATGCAACGCGATCTCAAAGACATCAATGAACGATCGGCGCGATACGCGGGAATTGCCGCCATCGTCTTGTTGATGTGCCTCCTTGCAGCGCTCCAGTTTTCCTCGATATTTCGGAAATCGGTAGCGGATCCGATCGTCAATCTGGCGGATCTTGCCCGGACTGTTTCTCGCGACAAAGACTATTCGGTCCGGGCAGCCCTAACCGGCAGCCGCGACGAGCTTGCCACACTGATCGAGACGTTTAATGAAATGCTGGCACAAATTCAAGAGCGTGACGGAGCTTTGCAGAAAGCTCATAACGAGCTGGAACAACGGGTCCAAGAGCGCACCGCCGAACTAGCTGCCACCAACAAGGAGCTCGAAGCCTTCAGCTATTCGGTATCTCACGATCTCCGGGCGCCGTTGCGCGGCATCGACGGATTCAGCTTGGCGCTGTTGGAAGATTATGCGGACAAGCTCGACGCCGATGGAAAGGACTACCTTCACCGTGTGCGTGCCGCAACGCAACGGATGGGAATCCTAATCGACGACCTCTTAAGCCTTTCCCGAGTGACCCGCACCGAGATGAGACTGGAAAAGGCGGACCTGGGTCTGATCGCCCGGTCCGTTGCCGAAGAGCTGCAGAAAACGCAGCCGGAGCGCCGAGCTGAGTTCCGGATTGAAGAAGACCTCGGGGCGTTCGTCGATTCCCATCTGATCAGAATCACGCTTGAGAACTTGCTTGGCAATGCGTGGAAATTTACCTCGAAGCGTGAGTCGGCTTGTATCGAGTTTGGCAGGACGCAGCGCGACGGCGGATTCACCTACTACGTTCGAGACGACGGCGCCGGATTCGACCCTACCTATGCGGATCGGCTTTTCGGCGCCTTCCAGCGTCTTCATGACAAGAACGACTTCCCTGGAACAGGTGTGGGATTGGCGACGGTCCAAAGGATCATTCACCGACACGGCGGCCGCATTTGGGCGGAAAGCGCCGTTGAGAGAGGCGCGACATTTTACTTTACGCTGATGGAGACGAGGCACAGGGGAGCGTGAATCGTGGAGGATAAAATGATTCTTCTCGTGGAAGACAACGCCGATGACGAGAAACTAACTCTTCGAGCTCTAAAAAAGAACAACATCCTCAATGAGGTAGTGGTTGCTCGAGATGGCGCCGAGGCTCTCGACTATCTGTTTGGGACCGGAGCTTACGCGGGGCGCAATTTGAGCGTCATGCCCGAGGTCGTCCTCCTGGATTTGAAATTGCCTAAAGTGGACGGGCTGGAAGTACTGCGCCGTGTGCGCGCCGATGGTCGTACAAAGCTGCTCCCGGTCGTCATCCTCACATCATCAAACGAAGAAAATGACCGCATCAATGGCTATGGTCTGGGTGCCAACAGTTATGTGCGAAAGCCTGTGGATTTCAACCAGTTCAGTGATGCGGCCCGCCAGCTTGGACTCTATTGGCTGGTTCTGAATGAGCCACCGCCGGCTAGGAGAGCTTAAATGGGTGTTCCTCTTTGTGTGTTGATCGTCGAGGATTCGGAAGACGACGCTGTCATGGTCCTCCGCGAATTGAAACAGGCCGGCTACGATGTCGACTTCAAGCGCGTGGATAGTTCTGACGCCTTGAAGTCCAGTCTCGCAGCACGGCAGTGGGACCTCGTAATCTCCGACTTTTCTATGCCCCGTTTTTCTGGTACGGATGCTTTGAAACTCGTTAGATCATCAGGCTCCGAAGCACCTTTTATTTTCGTTTCAGGAACCATGGGCGAGGATACGGCGGTAGCGGCGCTGAAGGACGGTGCGCAAGACTATCTGGTCAAAACTAATTTGAAACGGCTAGTACCTGCGGTCCAGCGCGAACTGCGAGAGTCAGAGGAACGCCGGCAACGCAAGCGATTAGAACAACACGTGCATCAGCTGCAGAAATTCGAGGCCATCGGGAGGTTAGCCGGTGGCGTTGCGCACGATTTCAACAATTTGCTGGGCGTCATACTGGGGCAGAGTGAGATTCTGCTTGACCGGTCGCACGACGAGGGAATCACTCATGGCTTGGAGATGATACGGGAATCTGCCAGACGCGGCGCGAGCCTTACGCGCCAACTGCTCGCCTTTGGAAGGCGGCAGGTTCTCGAACCCAAAGTGCTAAACCTCAATGTGATTCTGGCGGATGTCGAAAAACTGTTGCAACGCGTGATTGGAAGGGATATCGAATTAGATTTCCAAATAGATGCCAAAATAGGCAGCGTAAAAGCCGATCCCGGCCAATTGGAGCAGGTAATCGTAAATCTTGCCGCGAATGCGAGGGACGCGATGCCGGCGGGTGGCAGGCTGACGATGGCCACCGCAAACGTTGACCTGGACGAAGCCTATGCGGATCGCCGGGTAGTAGTTCGCCCGGGACACTACGTGCAACTAGTCGTTAGCGACACTGGATGCGGCATGGACAAAGAAACCCAGTCCCATATTTTTGAGCCTTTCTTCACGACCAAGGAGCAAGGGAAAGGTACGGGGCTGGGCCTCGCGACGGTTTACGGCATTGTGAAACAGAGTGGCGGCTACGTTTGGGTTTACAGCGAGCCGGGCCACGGCACTGCCTTCAAAATCTACTTACCGATGGTGGAAGCCGCCGCAGAAAGTCCGCGATCTGTCGAGCGAAGTGAAGAGCTGCCTCGTGGTTCGGAGACGATCTTAGTAGTCGAGGACGACGCCTCGCTGCGAGAAGTCACTTGCGAGTTCCTTCAAAGCAGTGGCTACACCGTGATATCGGCAGAATTATCGGGAGAAGCCCTTCACCTGGCAGAGTCACATAACGGCCCCATCGACTTGCTTTTGACAGACCTGATCATGCCAAAAATGAATGGCCGTGAACTCGCCACCAGACTCATCAAAGCGCGGCCAGGAATGAAGGTTCTCTACGTCTCTGGCTATGCAGACGGCATCCTTCGGGCTGGCGTGCACGGGCCGTTGGAGGAAGGGCTGGCATTTCTTCAGAAGCCATACACTCGTCGTATGCTCACGCGGAAGATCCGTGAAGTCCTCGATTCCCAACCGGCCGTCGCCACGCAACTTGCGGAGGCCGCAACGCCACGCCGACCACAATAAGAACGGCCACTCCTGATCGCAGAAGTGGCCGCGCAAATTGCCGGAATCTAAATTGTGGTTCTTCAGTTGGCGCCGACGGCCGCCTGGATTTCGGATTCGTCGATGTCGAAGTTCGCGTAGACGTGTTGCACGTCGTCGTGTTCTTCGAGGGCTTCGACGAGGCGCACCATTTGCGTGGCCTGCGGGCCGGTCAGCTTGATGTAGTTCTGCGGGACCATGCCGATCTCAGCCGACGCGGGCGTGATTCCGGCCTTGGTCAGCGCTTCCTTCACCTTTTCGAGCGCGTCCGGCGGTGTCACGATATACCATGCGGAGCCGTCGTCCTTCAGATCTTCGGCGCCCGCTTCCAGCACGAGGTCCAGGAGCTTATCTTCGGTCGCCGCTTCCTTGGGAACGGAAATCTCACCCTTGCGGTGGAACATCCACCCGACCGCGCCGGCCTCGGCCATGTTTCCGCCGTTCTTGCTCATGAGATGGCGAAACTCGCCGACCACGCGGTTGCGGTTGGTTGTGACGACCTGAATCAGCATGCCCACTCCGCCCGGGCCGTACCCTTCAAACGTGGCCTCTTCATATTGCTCGCCTTCGAGTTGGCCAGTGCCGCGAAGAATCGCGCGCTCAACGTTTTCACCTGGCATGTTCGCGCCCTTAGCCGCCAAAATCGCGGTTCGCAAGCGCGGATTGGAGTTCGGTTCGCCGCCGCCGATGCGCGCGGCAATGCTGATTTCGCGGATGATTCGCGTGAAAACGCGGCCGCGCTTCGCGTCGGTGGCCCCCTTCTTATGCTTAATCGTGGCCCATTTTGAATGCCCGGACATGACACATCCTCGTTTGTTTCACGTGACCGCGGCCTGGCCGGGGTCATCGATGGAAGAATTTTGCGCCGCAGAGCGGTTTCAGAGAACGCCGGCAGATTTGCGGCCGCACTCTACGGCGGCCGTGTCGCTGCCGAACATCACGCGAACCGAGGTACGGTCGCCAAGAAAAACGGCACCAGTGCGGAGACTTACGGTGAACCGCAAACCCCTGCGGAACGACGGTAGTTTAGCACAGCCGCTCACATCGGAAAACGGGTTATACTCCACTGCGGGGCACCCCGTTGAATCCGACAGACTTCCGCATGGTCGCCGTGCGTCGCGCCAAAAACCCAGGGGCCTGCCATGCCTGAGCGCCAGTACCGCGTCCTCGCCGTCGCGACGCATCCTGTTCAATACATGACGCCGATTTTCCGCCGCATGGCCAAGCACCCCTTGCTTGATTTCCATGTGGCCTATTGCAGCCTTCGCGGCGCGGAAGCCAGCCACGATCCGGAGTTTGGCGCCGACATTAAATGGGACGTGCCCCTCCTCGACGGTTACTCCTGGACGCACGTCCCGAATCGCGGTTCCGGCGCGGAATCGTTTTTCGGTCTCTTCAATCCGGGGCTGTGGAAGCACATCCGCAGCGGAAACTATGACGCGGTTCTCTGTTTTATCGGTTACGTTCGGGCCACTTTTTGGATTTCTTGCATGGCTTCGAAATTCTCGAAAGCGGCGTTCATTTTCGGGGCAGACGCGACTTCACTCACCCCGCGCGACGGACGCAACTGGAAAATCCCCATCAAGAAATTTTTCTGGCCATGGCTGTTCCGGTTGGCCGATCAGGTGATCGTCCCGTCCTCGGATGGGCGCGATTTTATGTGCTCGCTCGGCATCCAAAGAGATCACGTTTCGTTGACGGGAGACTGCGTCGACAACGACTGGTGGATGCAACAATCGAAGCAAGTCGATCGCGCGGCCGTCCGGGCATCGTGGGGCGTTTCCCCGGATGATGCCGTTATTGTATTCTCGGCCAAACTCCAGCAGTGGAAGCGCCCACTCGATCTCCTTCGGGCTTTTGCGAAGGCAAATCTTCCGAATGCATTCCTTCTTTTCGCCGGCACGGGCCCTCTTCTCCCCCAACTCGAGTCCGAAGCTGCTAGCCTCGGTGTAGCCTCACGCGTCCGTTTCCTGGGGTTTGTCAACCAGACGCAACTCCCCGCCGTCTACACTTCGTCCGACCTTTTGATTCTGCCCTCCGACTTTGAGCCGTTCGGCCTGGTCGTCAACGAGGCCATGTGTTGCGGGTGCGCCGCCGCGGCCAGCGACCGCGCCGGTGCCGCGCGGGACCTCGTCGCTCCGGTATCTGCAGACTTCGTCTTTCGCTGTGGCGACACAGACGCGCTTGCTGAATTGATGAAGAAAGCGACCGCCGACCCCGCCCGCCTCAAGGAATTGGGCCGCGCCGCCTTCGCCTACGTGAAGACCTGGTCGCCAGAGCGCAATATCGCCGCAGCCGTGGAAGCCGTCGAGCTCGCCGTCTCCCGCACAAGCTCCCGCGGTAGAAAGACTTCTGCAAATTCCCCGGCCACTGATCCTGTCCGTCGTGGATCACAAGAACTTTCCGAATGAAGCTGTTGATTTATTCACATTTCGCCGCACCGAGCATCGGCGGGGTCGAATCCGCCGTGCTGTCCCTCGCTGGCGGTCTCATCGAACTCCGCAATCCTAAGGGTGATTCGGAATTTGAAGTAACTCTCGTGACGCAAACACCGGCCGGCAATTTCGATGATCGCACGTTGCCATTTCGCACCGTCCGTCAACCGAGCCTCTTCCAGCTGTGGCGCATGGTTCGGCAATGCGACGTCATCCACATTGCGGGCCCCGCTCTTCCGCCGCTGGTTCTAGGTTCGCTTGCCCGCAAGCCTGTTCTTGTCGAGCACCACGGCTACCAAGCCATCTGTCCTAACGGTCTCATGGTCCATCAGCCGGACGGCTCCATCTGTCCCGGGCATTTCCAGGCCGGTCATTACGCGAAATGCCTGCGTTGCCGGGAGTGCGAAACTTCGGGACTTCGCAGCCTGGGGGCCCTAATTCTGATGTTTCCGCGTTCATGGCTCTGCCGCGCGGTTTCAAAGAATCTTGCTATTTCCCACCACGTCCTCGAGCGCCACGAACTGCCACGCTCATCCGTCGTCTACTACGGCATCGAAGATCCGCTCGGGAACGGCACCGTCGATTCTCCTGCAGCCAATGCAAGTGGCAAACTCTGTTTTGCCTATGTTGGCCGTTTCTTCCCAGAAAAAGGGATTGCGATCCTGCTTCGAGCGGCCGGGATGTTGAGGAAAGAAGGCTGCGAATTCGAGGTTCGCTTAATCGGAGACGGACCGCAGCGCCCTAAGCTTCAAGAAATCATCGAAGCAAACCATCTGGGGTCCTGCGTTCGCATCACCGGGTATCTCACAGGTGCAGCGCTGGCGGATGTGCTCCGCGACGTCCGTGTAGTCGTCATGCCGTCGGTATGCGAGGAAACCGCTGGATTGGCCGCCATTGAACAGATGATGCGCGGCAGGCTGGTGATCGCATCCAGGATTGGCGGACTTGCCGAAGTGGTCGGCGATGCCGGTCTCCAATTTCCTCTAGGAAACGCGGAAGCCCTCGCGGACTGCATGAGAAGGGTGATGCAGGATCCTTCCATTATCGACTCAAGCGGTTTGAAAGCTCGGGAGCGTGCTCGCCAACTCTTCTTACGCGCACGAATGGTGGAAGGGCACGCAATTGCTTACAGGGAAATCGTGCGCGGCGGAAGCAAGAGAATGGAGCTGATCTGAAATCATGACGGGCTTTCGGACGAGACTCTTCTCGGACATAATTGCCGTGTGCCGCAAGGGACACTTCGATGAGGTTTAGTTTGCAGGTCTCGCCGTTCCAAATTCGCCGGAGTCCGATTTTCATCTTTGGCTTCCTGGTTTTCTTTTTTGTGGCGGCCTACAAAACTGCCAGCTACGTTATCGCCGGAGATATGACTGGCCTCGCCTTTGTTACTTTGGCTTTTGCGGGTTGCGCGTTTATCGTCGCTATGCTCAATAGCTGGCGCAACGGCCTGTATTTCTTCCTGGCTTGGCTCTTGTTCGAAGATTTTGCGCGGAAATACCTCGGCAACAACATGGCGATCTATTTCGCCAAGGACGTTTTGGCTGCGGTTGTCTATCTCTCCTTTTTCCTGGCCTACCGGCGAAAAGAAGTCACGTCCTTCCGGCCTCCCTTCCTCGTGCCGGTTCTTTTGTTTGTCTGGTTTGGAGTGATGCAGGTCTTCAATCCCGCGTCTACAAGTTTGATGTACGGCGTTCTGGGCTTGAAGCTCTTTTTCTACTACGTCCCCTTACTTTTCGTGGGATACGCCTTGCTCAATTCCGAGACGGAACTGCGCCACTTCTTTTTTGTCAACATGATTCTCGCGTTGATCATTGTTTCTCTGGGGATAGCGCAGGCCATCATCGGCCATACTTTCCTGAATCCCGCAGTCGTTGCCGAGGATATTCGCGAATTGAGCACGCTCTATAGAGTCTCGCCCATATCGGGTCTGACCATGTACCGTCCCAATTCGGTGTTCGTGAGTACCGGCCGTTTCGGGAATTTTCTCCTGGTAACTTGGTTGCTCGTGTTTGGCTTCAGCGGTTACCTCCTTCTCCGCCACAAACGCGGCAGGACTCTTGCCTTCATAGTTCTTGCTCTCACAGTTGCAGGCCTCGCGCTTTGCTCTTCACGAGGGGTCGTCCTTTGGAGCTCCGGTTCGGCGCTCGTTGGAACTGTCGCGTTCGTCTGGGGCGCGCCCTGGCGTCAGCGCGAAGTCTTGCGGGTCTTGAGGGGTGTCCAGCGCACCGTTCTGGGCATCGTTCTGGGCATCGTCGTCTTGCTTGCGACTTACCCGGAGGCGCTGCTCTCTCGAGTCGCGTTTTACACCGAGACGCTTTCGCCCAGCAGCAGCGCGAGCGAGCTCCAAAGCCGGACCTGGGATTACCCGCTGCGGAATTTCCTCGGCGCGTTCGGTTACGACCGTTGGCCCTACGGCTACGGCATCGGCACGACTTCCCTGGGCACTCAATATGTTGCACGTATCTTTAATGCGAAACCTCCGGTCATCGGCGTGGAGAGCGGTTTCGGCACACTCGTTGTTGAAATGGGGATCGGGGGCCTCGTGCTCTGGTTCGTCATGAGTTTCGCGATCCTGTTCTCGGCGTGGCGAGTCGTAAAGAAACTGAGAGGTTCGCCCTGGTTTCCCCTGGCGTTCGTCATCTTCTGGTACGCGGGACTGCTCTTGATTCCTATGACTTTTAACGGAATCCAGCCGTACGAAGATTTTGTTTTGAACGCTTATTTTTGGCTGCTCCTTGGCATTCTGTTCCGCTTGCCGACTCTTGCTGTATCGGCCCAGTACGCCGCCGTCGCGCAGCTTCCCCAAACGTACAGTACCCGGATGCGCTGACTTGCGCCTCGCCGTCGTCTCACCCTTCGTTGACCGCCGGCATGGCACGGAGCGCGCGCTTGCCGAATTGCTGGAACGCCTTGCGCGCAAAGAGCATTGCGAGATTCATCTCTATGCCCAGCGCGTTGAGGGCCTTGCCCTCGATCAACCAGGCCTTAGTCACTCGCGAGACTCCGGGGCGATCATCTGGCATAAAGTTCCTTCCGTGCCAGGTCCTCATCTACTACAATTTCTCGCATGGCTTTTTCTGAATTCGACCTGCCGCGCGTGGGATCGCCGGGTCCATGGACTTCGGTTCGATCTCGTCGTTTCACCTGGAATTAACTGTCTCGACGCCGATGTTGTCATCGTTCACGCGCTCTTCCATCGCCTCCGGGAACTTGCACGCGAACAAGACCACCATGCGGCAAGGCCCAGTCTTCTTCGGCGAATCCATCGGCGCGTCTACTATGCTCTTCTGGCTGGATTGGAGCGCCGCATCTACACGGACCCGAAGGTTTCACTCGCCGCCGTCTCGCAGCGCACCGCCACGCTCCTCGCCGATTATTTTCACCGGCAAGATGTCCGAGTCATTCCCAATGGCGTTGACACGGCGCAGTTTTCGCCTTCCGCGTGGCTCGCGCTGCGTGCGGAAGCGCGACTGCGCCGCGCGATTCAGGAAACTGATTTCGTGTTGCTTCTGATCGGAAACGA
>WNFC01022036.1_pt1 | contig 12780 bp, 9 predicted proteins | sample 5400541 | NCBI WGS metagenome assembly WNFC01 (sample SAMN13153342, study PRJNA577476) | soil metagenome | isolation source: 120 cm saprolite under Douglas fir tree site 2 hole 2 replicate 1 | place: USA:California | collected 2015-04-18
GAGCGTGGTGCGCGCGGCGGCGTCGAGCGACGGTGAGACCCGGCGCCAGGCCTTCGGCGATCTGGCCGAGGGGTACTGGCGTCCCGTCTACAAGTACCTGCGCTGGCGCTGGTGCGCCGACCGGGCGGAGGCGGAAGACCTCACCCAGGGCTTCTTCGCCCGTGCCTACGAGAAGCGATTCTTCGATCGATTCGATCCCGTCCGCGCCCGCTTTCGCACCTTCCTGCGCACGTGTGTCGACGGCTACGTCGCCAACGAGCGCCAGGCCGCGACACGGCTCAAGCGCGGCGGGGGCGCGCTCGTCGTCTCCCTCGACCTCGAGGGCGCGGAGCGCGAGCTGGCCGGCCCCGCGCTCGCCTCCGCGGACGACGTCGAGGCCTGGTTCCATCGCGAATGGGTCCGCGCCCTCTTCACACGCGCGGTGGCCGCGCTCGAGCGGCGCTCCCGCGACGAGGGAAGGGCGGCCGCGTTCGCCGTCTTCCGCCGCTACGACCTCGAAGGTGAAGACGGCGATCGGCCGACCTACGAGGCGCTCGGCCGCGAGCTCGGCCTGCCGGTCACGCAGGTGACGAACCACCTGGCCGCCATGCGGCGGGAGCTGCGACGCGAAGTCCTGGACGCGCTGCGCGCGCTCACCGCGAGCGACGAGGAGTTCCGCGCGGAGGCGCGCGACCTCCTGGGCGTGGTCGCGCCGTGAGCCTCTCCGACACGACGCTCGCCCGCCTGGCCGAGATGCTGGACGCGCCCGACCTCACGGGGACGAAGTACGAGCTGCGCGGCCGCGTCGGGCGCGGCGGGATGGGCACCGTCTGGCGCGCCTTCGACCGCGAGCTGGGGCGCGAGGTCGCTCTCAAGGTGCTCAGCGGTCCCGAGCCCCGCCCGGGCGGGGAGGCGCGCCTGCGCACGGAGGCCCAGGTGCTGGCCCGCCTGGAGCACCCCGGCCTCGTGCCCGTGCACGACCTGGGCACGCTGCCCGACGGGCGGCTCTTCTACGCGATGAAGCTGGTGCGCGGCCGCCGCCTCGACGAGCACGTGCGCGACCTGCGCTCGCCCGCGGCCCGGCTCGGCGTCTTCGTGCGGATTTGCGACGCCGTTGCCTTCGCGCACGCCCACGGGGTCATCCATCGCGATCTCAAGCCGCAGAACGTGATGGTCGGCCCGTTCGGAGAGGTGCTGGTCCTCGATTGGGGCGTGGCCAAGATGCTCGCCGATCCCGAGCCCGCGACGCCGCCGCCGATTGCCCCGCCTCCCCGGCGCGAGTTCGACGTGGACGCGGCCACGCTCACCGCGGCCGGGACCGTGCTCGGGACGCCCGGCTACATGGCCCCGGAGCAGGCACGTGGAGAGAGCGCGGTCGGCGCCGCCGCGGACGTGTACGCGCTGGGCGCGCTGCTCTCGTTCCTGGCCGGGGATGATCCGCCGCGCGCGATGGCGGCCATGGTCGCGCGGGCGCGCGCTCCGCGGCCGGAGGATCGCTATCCGACGGTGAGCGCCCTCCAGGAAGACGTGGTCCGCTTCCTGTCCGACCTGCCCGTGAGCGCCTACGCGGAACGGCCGCTGGAGCAGGCGCGCCGCCTGGCCGTGAAGTACCGGACACCGCTCGTGCTCGTCCTGGCGTACCTCGTGATGCGGGTGGTGCTGGCGTTCGTGGCCCGGGTTTAAAGGAGGGTGGCGCGGCCGCGTAATGGGAGAGTGCGGGCGGACTGGACCCGCGGAGGGGAAGCGAGAATGACCAAACCGATATTCGGAATGGCGCTGGGCGGATTCCTTGGCATCTTCGACGGGCTGACGGCGCTGCTGTCCGCGCCGGAGACGAGGCCGATCATCGTCAGTATCGTGATCGGTTCGACCATCAAGGGCGTAATCACGGGCCTGATCATCGGGCTGGTGGCACGCAAGACGCGCTCGCTGGCGGTGGCGTTGCTCGTAGGCCCCATCGTCGGCGTGGCCCTCGCCTTCCCGATCGCCCTTTTGAACAAGTACTACTGGCAAGTCATGCTCCCCGGCGGCGTGCTCGGCCTCATCGTGGGCTATGCGACGATGCGGCACGGCGGTCCCGCGCAGGCGCTGCCCGCGCAGTAGAGGAGAGGTGCCCTGAGCCGGCTGCAGCGCGTCTGCGTCTATTGCGCCTCCAGCACGGAGGCGCATGCCGATCACTACGCGGCCGCGCGCACCCTCGGGCGCGTCCTCGCGGAGCAGGGGATCACCATCGTCTACGGCGGGGGCTCCGTCGGCTCGATGGGCGCCCTGGCCGACGCGGCCCTGGCCGCGGGCGGGAAGCTCATCGGGATCCTGCCGAAGTTCATGAACGACCTCGAATGGGGCCACAAGAGCCTGACCGAGCTGCGCCTCGTCGACGACATGCACCACCGCAAGCGGATGATGATCGAGGAGTCGGACGCCGTGGTGGCCCTGCCCGGCGGGTCCGGCACCTTCGAGGAGCTGCTGGAGGCGATCACCTGGAAGCGTCTCGGCCTGTTCGTGAACCCCATCGTGATCGTGAACGTGCGCGGGTTCTACGATCCGCTGCGCGAGCTGCTCGACCGCGCGATCACGGAGCGGTTCATGGACGCGCGCCACCGCGACATGTGGACGTTCGTGGACCGCCCAGAGGACGTGCTGCCCGCCATCCGCACCGCCCCCGACTGGTCGGCGGAGGCGCGCGCCTTCGCGCGGCCGGGGGCGGGGCCGCGGGGCTGATGGGCTCTTCGCGTTCCATTGACACCCTCGGGCAGGACGGCTAGGCTGGCCCTTCCCTCCTTCATGCGCGAGAGTCGCTTGTCCCGAGCTGACATTCCAGCCGTCGTCGCGATTCGGTCGCGCCGGCGGCTTTTCGTCTGCGGCCCACAGGAGAACAATCGATGACGAGGAAGCTGGTTCCCGTACTGGTCGTAGGCCTGGCGCTCGGCGTATTCGCGTTCCCGCCGCTGGCCGTGGCCCAGTCGCAGGCCGCGGGTGGCGCCATCGAAGGGACCGTCACCGACCAGTCCGGCGGCGTGCTGCCCGGCGTCACCGTGTCCATCCGCAACACGGCGACGGGGGTGACGCGCGAGACGACCACCGATGCCAGCGGGCTCTACCGCGCCCCGCTGCTTCCCATCGGCCCCTACGAGGTGACTTCCGCCCTCGCCGGCTTCTCCACCACGAAGCGCCCGAACCTGACTCTCAGCATCGGCCAGACCCTCACCGTCGACATCAGCATGAACGTGTCGGGGGCGCAGGAGGAAGTCACGGTCACGGCGGAAGCGCCCATCATCGAGCCCGCGCGGACGCACCAGGCCACCACGGTGGGGGCGGTCGCGGTGTCGAACCTGCCCGTGAACGGCCGCAACTTCATCGACTTCGCCCTCACCACGCCCGGCGTCACCCGCGACACGCGCAGCGGGGACATCAGCTTCGCCGGACAGCGCGGGGTGCTCAACAGCCTGGTGATCGACGGGGCGGACAACAACAACACCTTCTTCGGTCAGACGCTGGGGCGCACGGGATCGGGCCGCGCCCCCTACCAGTTCAGCCAGGACGCGGTGGCCGAGTTCCAGGTCAACCGCAACGCCTACTCCGCGGAGTACGGACGCGCGGGCGGGGCCGTGATCAACGTGGTCACGAAGTCGGGCACCAACGACTTCCACGGCTCGGCCTTCGAGTTCTTCCGCGACAAGTCGCTCAACGCCAACACCTGGGCCAACAAGGTGCGCAATCCCATTCCCGCCCGCGCGCCCTTCCGCATCCACCAGTTCGGCGGTTCCGTGGGCGGACCCCTCCAGAAGGACAAGGCGTTCTTCTTCTTCTCCTACGACGGGCAGCGGCGGAGCCTGCCGAACACGCTCACTCCCCTGACCACGACCGTCCCGCCGGCCGTCCTCAACAGCAGCGATCCGAACGTCCTGGCTGGCTTGGCCATCATCAATACGGCTTTCCACGATTACACGCTGACCCGCGACCAGGACGTGTTCCTGGGCAAGGTCGACTATCAGTTCAACCCGAAGCACCGCTTGAGCGTCCGCTACAACCACCAGAACTTCACGGGCGGCAACAACGAGAGCACAGGGGCCACCAGCGCCGAGGAGCACACCGGGAACAGCCTGGTCCACACGCGCTCGCTCAACGCGGTCGTCTCGTCGGTGTTCAGCTCGACGTTCTACAACGAGCTGCGCGCGCAATGGGGGCGCGACCAGGAGCCGGGCGAGGCCAACACCAACAGTCCGGAGGTGACCGCCCGCGAGGGCTCCGCGCAGGTGCTCGTGTTCGGGCGGAACTTCTTCAGCCCGCGCGAGACGACCATCAAGCGCTTCCAGGTCGCGGACGCCGTGACCTGGATCCGGGGCGCGCACTCCTTCAAGACCGGCTTCGACGTCAACTTCGACAACATCTTCAACTTCTTCCCCGGCAACTTCGGCGGGCGCTACCTCTTCACCTCGCTGGCCAGCCTCGGGCGCGGTCTCCCCAACGGGACGGGCGAGAGCTACCAGCAGGCCTTCGCCGGAGTGGGCACGACCGGGCCGGAGACCCATCCGGATCTGAAGGAGTACGCGGTCTTCCTCCAGGACGAGTGGAAGGCTTCGCGCAAGCTCACCCTGAGCTTCGGGGCGCGCTACGACCTGCAGGACATTGCCCAGCCGGACGTACGCAACCCCGATCCGCAGCTCGCCGCCGCCGGCATCGACACCAGCTTCATCCACGTCGACAAGAACAACTTCGCGCCGCGCCTCGGGGTCTCCTACACCCCGAACGCGAAGACGGTGGTTCGCGCCGGCTACGGAATTTTCTATGGCCGCACGCCGTCGATCATGATCGGCACCGCCCACAGCGGCAACGCCGTCAACGTCCAGACCATCACCTTCACGGGCGCGCTGGTGCCGAAGTACCCCGCCGTCTTCGCGACGATCCCCACCGGCGCCGCCTTGCCCCGGCCGTCGATCCAGTTCTTCGACCCCGCGTTCGAGAACCCCGAGGTACATCAGGCCAGCGTCGGCCTGGAGCGCGCGCTCGCGAACGACGTCGCGGTGGCGGTGAGCTACATGTTCGTGGCCGGCCGCAAGCTGGCCCTCTCCCGCGACTTCAACGTGGGCGACCCCGTCCCCACCGCCATCCCGATCCAGGGCGGGGGCACCCTCACCGTCGATCGCTTCCCGACGCGGCCGTTCTCCAACTTCGACCGCGTGGTCCGTTTCGAGAGCACGGGCCGCTCGAACTACAACGGCGGCACCCTCGAGATCAAGAAGCGCTGGGGCGGACGGCTGCTCGCGAACCTCGCCTACACCCTGAGCGCGGTCAAGGACAACAACCCCGACTCCGTCAACGTCGTCCTCGGCGGCGGGGACGACGCGCGGTTCCCGTCCAACCCCGTCAATCGCGACGCGGACTACGCCTACGGGCAGAACGACGTCCGGCACCGCGTCGTCCTGAGCGGCTACTGGAAAATCGACTACTTCAAGGATTCGGGGACGGTCGCGAAGGTTCTCCTGAACGACTGGTCGCTGAGCTGGATCGCGACCGCCTTCAGCGGCTACGCCTACTCCGAGCTGGTGACCAACGACCTCAACGGCGACGGCAACCGCAGCAACGACCTCGTACCCGGGAGCCGCGACTCCCACCGCCTGCCTTGGACGAAGAACATCGACGCGCGCCTGACCCGCCGCTTCCCCCTGGGCAAGCAGGCGAAGCTGGAGCTGATCGCGGAGGCCTTCAACCTGCTGAACACCACGAACATCAGCGGACAGAACCGGAACCTCTACAACTTCGCGAACGGGGTGCTAGTGCCGCAGACGAACCTGGCCAACCCCCGCTCGAACTTCGGCTTCGACAGCAGCACCCAGGTCAACTTCGAGGACACGCAGCGGATCGTGCAGTTGGCGGCCAAGATCACGTTCTAGGAAGCGGATCCGCCTAACGGACGGAGACGGGCACGGAGACGGAGACGGGGATCACCGATCCCGTCTCCCTCTCCGTCTCCGGTGATCTCGGGGAACTCCCGTCCGTTTAGCCCTTCGCCGCCCCTTTTCGCGTAGTTGGCGGCGCCCGGGTATCCTTTCCTCGTGAGCACCGCACCCTACGGCTTCCTGCGCGTCGGGGCCGCCTGTCCTCGTGTCTGGGTGGCCGACCCCGCGCGGAACGTCGAGGAGATCCTGCGCCTGGCCGAGGCGGCCCGGGTGCAGGGGACACAGCTGCTGGTGTTCCCCGAGCTGGGCCTGACCGGCTACACCGCGGGCGACCTCTTCTTCTCGCTCACGACGCTGGTGGGCGGCGCGGAGCGGGCCCTGGCCCGGCTCCTCCAGGCCACGGCCGCCCATCGCATGACGATCGCCGTCGGCCTCCCCGTCGCCCTGGACGGCAAGCTCTTCAACTGCGCGGCCGTGGTCCAGGGCGGCCGCCTGGTCGGGGTGGTGCCCAAGACGTACCTGCCCGGCTACAAGGAGTACTACGAGGAGCGCTGGTTCGCGTCCAGCCGGGAGGCGCTGCGCAGCGAGGTGCGGTTGGCCGGTCAGGCCTCGCCCTTCGGCACGAACCTGCTCTTCGCGGTCGAGGACGAGCCCTCCGTCACCCTGGGCGTCGAGATCTGCGAGGACCTGTGGGCGACCGTCCAGCCGAGCAGCTTCCACGCCCTGGCCGGCGCGACCGTTCTCGCGAACCTTTCCGCCTCGAACGAGCTGGTGGCGAAGGCCGAGTACCGCCGCGAGATGGTGAAGGTGCAGTCCGGACGCTGCGTCGCCGCCTACATCTACGCGAACAACGGCGTGCACGAGTCGACCACCGACGTCGTCTTCGGCGGGCAGCTCCTCGTCGCCGAGAACGCGGTGGTCCTGGCCGAGGGCCGGCGGTTCCGGCGTGAGGGCGAGCTGATCGTCACCGACGTCGACACCGAGCGGCTGGTCGTGGAGCGGATGCGCCAGACCACGTTCTCCGACGGCGTGCACATCCTGCCCGAGGGGTATCGCCGCCTCACCCTGGCCCCCATCCCCGCGCCGGAGCCGCATCGCCTCGTGCGCAAGGTGGACCCGCATCCCTTCGTGCCGTCCGATCCCGCCGTCCTCGACGAGCGCTGCGAGGAGATTTTCTCCATCCAGACCGCCGGCCTGGCCAAGCGCCTCGAGCACACGGGCGTCAAGCGGGTGACTCTCGGTCTTTCCGGCGGCCTCGACTCCACGCTGGCCTTGCTCGCTCTCCCTGCCGCGCGACGGGATCCTCACGGTGACGATGCCCGGCTTCGGCACCACCGAGCGCACGCTCCAGAGCGCGCGCGACCTGGCCCGCGCGTCCGGCGTGCACCTGCGCGAGATCGACATCCGGCCCGCCTGCGTCCAGCACATGAAGGACATCGGGCTGGGCCCCGACGACACCTCATCCATCGCCTTCGAGAACCTGCAGGCGCGCGAGCGCACGCAGATCCTGATGAACCTCGCCAACAAGGAGAGCGCGATCCACGTCGGCACCAGCGACCTCAGCGAGCTGGCGCTGGGATGGACCACCTTCGGCGGGGACCAGATCTCGATGTACCACGTCAACTGCGGGATCCCGAAGACGCTGGTGCGCCAGCTCGTGGCCTGGGTGGCCGCCCACCGCGCCACTCCGCCGGAGCGCGCGGTGCTGGAGGGGATCCTGGACACCCCCGTCTCGCCCGAGCTCCTGCCGCCGGGAAAGGACGGCTCCGTCAGCCAGCGCACGGAGGAGCTCCTCGGCCCGTACGAAGCGCACGATTTCTTCCTCTTCTGCCTGCTGCGCCTGGGGGCAGGGCCGGGCAAGACGTTGTTCCTGGCCGGCCACGCCTTCGCCGGACGCCACGACGAGGCCGCGCTGCGCAAGTGGCTGCGCGTTTTCGTCACCCGCTTCTTCGACCAGCAATACAAGCGCTCGATGTCGCCGGATGGTCCCAAGGTGGGCTCGGTGAGCCTCTCGCCGCGGGGCGACTGGCGCATGCCGTCGGATGCATCCAAGGCCGCGTGGCTGGCCGAGTTGGAGTGATACGATGGTTTCCGTCTTGATCTGCACGCACTCCGAGCTCGAAAAAGATCTGGGCCATACCCTGCTCTGGCGACAGGACGTGGACCGTCATGTCGCGACCCGTCTCGAAGAAGCGCTCATGATGGCGCTGGCCGCGCACCCCAGCATCGTGGTGGTGGACCGCGACCTGCCCTGGGCCGGCCGCCTGGTGACGGCCCTGCGCGGAGACCCCTCCACGCGCGGCCTCTCCATCGCGGTGGTCGCGCGCGGTGACTTCGATCCGGGCGAGGTGGAGCTCCTGGAATCGGGTGCGAACGCGATCCTGCGCCTGCCCTTGGAATTCGACAGCGATGAGCGCCTGGAGCGGCTGATCAACGTGCCCGCACGCAAGGAAGCGCGCTTCGCCGTTTCCTTCCGCGTCGACACCTACGCCTCGGACGCCGGCCGCCCCGAGCCCGCGCTGGCCCTCAACCTGAGCCAGAGCGGCATGCTCATGGAGGCCTCGGGGAGGCTGCGCGTGGGGGAGCCCGTCGAGATGCAGTTCCCGCTCGGCGAGGAGCCGCCGCCCGTCCACACGCGCGGGCGGGTGGTACGCGTGGCCGCGGCCTCGCGATACGGAATCGAGTTCACCGACGTCGACGCGGATGTCTCCACGAGGATCCGCCACTTCATCGAGACCCTTGAGCAGGCCTGAGCGGTACGCCGAGCCCGTCGGCACCAGCACGCAGATCGCCACCCTCCAGGTCGCGGACATCGAGCTGCCCCCGGAGATGGAGCGCCTGCGCGACCTCGCCTACGACCTGTGGTGGAGCTGGTCGCCCCAGGCCACGCGCCTCTTTACCTGGATCGACCCCGACCACTGGCGGCGTTATCACAACCCCATCCAGCTCCTCATCAACGTCGAGCCGCACCACTGGAACCGCCTGCTCGGCGACCCGGAGTTCCGCCGCACCTACGAGAGCGTGATCCACTCCCTGGACGCCTATCGCGCGCGCCCGCGCTGGTTCGACCAGCACCTGGGCGCGATGCCCGGCCCCATCGCGTACTTCTCGATGGAGTTCGGCATCCACGAATCGCTCGGTGTCTACTCGGGCGGCCTGGGCATCCTGGCCGGCGATCATTGCAAGGCGGCCAGCGACCTGGGCGTTCCCCTGGTGGGGGTCGGCCTCATGTACCGGTCGGGCTACTTCCGCCAGACCGTGGACGCGGACGGATTCCAGCAACACATCTATCCCGACTACGACTTCGCGCGACTGCCCGTCCTGCCCGTGGAGGCGCCCGGAGGCGGCGTGCTCACGGTGCCCGTCGACCTGCCTGGCCGCGTGGTGCAGGCGGCGGTGTGGAAGGCCCAGGTCGGGAAGGTGCCGGTGCTGATGTTGGACACCGATATCCCCCTCAACGATCCCGCCGACCGACCCATCACGGGGGTGCTCTACGTGCGCGGCCGGGAGATGCGGCTGTGCCAGGAGATCGTGCTCGGCGTGGGCGGCGTGCGCGCGTTGCGCGCGCTCGGCATCTACCCCGCGGTGTGGCACATGAACGAGGGGCACGTGGCCTTCCTCGGCCTCGAGCGCGCGCGGGAGAAGGTGAGCCGCGGCGACGGCCTGACGGAGGGGATCCAGCAGAGCGCGCTCAACACCGTCTTCACCACGCACACGCCGGTGCCGGCGGGGAACGAGACCTTCGACCGCGATCTCGTGAAGAAGTACCTCGGCCCCTGGACGCAGGAAGTCGGCGCGGACGCGGAGGCGGCCCTGAGCCTGGGCGCGGAAGGGGGGATGTTCAACCTCACCATGCTCGCCATCCGGCTCTCCTCGAGCGTCAACGGGGTGAGCAAGCTCCACGGCAAGGTCTCCTCCGCCATGTGGCGCCACCTGTGGCCGGAGGCTCCGGAATCGCCCGTTGGGTACATCACGAACGGCGTGCACACCGAGAGCTGGATCGGGCCCGAGATGCGCGCGCTCTACGCGCATCACCTGGATCCGGACTGGGAGCACCACCTCCTCGACCCCGAACTGTGGGCGCGCGCGGGCGCCATCCCGGATTCCGCATTGTGGGCGGCGCACCGGTCGCAGAAAGAGCGGCTCATCCGCTTCGTGCGCGAGCGCGTGCGCGTGCAGAGCGCACGTCACGGCCGCTCCCCCGACGAGCTGCGCGAGGTGGAGGCCCTGCTCGACCCGCGCGCGCTCACCATCGGCTTCGCCCGCCGGTTCGCGACCTACAAGCGGGCGGTGCTCGTGCTCTCCGACCTCGATCGCCTGCGCAAGCTCCTGAACGATACGGCCCGTCCCGTGCAGATGATCTTCGCGGGCAAGGCGCATCCCGCCGACCGTCTCGGGCAGAACTTCATCCGCCAGCTCTTCGACCTGGCCCAGGGCGAGTTCAAGGGCAAGCTCGTATTCATCGAGGACTACGACATGGAGGTCGGGCGGATGATGGTGCAGGGCTGCGACGTGTGGCTCAACACCCCGCGGCGCCCCCAGGAAGCCAGCGGCACCAGCGGCCAGAAGTGCCCGATCAACGGCGGCATCAACTGCAGCATCCTCGACGGCTGGTGGGTGGAGGGGTATCGGGGCGACAACGGCTGGGCCATCGGCGAGGAGAACCTGGCCTCGACCCCGGACGAGCAGGACGCTGCGGACGCGCTCTCCCTCTACAAGATCCTGGAGGAGGAGACGGTGCCGCTGTTCTTCCAGAAGGACACGGACGGCCTGCGGCGGAAATGGATCGCCATGATGAAGGCCTCCATCGCGTCGTGCGTTCCCCAGTTCAGCGCGCACCGGATGGTCCGCGACTACGCGCAGCAGAGCTACCTGCCCGCGGCCGCGCGGCGACAGCATCCGGCGGAGTAGGGTCAGGCCATCCCGTGGTCCAGATGGTCGGCGAAGAACTGCTCGAGCACGGCCTGCTTGCCCGCGAGCCGTGAGCGGAGCTCATCCATCTCGGGGGCCGGCATGGGCGCGAACGCGCGGGCGGAGGCCACGTTGGCCTCGATGAACGCGACCTTCGGCATCCCGCACACCACCGCGGAGACAGGCAGGCTCCAGGCGTAACGGAGCAGCGCGCCCGGCTCCGCCCCGCCCGCTCCGAGCAGCTTCTCCTGGGCCGTGACCTTCATGAGGATGACGCCGAGGTTCTTCTTGTTGGCGGCGGGAAGGGCCATCTCCTCGAAGCGCAGCGCCCGCGCCGGGTTCATGGCCATCTGCACGCAGTCGATGTCGCTGCTCTCGATGGCCTTGGCCATGGTCGGGCCGTCGGTGTGGCTGGTCATGCCGATGGCGCGCGCGACCTTCTGCTCGCGCAGCTCGTAAAGGGCCTTGAGGGCGCCGTCCGCGGCCTCGATCTTCGCGAGGTCCTCCTCCTTGCCGAGGCTGTGCAGGTGGAGGAGGTCGACGTGGTCGGTCTGGAGGCGCTTGAGGCTGGCCTCGACTTCCCGCAGGGCGGTGTCGCGCGTGCGGGCGCGGGTCGGTACCTTGGTGGCGAGGAACGCGTCCTTGCGCCGTGTGGCCATCACGCGGCCGACGCGGGTCTCGCTCTCGCCGTCGCCGTAGTCCATGGCGGTGTCGAAGTAGTTGATGCCGAGGGCGAGGGCCTTCTCCAGTACGCCCGAGGCCTCGTCCGCGGAGTACATCAGGAAGCGGCTGCCGCAGCCCATGGCCAGGATCGACACGGAGGCGCCGGTGCGGCCGAGAGTCCGGTGGGGGATCTTGCCCGGAGCCGCTTCGGCCCGCCGCGGCGACGTGCTCAGGGCGGCGGCGGCACTCGCGATGGCGCTTCTTTCCAGGAATTCCCGCCGGGACACCTTCTCGCGCTTCATGCTCGCCTCCGTTCTATGCCGGCTTTACGCCCGCCGCGTCGAGATAACCCGCCATCGTCTTCGCGTAGTGGGGGAACGCCACCTCCGGCTCCTCGATCTCCGGATGCCACTTCTTCTCCCACTCGTAGCAGTAGTAGCCCTTGTAGCCCCCCGCGCCCAGCACACGCACCTGCTCCTTCACCGGCACCTCGCCCGTGCCCGTGAGGACATAGCGCCGGTCTTCCGGTTTCGCGGCGTCGCCCGCCGGGCGCGAGTCCTTGAGGTGCGTGTGGCGCACCCAGCGGCCGAGCTTGGCGTAGGTGTCCGCGGGGGCCTCGTGTCCGGCCACGAACGTGTGGTGGGCGTCCCAGAGCAGGGCGAACGAATCGTCGTTCACGCCGGTCAGGATCTCGGTGAGGTCGCGGGAATTCATGAAGTCGCCGTGGGACTCGATGAGCACGACCACGCCCGCGGCCTTCGCGTAGGTCGCCATCTTCCGGAACCCCTCGATGACGCGCGGAAGCACTTCCTCGCGTGTCTCGCCCTTGGGCACCTCGTTGCCGAACATGCGCACGTACTTCACGCCCATCGCGTGCGCGAGGTCGATGAAGCGGCGGCCATCGTCCTCCTGCTTCGCGCGGGCGGCGGGGTCCTTCTCGTGCATGTGCGCGGAGGCGCCGAGGTCGGAGACCACGAGGCCCCGTCCCTCGAGCTGCCGGCGTGTCTCGGCCAGGCGCGTGCCCGAAAGCTCCGGCACCTTCGGCAGGTCCATCTCGCCCGCGATGCCGCGCAGCTCGATGGCCGCGTAGCCGAGGGCGTCCGCCTGGTCGAGGATCGTCCCCCAGCTCCAGGCCGGGCAGCCCAGGGTGGAGAACGCGATGGGATAGCGCTTCTTGCGGGCGGGCGCGGCGCGCAAGATCGCGGGAGCGGCGAGGCCGGCCGCGAGCGCCGCCAGGAAGGCGCGACGGTCGAAGGGCATGGGCACTTCCTTACCTGTGATGGGATTATATGTGCCGGCGATCACGATTGGATCGCGCGGCCGAGCG
>WNFC01030333.1_pt1 | contig 12780 bp, 10 predicted proteins | sample 5400541 | NCBI WGS metagenome assembly WNFC01 (sample SAMN13153342, study PRJNA577476) | soil metagenome | isolation source: 120 cm saprolite under Douglas fir tree site 2 hole 2 replicate 1 | place: USA:California | collected 2015-04-18
GTGGCTCTTGGGCGGAACGTGCGGGAGCAGGGCCTCGATCACCCCCCGCAGGTCGCCCACGATGCCGACGTCCACGGGCACGTTCTTGCCGATCTCGCTGGGATCGATCTCGACGTGGATCTTCTTCGAGTGCTGGGCGTAGGTCGCGAGCTTGCCCGTCACGCGATCGTCGAAGCGCATCCCGAAGGCGAGGAGGAGGTCCGCCTCCTGGATCGCCGTGTTGACGTAGGCCTCGCCGTGCATGCCCATCATGCCCAGGCACAGCGGATGGCTGGCGGGAAAGCCGCCCAGCCCGAGCAGGGTCAGGGCCACCGGGGTGTCCGTCTTCTCGGCGTAGGCCTGGAGGGCGGCGGAGGCTCCAGAGCGCATCACGCCGTGGCCGGCCAGGATGAGCGGCCGCTGCGCGCGCGCGATCAGCTCGGCCGCCTTGGCCAGGTCCTCCCAGCGCACCATGGGCACCTGCTTGTCGCCCGGCAGCTCGACCGTCTCCGGCCACACGAACTCCGTCTGCGCCTGCTGCGCGTCCTTGCAGATGTCGACCAGGACGGGGCCGGGGCGGCCGTGCCGCGCGATGGCGAAGGCCTCCCGCACCGAGTGCGCGACGTCCTTCGCCTCCGTCACCAGCATGTTGTGCTTGGTGATGGGCAGGGTGATGCCGGTGACGTCCGTCTCCTGGAAGGCGTCGGTGCCCAGGACCTTGGAAGGGACCTGGCCGGTGATGAACACGGTGGGGATCGAGTCCATCATGGCGGTGGCGATGCCGGTGGTGAGGTTGGTCGCCCCCGGACCGGAGGTGGCGACGGCCACCCCGACGCGCCCGCTGGCCCGCGCGTACCCGTCCGCCATGTGGGCCGCCCCCTGCTCGTGCCGGACCAGGACGTGCCGGATCGGGAACTGCAGCAGCGCGTCGTAGGCGGGAAGGATGGCGCCGCCCGGGTATCCGAAGACGGTGTCGACGCCCTCGCGCACCAGGCATTCCCACAGGATCTGCGCGCCGGTCAGGTTCACAAGCACCCCCAAAAACAAAACCCCCGAGGTTTCCCTCGGGGGTCTCTGTCGATCTCGACTTGCTGCTGTCTAGATCCCAGATCCCCCGAGCGGGGTAATCAGGACCAGGACCAGGACCAGCAGGAAAAGGGACACGAAACCGTTGGCGGAAACCTGCGACCGGAATCGCCCCACCGAGATCATCGAAAAGAGGGGCCGCTCGGGGGCGGGCTCGCGCGCAGGGCGTTCGTGCGATAGGCGGCGACCAGGCCTTCGAGGAGCCCGATCTCGGCCCGGATCTCCGTGCCGCGCTCCGTGTCCGCGACGCGCCGCGGCCGGTCCCATTCGCGCACCACGGCGATGGTCGGGATGATGTCGACGCCCTCGCGCACGGCCGCGTCCACGGAGTCGAAGTGATGGTGCCGGCCGATGAAGGTGCGGTCCGCCTCCAGTACCAGCGTGTACCCGTGGTCCCCGTAGGCCTGCGAGAAGGCGCCGTCGATGGTGATGGCCTTGCCGCTGCGCTTGAGCGGGTCCTCGCCCTTGTCGATCTTGACCGGCACGTGGCCGTTGACGATCAGGCCCCGCTCCGGATCGCAGCCGAACTCGCGGAGGATGCGCTCGCAGAACGCGGCCTCGTGGATCAGCTTGAAGTAGGGGTTCTTCGTCTCGTGGTGGGTCTCGGGGTCGGCGACGAGGTCGCGCTCGAAGGTGGTGATGCGGTCCTTGCCGAAGGTGGGCGCGAGGGGCCCGCTCCACAGGTACCACAGCAGGTCGAGGTCGGCGGGGGCGTGCGCGTCGAGGCTGCGCACGACCACGCGCTCGAGGGCGTCGAACAGTGGGCGGCCCGCGCGGGGCTCGCCGTCCACGGTCATGGACAGGAAGCGACCCTCCTCGTCCACGGGGACGCACCCATGGAAGATGAGGTGGTCGTCCCGGCGCAGCCACATCGATCCGCGCTCGACCAGGAACCTCACGTGCTGCCAGAGCTGCGGGCTGGCCAGGAACGAGCGCCGCAGGCGGTCCATGCACTTGCGTTCCTCGGCGGAGAGCTCCTCCGGATGCGCGGGGTCGAAGGTGGGGAAGCTCCGGTCGCGCAGGGCATGGACCTTCCCGTCGATCTCCACCGTGCCCGCGGCGGGGTCGAGCCGGCGCATCAGCCGCCGGTGGTCCATCTGCCAGCCCGGGTTGCGCGCGATCGTCTGCCCCTCGAGCTTCCACTGCATGACGGCGGCCGCCTTCTGCATGCGCGCCATGGTGTCGGTCTCGCGCAGGCCCGTGCCCTTGGGCGTGAAGGTCTCGGCGGGATCGTCCTTGTAGACGGTGCGCACGAGGTGCTCGAGGGGCTGCAGGGTGATGCCGTAGCCCTCCTCGAGTTGCGAGAGCCGCCGGTAGCGGATCGAGATGCGCAGCACGTGCGCGATGAGCGCCTCCTGGCCCAGGGCGGCGCCGATCCAGGCCACGTCGTGGTTCCCCCAGGTGAAGGAGACGCTGGGCTGGTGGCGGAGGTACTCGATGACGCGGTCGCCCCTCGGCCCGCGGTCCACGCAGTCGCCGGCCACGATCAGCTCCGACACCGCGAGGTCGCGCACGAGGCGGACGATCAGCCGGATCAGGTGCTGGTCCCGGCCCGCGCGCACCAGCGGCTCGATGAGGGCGCGGACGTACTCCGGCCCGCGCGCGGGGTCGTGCAGCAGCTCACGGAGAAGGTCGGCGTATTCGGTGGGGAGCAGGCGGCTCAGGTGGGCCACCGGATACCGGGAGGCGAGGGCGCGGACGACGGTGAAGAGGTCCTGCAGGACGCGCTGGGCGAAGGCCTGCCGCCGGGCCGGATCGGTCAGCTCCGGCTGCAGGCGCTCCAGCATCTCCCGGGGATAGAAGATGAGGGCGAGCAGGTCCTGCAGCTCGGCCTTCGACATCCGCGGGCCGAAGAGGCTCTCCACGAGCGGCCGCAGCGTCCCGGAGGCGTTGTTCACGACGTGGCGCAGCTTCACGTCCTCGCCGTGGACGTCGCTGACCACGTGCACCGCCCCCTTGGGCAGGGTGAGCTCGGCGCTGAGCCGCGCGATCTCGGCCAGGGCGGCGTCGGGGTTCGTGAAGCGACGGGCCAGCGGCCGCAGCGCGGCCAGTTCCATGTCGTTCATGGTTCGACCTCGATCCGCATCCAGAAGTCACGCGCCTGGCCGGGCGGCACGTCCAGCCGCCGATCGGTGTTCACCGTGTTGTTGGGGCCGTAGAACGGCTCCAGGCAGACGAAGTCGCGGCCGGGCTGCGACCACAGCTGCAGATGCCGCAGGGTGGGGGAGAAGGAGAGGCGCAGCCCGCCGAGGCCGGGCAGGTCGAAGCGGGCGCGCCCGCTCACGGGGGCCTCGAGGCCGAAATCGAACTCCCGCGCATCCGTGAACTGCTCGGCGGGGCGCAGCCCCGGCACGTCCGCCGTCACGTCCGCCTTGCGCCCGGCCGGACAGCGGAAGTACGGGTGCCATCCCGGCGATACGGGGAGCGGACGGGCATCCCGGTTGTGGACGGAGAGCGTGACCTGCAAGCCGCGGGGCAGCAGGTGAATGTCGTACTCCACGTCGTATTCGTACGGATACTGGGCGCGCGTCTCCGCGTCCTGGACGAGGCCGAGCCGCACCGCGTCCGCGCGCTGCTCGCGCACGGCCCAGGTTTTGTTGCGTCCGAAGCCGTGCTGCTTCATGCGCGTGCCCGCGGGCCGGAACCGTTCGTCCTCCAACTTTCCCGCGAACGGGAAGAGGATGGGAATGCCGCCGCGGACGTTCTTGGCCGGATCCTCGAGGGTGCGCAGGTCCAGGAACAGGACGTCGCGACCTCCGACCGCGAGCGCGGCCACGAGGCCGCCTCGCCCGGGCACGATGTGCGCGGTCACGGCCCCGTGGGCGAGCGCGAGAGTTTCTTGGGCCAAGGCCGGGATTCTATCTCCGGCGGAGCGCCCGCGCCCGACGGCGCCGACGCGACGGACCGCGGATCCTGGGTTAGCCTTGCCCGTGGAGGTCTCATGAGAATCTGGTCACTTGTCCTCGGAGCCGTGGGCGCGCTCGCCGTCGCCGGACTCCTCGCCTCGTCGACGGCGGCCGCGCCGCCGGTGGCGCGTCCGAAGCTCTCCACCCACGACGGGGAGGCCAAGGCACTCCTGGCCAAGATGACGCTCGAGGAGAAGGTCGGCCAGATGACGCAGGCCGAGCAGGAGAAGCTCTCCGACGTGAAGGACATCCAGACCTACTTCCTGGGCTCGCTCCTCTCCGGGGGCTCGTCGGATCCCAAGGCGGGCAACAGCCTGCAGGCCTGGACGGACATGTATGACGGCTACCAGAAGGTCGCGGTGCAGACGCGTCTCAAGATCCCGATCCTCTACGGGGTGGACGCCGTCCACGGCCACAACAACGTGCTCGGCGCGGTCGTCTTCCCGCACAACGTCGGCCTGGGCGCCACCCGCGATGCGAAGCTGGTCGAGGAGATCGGGCGCATCACGGCCGAGGAGGTGAGGGCCACCGGGATCCAGTGGGCGTTCGCGCCCTGCGTGGCGGTGGCGCGCGACGAGCGCTGGGGCCGGAGCTACGAGAGCTTCTCGGAAGACCCGGCCCTGGTCGCGGAGCTGGGGGCAGCGGCCGTACGCGGGCTCCAGGGCGCGGACCTCAAGGACCCGCTGCGCGTGCTCGCCTGCGCCAAGCACTACGTCGGGGACGGTGGGACCTCCTGGAACTCCTCGCCCCACCTCGCCGCCCAGGGCGCTCGTCTCGACCAGGGCGACACCCGCCTGAGCGAGGCGGAGCTGCGGCGGATCCACCTGGCCGGCTACCCGGCGGCCATCGCCGCCGGTGTCGGCTCGATCATGCCCTCGTACAACCGCTGGAACGGCGAGAGGGTGTCCGGCAGCAAGCGGCTCCTCACGGACATCCTGAAGACCGAGCTCGGCTTCGAGGGCTTCCTGATTTCCGACTACAACGCCCTCGACCAGCTCCCCGGCGACCGGCGGGCCCAGGTCAAGCAGTCGATCAACGCCGGCATGGACATGGTGATGGTCCCGGAGAAGTACAAGGAGTTCTACGCCGCCCTCAAGGACCTCGCGGAGAAGGGCGAGGTCCCGATGTCGCGCATCGACGACGCGGTGTTGCGCATCCTGCGCGTGAAATTCGCCATGGGGCTGATGGACGCCGGGCGCTCGCCTCTGGCCGATCGTTCGCTACAGGCGGGGTTCGGATCGCCCGCGCATCGCGAAGTCGCGCGGCGCGCCGTCCGCGAATCGCTGGTGCTGTTGAAGAACGACAAGAAGACGCTTCCCCTTTCGAAAACGGCCAAGCGGATCGTGGTGGCGGGGAAGAACGCGGACGACATCGGCAACCAGTCCGGCGGCTGGACGATCGACTGGCAGGGCAAGAGCGGCCCGATCGTGCCGGGGGGCACGACCATCCTCGCCGCGCTGAAGGCGGCAGCGAAGGGCGGGCAGGTGACGTTCTCGAAGGACGGCTCGGGGGCCGCCGGCGCGGACGTCGGCGTGGTCGTGGTCGGCGAAACGCCGTATGCGGAGTTCAAGGGCGATCGCGAGGACCTTTCCCTGGACAAGGAGGACCTGGCCGCGATCGCGAACGTCAAGAAGGCGGGGATCCCCGTGGTGGTGGTGGTGGTTTCGGGGCGTCCCCTGATCCTCGGCGACGCGCTCACGCAAGCAGACGCCCTGGTGGCGGCCTGGCTGCCGGGCACGGAGGGACTGGGCGTGGCCGACGTGCTCTTCGGCGACTACAAGCCCACGGGCAAGCTCTCCGTCACCTGGCCGCGCGCGATGGCGCAGATTCCGATCAATGTGGGCGACGCCAATTACGACCCGCAGTTCCCCTATGGGTTCGGCCTGACGTACTGAGGTCACGGTTGCCGCGCGCCGGCGGGGAGGGAGCGGCTACGGCATCGCGGGGAGCTTGACCGCGCTCAACGCGGCAGCCACACCGCGCCACCACTCCGACTTGGCCTCGACGTACCGCTCCGTCTTCAGGATGTCGAGCACGCGGCGGTCCTCGGGCCGCGAGGCGTCGAGGGCCAGGAAGGCGGCGGTGATCTTCTGGAGCACGCCCGGGCCCAGCCGCCCGTCGACGTCGCGAGCGGCCACCCACGATTGATCGACGAAGGTCGGGCTCGTCCACACCACCTTGACCTTGGCGGGATCCACCGCATTGTCGGCCACCATCTGGTCGAAGACCTTGTAGTTCACGGCCCCGCAGTCCTGCTGTCCGGAGGCGATGGCCAGCACGGTCTTCTTGTGGTCACCGCTGTAGGCCACGCTGCCGAAGAACTTCTCGGGCACCAGCCCCTGCTGCAACAGGAAGAAGCGCGGCATCACGTGGCCCGAGGTGCTCAGCGGGGAGCCGAAGGTGAAGCGCCTCCCCCGCAGGGCCTGGATCGACCGGGCTTCGAGCGACGAGGCGGCGATCATGTACGACTTGAACTCGCGATCCTTCTCGCGGATGACGATCGGATGGACGCGTCCGCCGGTCTGAGTCATGACTTGTACGGTCGTGACTCCGCCGAGCCAACCCAGGTCGGCCTCCCTGGAGACGAGGAGGTGTAGGGCCTCTTCGTAGCTTCCGGCCAGATGCAGCACGACGGGGACCCCGGTCTGGCGTCCCAGCCAGGCCGTGAACACGGCCTCGTTCTTCTGGAAGTCGTCCCTGGCTTCGGGGATGGCGGTGACGCGCAGGGGTGGTGTTGGTTGCGGCGGCGCCGCCGCCGCCACGGCCGTCGCGGCGACGGCGGCCAGCGTCAACACTCGTGGCAGGTGCATCAAGGACCTTCTCCTCCGGAGGTGAAGGGGGAACCTAGCGCCGCCGCGTGACATTCCGGTGACGATCGTCCGTCCGGCGAGCGCCGGTCGCGTCCACCGGACCCGGGATGACCCCGGCGGATCCGAGAATGGCGACGACGAGCGCGACCTCGCAAAAGACAGCGAAGGAGAGGGCTTGCGGGATCCTCGAATTGCCCGTCACCTGAGGCAAGAGCATGAGCACCGCGGCCCTGTCACACCTCTCCGATCGAGACCTCCTCGCCGAGGTGTCACGCCTGGCCACCGGCCAGCGCGACGCCACCGTTTCGCTGATCGCGCACCTGGCCGAGCTGCACGCACGCCGGCTTCACCAGCGCGCGGGCTTCTCCTCGCTCTACACGTATTGCCTCGAGGAGCTCCACCTCTCGGAGAGCTCGTGGGACGCTATCCCACCCTGCTCACCCTTCTGGCCTCCGGTCAGATCAACCTGACCACGGTACGGCTCCTCGCCCCCCACCTGACGTTCGGCAACCACCGGGAGTTGCTGATGGCCGCCTGCGGCAAGCGCAAACGTGAGCTTCAGGAGCTGGTGGCGCAGAGGTTCCCGCAGGCGGACGTGCCCTTCTCGATCGTGCACTCCCTGTCGCCCGGCCGCTACCGGATCACCTTCACGGCCAGCGCCGCCACCTGCGAGAAGCTCGAGCTCGCGCAGGACCTGCTGCGCCACGTCATTCCCAGCGGCGACCCCGCGCAGATCTTCGAGCGCGCCCTGGAGGTGCTGGTGACCGAGCTGGTTCGGCAGAGATACTCCTCCACCGACCGGCCGCGGGCCAGCCGGGGGCAGGCGGACGACTCCCGCAACGTTCCCGCGGAGGTCAAGCGCGCGGTCCACATCCGTGACCTCGGCCGCTGCGCGTACGTGGGGCCGGACGGCCATCGCTGCGGAGAGCGGGCGTTCGTCGAGTTCCATCACATCCGGCCCTTCGCGGCCGGCGGTCCGTCCACGGTGGACAACATCACGCTGCGCTGCCACGCCCACAACGGTTACGAGGCGGACATGTTCTTCGGGCCCGCGCGCGAGTATGGGGGAGTCGCGGTGACCTGAGGGACCGTGTCGGAACGGACGCGTTTTCGTTCCGGAACGAAAACGGCCGGAATTCCGGCGAGGCGGCCTATCTCTGCTTGCTGTCGCCGCGGGCGAAGATCGACGCCACGTAATTGAGGATGTCCACGGAGCAGACGTCGCAGTAGCCGTAGTTCTTGATGAGGCGGCCCTTCACGATGTCGATCTTCTCCTGGGTGTCCTTGTCCACCACGCTCGAGACGAGCGAGGTGAGCTTGATCGAATCCTTCTGGTCCTCGAAGAGCTTCAGCTCCAGCGCCTTCTGCAGGCGCTCGTTCGTCCGATAGTCGAACTGCTTGCCTTCCAGGGCGAGGGCGGCGATGTAGTTCATGATCTCGCGCCGGAAGTCGTCCTTCCGGCTCTCCGAGATGTCGATCTTCTCCTCGATCGAGCGCATGAGCCGCTCGTCGGGGTCGTCCTCCTGCCCCGTGAACTTGTTGCGGACCTTCTCCCGGAAGGTGTAGGCCTTGATGTTGTCGACGTAGTTGCCGCAGAGGCGTCCGATGGCCTCCTCGTCCGCGGAGATGGCCTTCTGCACCTCGTTCTTCACCACGTCCTCGTACTCCTGCTTCACCATCGAGAGCAGCTCGCGGTAGCGCTTGCGGATCTCCTCGCGGGTGATGAGGCTGTGGTGGTGCAGCCCGGCCTCCAGCTCGTTAAGGACCATGAACGGGTTCACACAGGTCCCGGTGTCGTCGCGCACGATCGCGTTCGAGATCTTGTCCTGGATGTAGCGCGGGGAGATCCCGTCCATGCCCTCGCGCGGCGACTCCTCGCGGAACTCCTTGACGTTGTCCTCGGTGAAGCCGGGCAGGCTCTTGCCCCCGTACAGCTTCAGCTTCTGCATGAGGGTGATCTTGTGCTTGCCCGTGATCTGGCGGTCGTTGAAGTCGCGGGCGTAGATCTTGACCTCGTCCTGCCAGGCCGTGTTGTAGGGGATGTCGATCTTGACCGTGCGGTCGCGGAACGCTTCCATCAGCTCGTTGTTCTGCAGCTTCCGGTATTCGGGCTCGTTCGTGTGCCCGCAGATGACCTCGTCGATGTCCGTCTGCGGAAACTTCTTGGGCTTGATCTTGTGCTCCTGCGATGCCCCCAGCAGGTCGTAGAGGAAGGCGACGTCCAGCTTCAGGATCTCGATGAACTCGATCATCCCGCGGTTCGCGATGTTGAGCTCGCCGTCGAAGTTGAAGGCGCGCGGATCGGAGTCGGACCCGTACTCCGCGATCTTCCGGTAGTTGAGGTCGCCCGTCAGCTCCGTCGAGTCCTGGTTCTTCTCGTCCTTGGGCTGGAAGGTGCCGATGCCGACACGGTCCTTCTCGGACAGGATCAGCCGCTTGACCACTACGTGCCGGATGAGCTTCTCCCAGCTCCCCTCGTACTGGGTGAGGAAGTCCTGGAACGTCTTCCGGCAGAACGGGCACAGGCTGCCCGTGTTGACGATGCGGTAGTCGCGGGGAGTCAGCCGCCGGTTGATCTCGGCGTACACGGCGTCCTGGCTCTCCAGCGGGATGAGGTGCAGGGGGTCCTCGTGCATCGGGCACCACTGGACGGTCTCGTGTCCGATCGCGTTGAGATCGGGCTTCCAGCCGAAGGTGTAGAGGGCGCCCTCGGGCTGGCCCGAGTACTGCTCCGTCCCCTTCTTGAGGAGGCGCGCGATGGTGGACTTCGACGAGCCCACCGGACCGTGCAGGAGCAGGATGCGCTTCTCGGTGCCGTAGCCGAAGGCGGCCGACTTGATGTTGTGGACGAGCCGCATGAGGGGGGCGTCCAGGCCGAACACCGCGTCACGTCCGTTGTCGACGGGATCGTCGAAGAGGCGGTAGTGCGCGTAGCGCTCGTGCTGGCGCGTGTACTCCGTCACCCCGTGCGAGAGGATCATGTCGTAGAGCCGCTGGTAGGCGTTGCGCGCCACCCGCGGGTTCGCCATGACGACCTCCATGTAGTCTGCAAGCGTCCCCGTCCAATGCCGCTCGCGATATCCCTGGAGGTCCTGCTTCTGCTTGATGAGGCCGAGGAGTACGTCCGCGCCGGCGACTCCCATATCAGATTCCCCCGTGGCGGGGTCGCCTTTGCCCGGTCAGGGCGTGACGCCCCGATCCCGCTTCGACTCGATGCGTACGGCCGAGGATCAGGGTACGGTAGGACGCGGCCGCGATGCAAGGGCCGCGGGGAATGCCGTTGACAGGGCCGCAGGCGGGGGCACACACTGGCCGTAGACAAGAGACATGGGCCAGAAGCTCCTGCCGGTCGGCGAGTACGTCGACCACCTGAAATCGTTCGAGCGAGAGCCCATCACCCGGGATCGTGTGCTCGCGTTCTGCCTGGAAACGGCCGTCGACCCCCGGACCCTGGACCGCTACCTCCACTTCCGCGACGACATGTACACGCGGAACCTCATCTTCCGCGACGAGGCCATCGAGCTCATGGCCGTGTGCTGGAAGCCGGGCCAGCGCACCGTGATCCATACCCATAACGGCCAGCTCGGATGGATGGCCGTCCAGCAGGGCCATCTGGCCGTCGTCAACTACAAGTACCTCGGGTGCAACGCGGCCGACAATCAGAACGTCGCCGGCCTCGACTGCCTGGCCGGTGCCACCGAGCTCGACATCGACCGGCGCGAAGTGCAGGAGTGCTACCCGGGGGGCGCCGTGAACACGGTGGACAAGGTCCAGACCATCCACCAGGTGGTCGTCCAGGGGCGCGAGCCCGTGGTCTCGCTTCACATCTACAGCCGGCCGATCGATTCCTGCGTGGCCTTCGACCTCGAGCAGCGTCGCTGCTATCGGCGCGAGCTCTCGTATTACTCGAAGTACGGCGACGTCGTCGTCCGCGAAGGGGATCTCGCCCCCCCAAGCGCGGCCTCCCCGATGCCCGCCGCCCGCCCACCCCGCTAAGCCGCCTCGGGCGCGGTACGATCCGCGGCGATGATCGACCCCCTCGACGGCATCCGCGTCATCGACCTGACCCGTATCCTGGCCGGCCCCTTCTGCACCCAGGCGCTGGCGGATGCGGGAGCCGACGTCGTCAAGATCGAAGAGCCCGGCAAGGGTGACGACACGCGGGGCTGGGGCCCGCCCTTCGTGAACGGACAGGCCGTCTACTTCCTGTCCGTCAACCGCGGCAAGCGGGGGATCACCTTGAACCTCAAGGTGCCCGGCGGCCGCGAGATCCTCTGGAGACTGCTCGAGACGGCGGACGTGCTGATCGAGAACTTCCGGCCCGGCACCCTCGACCGGCTGGGGTTCTCGTGGGAGCAGGTCCGTCGCCGCAACGCGCGGCTCGTCTACGCCTCGGTGTCCGGTTACGGACCCGACGGCCCCTGGGGCGGGCGTCCTGGCTACGACGCGGTCATCCAGGGGGAAGGCGGCCTCATGAGCCTGACCGGATCGCCGGACGGCCCGCCCTTCCGCGTCGGCGCCTCCATCGCGGACGTGCTGGCCGGGATGACCGCCTTCCAGGGCGTGGTGCTCGCGCTCTTGCGGCGGCAGCGCACGGGCGAGGGCGGGCGTGTGGACGTGTCCCTGCTCGAGAGCCTGCTGCCCACGTTCGCGTATCACGCCTCCACCTACCTCCTCACCGGGAAGGTGCCCGGCCGGCTGGGCAACCGGCACCCGAGCCTCGCACCCTACGAGACGTTCGAAGCCGCGGACGGGCCCATCGTGCTGGCCGTCGGCAGCGAAGGGCTGTGGCGGTCCTTCTGCGATTCGATGGGCGAGCCGGGGCTCGCGGAAGACCCCCGCTTCCGCACGAATGCGCTCCGCGTCTCGAACTACGACGCACTGCGCGCTCATCTGGCCGCGCGGCTCAGGACGCGCAAGGTCGACGAATGGCTCGCGGACTGGGAAGCGGCGGGCATCCCCTGCGGTCGCGTGCGGACCGTCGCCGAGGCGCTCGACCTGCCCCAGGTCTCGGCGCGCGGGCTCCTCGTGGACGTCGAGCATCCGGTCGCGGGCGCGGGCCGCTACGTGGGCAGCCCCATCCATCTGAGCGACGCCGGCCGGTCGAGCCGCCGTCCGCCCCCCGCGCTCGGCCAGCACACGGAAGAGGTGCTGTCCGAGAGACTGGGTCTCGGATCGGGCGAGGTGGCCGCCCTGCGGGACGCGAGTATCGTCTGACCGATCTCGATGAACACAGGTCCCTGGTGTCTCCTCGAGCGGCGGAGCGAGGTGCGGCCGGATGCTATGATCCGCGCCGTGCTCCCGCGCGCGGGTCGGCCCTCCACCTGAATGGAGAAGCTGGACCGCCTGGGCTGGGCGGGGGGGGTGATGTTTGAGGTCCAGGGGCTGCGGATCGGCCTTCGTGCCACCGCGCCGGAAGTCCATGAGCGCATCCTCGGCCTGCTGCCCCCTGGATCGCGCACCGTGCGGTCCCCCGCCGTGGAGCAGCTCTTCTCCCTGGTCGTGGGAGGGCCGGGCGCGCGCCCCGGCGTCCGACGGCTGAACCTGGTCTACCAGGAAGGCAGGTTGCTGGCGCGCACGCCCGGGCTGGACGAGGCGCTCCGGCTCCTGGAGGTCTTCCTGCACCTCTACGTCGCGGAACGGGCGCGGCAGCGGGTCTTCGTGCACGCCGGAGTGGTGGGCTGGCGCGGTCGCGCCATACTGGTTCCGGGCCGCAGCATGAGCGGCAAGAGCACGCTGGTGGCCGCGCTGGTGCAGGCGGGCGGGGCCTACTACTCGGACGAGTTCGCGCTGCTCGACCGCCGCGGCCGCGTCCACCCCTACCCGATCCCCCTGGCCCTTCGCGTCGATGGAGCCAACCGTCCCCCCCTGAAACGCACCGTCGAGATGCTCTCGGGCACGGCGGGCGTGCGGCCGCTGCCGGTGGGTCTCGTCGTCCTGACCCGCTACGAGGCGGGAGCACGGTGGCGCCCCCGTCGGCTCTCCCCCGGACGTGCCCT
>WNFC01026913.1_pt1 | contig 12778 bp, 11 predicted proteins | sample 5400541 | NCBI WGS metagenome assembly WNFC01 (sample SAMN13153342, study PRJNA577476) | soil metagenome | isolation source: 120 cm saprolite under Douglas fir tree site 2 hole 2 replicate 1 | place: USA:California | collected 2015-04-18
AAAGATTGACGACCACCACTGCACCGCGCTTGATCGAATCGCCGTTGCGCAGTAGCCATCCGAGCGCGTGCGCCGACTCCAGCGCCGGAATGATTCCTTCCGTTTCGCTCAGGCGATGAAATGCTTCCAGGGCGAGATCGTCGCTGCAGTCGTGATACTCGACGCGGCCGGTTCGCTGCAGATACGCGTGCTCGGGACCGATCGACGGATAGTCGAGCCCCGCCGAGATCGAATGCGTCTCCGCGATCTGCCCGAACTCGTCCTGCAAAATCATCGATCGCGTGCCGTGCAGTACGCCGAGTGCGCCGCCGCTGAATCGCGCCGCGTGTTCGCCGAGCCTCGGCCCTCGCCCGCCCGCCTCCACACCGATCAGGCGAATCGATTTGTGTTTCAGCATGTCGTAGAACAGGCCGATCGAGTTCGAGCCGCCGCCGACACACGCGATCGCGACGTCCGGCAGACGGCGCGTGCGCTTGCGGAGCTGTTCGAGCGCCTCGCGCCCGATCACAGATTGAAAATCGCGCACGATCATCGGAAATGGATGCGGACCGAGGACCGAGCCGAGGATGTAGTGGGTAGTGCGGACGTTGGTGACCCAGTCGCGCAGCGCCTCGTTGATGGCGTCTTTCAGCGTGCGGCTGCCGGTCGAAACCGGCACGACCTCGGCGCCTAACAGCCGCATTCGGAAGACATTCAGCTCCTGCCGCACCATGTCCACCTCGCCCATGTAGATCACGCACTGGAGCCCGAGAAGAGCGCAGGCGGTGGCGGTTGCGACGCCGTGTTGGCCCGCTCCGGTCTCGGCGATGATGCGCTGCTTTTTCATCCGCTTCGCGATCAGCGCCTGACCGATGGCGTTGTTGATCTTGTGCGCGCCAGTGTGGTTGAGGTCTTCCCGCTTCAAAAACAATCGGAAGTGGCCGCACAGAGCGCCGAACTTCGGCGATTCGGTGAGGGCGGTCGGGCGGCCGACGTAGTTCGCGAGAATGGATTCGTATTCGCGGCGAAACTCCCGGTCCCGTCGCACTTTCTTGTACGCGCTCTCGAATTCGTCGAGCGCGGCCATCAGCGTTTCGGGGACATACTTGCCGCCGAATTCGCCGAAGTAGCCGCGGCGATCGGGAAGCGCTCTCATTCGCGCCTCACTCGTTCAAATAATCGTATAACTTTATCGTGATCTTTTATTCCGGGCTCGGATTCCACGCCGCTGGAAAGATCGATAGCATCCGGGCGCACGAGCGAGATTGCGGCCACCACGTTGTCAGGATTGATGCCGCCGGAAAGAAAAAATGGTTTCGAGCGCTCGTAAGCCGCGAGCAGCGACCAGTCGAAGCGGCGTCCTGTTCCGCCGCCGCGGCGTTCGTCGTAGGTATCAAACAGCAGCCACGCGGCGCTTGGAAATCCATGCGTGTCGGGAAGCGAATCGCTCACGCGCAAAGTCCTGACGGCGGCGATGCCGAGGTCGCGCATGGCGTCGTCAGTTTCGCTGCCGGAGAGTTGGGCGAGATCAAACCCCACCAGCGAGTGGATTTCGCGGATGTAATCATTCGATGCGTCGCGAAACACGCCGACGATTTTGGGATGTTTCTCTTTTTCGCGCACCCTGGCCGCAATCGCCGCCGCCCTCTCCGGCTCCACGAACCTCGGCGTTGACGGCACGAAGATGAAGCCAAGGAAATCGGCCCCCTGCTCGGTGCAAACGAGCGCGTCCTCCTCGCGGGTGAGACCGCAGATCTTGATCTTCGTCATGGGATGAGCGCCCGGACCGCGGCGGCGCGGTCATTCTGCCGCAAGAGCGACTCTCCCACCAAGAAAGCCTGATAGCCGGCCGCGCGCAGATCGTCAACATGCTGGCGGGTTTTGATGCCGCTCTCCGCGACCTTGATCACATCGGCCGGCATTCGCTTGCTCAAGTTTTCAGCCGTCGAGAGATCGACGCGAAAATCGTGGAGATTGCGATTGTTGACGCCGATGATCCGCGCCTTTCCTTCCACGGCGCGATCGAGCTCGCGTTCATCATGCACTTCGACGAGGGCGTCGCATCCGAAGTCCTCCAGGATCGCGATGGCTTCAGCGATTCTTGTCGCGTCGAGAAGCGCGGCCAGAAGCAGAATCGCGTTTGCTCCCGCCGCGACTCCGCAGAGAAGTTGCCGCTGGTCGATGACGAAGTCCTTCATCAACACCGGCAACCTCGACGCCATCGCGGCGCGTGAAAGCCAGTCGTGCGAGCCGCGAAAGAACTCCGGCTCGGTGACGATCGAGATCGCCGACGCGCCGCCGCGGGCGTAATCGCGCGCGATCGATTCGACATCAGGATTTTCTACGATCGAGCCTGCGGAGGGCGAGGCCGATTTGATTTCGGCGATGAGGTGGATCCCGTCGCTCGCCAGCGCCTTCGAAAACGCGAATGGCCGCCGCGACGGTGCCGGACGCGCAGGCTCGAGTATCTTCACGCGCTCGCGCGTGCGAGCAACGATCGTTTCGAGAAAATCGTTCATCGCGATTTGTCACGCCGAGCGTAAGCGAGGCGCCTGGTAGGTGGGGTGGCGCGCGAATGAACGCCTTCGCAGCCTCCGTCCCCCAGATCCCTCGCTACCGCTCGGGATGACATCCTCATGCCACTTCTCGCGAGGCTGCGATCAAGCTCTCGAGTTTTCGCATCGCCGCTCCCGATCGAATCGCTTCGCGAGCCACAGCCACCCCCTCGCGAATGCTGGGAGTGACGCCGGCCACATACAGCGCGGCGGCAGCGTTGGCGGCGACGATGTCGGCTCGTGCGCCGGCTTCACCGCCGAGGATCGCGCGCGCGATGCGGGCGTTCTCGCGCGGATCGCCACCAGCAATCTCTTCGATCCGATGCCGCGTCACGCCGATGGATTCGGGATCGAGCTCATAGGCGCGGATTTCCCCGTTGCGCACCTCACACACATGCGTGGAAGCAGAAACGGAAATCTCATCGAGCCCGTCGCGGCTGTGCACGACCAGCGCGTGCTGGCTGCCGAGGGCCAAGAGAACGCGCGCCACGACATCGACCAGATGATCGGAGTAGACGCCGAGCACCTGACGCCGCGCAAAGGCGGGATTGGTCAGCGGACCGAGGATATTGAAGACAGTTCGAACGCCCAATTCCCGCCGCACACCCACCACCGCCCCCATCGCCGGATGCAGCTTCGGCGCGAAGAGAAAGGAGATGCCGGCGCGGCGCAGAACTTCGCTCATGCGCGGCGCGTCGAGATCGATCGCCATTCCGAGCTCGGCCAAAAGGTCGGCGCTGCCACATGAAGACGAAACGGCGCGGTTGCCGTGCTTCGCGACCATCGCGCCGGCCGCAGCCGCAACGATCGCGGCGACAGTGGAAATATTGAACGTGCCGCGACCGTCGCCGCCCGTGCCGCAGGTGTCGATGACATCAGCGCCATTCGTCTGCAGCGGCGTGACGCGCTCGCGCATGGCCACGGCGGCGCCGGTGATCTCGTCGGGAGTCTCCCCTTTCATGCGCAGCGCCACCAGAAAGGCGCTCTTCTGCACGTCGGTGGCCTTGCCGTCCATCATGTAGCCGAAGACGTCGTACATCTCGGCGCGCTCGAGATTCTGACGGTCGATCAGCTTTTTGATGGCCTCTGCGATCATGTTGTCTCAAAACCTCTTGTCATCCCGAGCGTAGCGAGGGAACTGGAGGCGAGGGCGGTACGTAATCGTGCCTCCCGACCCGCCAGTTCCCTCGCTACGCTCGGGATGACATCCTGGTTCATGCCCCGGCCTCCCGCAGAAAATTGATGATGACCTGATCTCCGCCGGTCGTGCCGTACGACTCAGGATGAAATTGGATTCCGAAAACCGGCCGCGACTGGTGTGACACCGCCATGATCGCGCCATCGTCGCTTTCGGCGTCAATGGCGAGATCGCCTGGTATCGTGTTTCGCTCGACGATCAATGAGTGATAGCGCGCAGTACGCATTGGGGAAGGACATCCCTCGAAGAGCCTCTTACCGCCGTGCCGCACTTCGGTGACCTTGCCGTGTACCGGCTCGCGGGTTTGCGCGAATCAGCTCGACGATGCGCCCCGCCTTCGCCGGCGTTCCGGGTCCCGGCGAGATGACGAAGGCTGCAGGCTTCCCGGCGATCAGCTTCGCGGGATCGAACGCATCGTTGCGAACGACGCGTACCACGCGCCCGGCGAGTCGCTCGATCTGCTGCACGAGGTTGTAGGTGAAGGAGTCGTAATTATCGATGACGATGATCGGCGGGCCAAAGATGCACCGGGGAGCTCATGATGCGAAAAGACTAGCACATCACGGCGGGTTCGACGTGGTCGTCGGCGGCAGCGTGGAGGTATTGGTAGACGCGGGCGGCATGCTGGTGTTCGTCACGGGCGGCGGCTGGGTGGTGGTCGTCCGCGGCTGCGGGGGCGGTATGGTTGTCGTCGTGGCTGTCGCGGGGGGCGGAGCGGCGGGGATCGGCGGGAAAGTCGTATCAGTCGGAACAGTCCCGGTGGTATCGAGCGCGATCGGATTTCCGAACTGATCGAGCAGTGGAGGCGGCAACGCCGGCAAGCCGTGCAGCGGGCAGGGATTGGTCGGCTGTGTACCTTCCTTGAACGCTTCCTGAATGACGACGTTAGGCGGGCACTGCGGCACCCCCAGGCCGCCGCTGGTCTCGTCGACCTGCAGGAACGCGATTCCGGGAGGGACGGGAAAATCGACGTTAGGCTGACCGGCCGTTTCGGCGAGCATATAGCGCGCCCAGATCGGCGCCGCCCCCTCGCCGCCGGACAAACCGATCGGCGTGTTGTCGTCGAATCCGATCCAGGTCAGCGCGAGCGTCTTCGGCGTGAATCCGATGAACCAGGCATCGCGCTTGTCGTTCGTCGTTCCCGTTTTTCCGGCCGCGATCAGCCGAAAGCCCATCGATCGCACGCCGGCCGCCGTGCCGCGATCGAGAACGCCTTTCATGATGTCGGTGAGGATGTACATGTCGCGCGCCGGAAACACCTGCACCGGCTGCACGGCATCTTCCGCGGAGAGCAGGTGGCCGCGATCGTCGGTAACAAATCGTATCGTTCGCAACGGAAGGCGCGAACCGATGCGGGCAATCGTCGAGAAAGCATCGGCCATCTCGATCGGCGGGATGTCGATCGCGCCGAGGAGCATGGCGGGATTGTCGGAGATGTCGGTTTGCACGCCGAGGGTGTGCGCGGTGCGAATGACCGCCGGGATTCCCGAAGCCAACCCAACGCGCACCGACGCGGAGTTCATCGATTGCTCGAGCGCTTCCCGCACCGTCACCGTGCCGTGATAACGATCTTCGTAGTTGCGCGGCGACCAATCCGCCGCGAAGCGCCGCTTGAGCACGAATCGCGTATCGCTCACCAGTGTCGCTTCGGTGATGTTCTGTTGCGACAGACTGGGCTCGAGCGCAGTGGCGTACACGAACGGCTTCACCAGCGATCCGATCTGTCGCCTGGCGTAGATCGCGCGGTTGAACTGACTCAGATCGTAATTGCGACCGCCGACCAGCGCGCGGATCTCGCCCGCCGGAACGTCGACCTGAATGATCGCCCCCTGCAGCGGATTGCCATGCCGGCGAAGATACCGGCTGCCGCGCTCCAACGACTGCAGCCCTGATTCGAGAACGCGCGCCGCCGTGTCCTGGGCGTTCAAGTCGATCGCGGTGTAGATCTGCAGACCGCGCCCTTTGACATCCTTGACGCCATAGTCGCGTCCAATCTCCTGCAGCACGCGGTCGACGTAAAACGGGATCGAAGTCAGCCCACTCTTCTGACGAGACGGTTTCTTCGGCAACGGCGTCGCGATCGCCTTGTTGTACGTCTCCTTGTCGATCTTGTTGTTCTTGAGCATCAGATCGAGGACCAGATTTCGCCTCTGCAGCGCCAGATCAGGACGCACGAACGGCGAGTAGTTGTTGGGACTCCTGATCATGCCCGCCAGCAGCGCTGCCTCGGCGACGCTGATCTCCGAGACCGGCTTGCCGAAGTAATATTGCGATGCCTCGCCCACTCCGATGATCGAGATCGAGCGATTGCGCCCGAGGTAGATGTCGTTGAGGTAGGCCTCGAGAATTTCGCGCTTCGAATACTTTGCGTCGAGGATGACCGCCATAAAGGCCTCGACCATCTTGCGTTTCAACGTCCGTTCGGGCGTGAGGTAGTAGTTCTTCACCAGTTGCTGGGTGAGTGTTGACGCTCCCTCGGTCACTCCGCCGGCGCGCGCATTCCGAAAGAGCGCGCGCACGATGCTGAGCGGATCAACGCCGGGGTGATGCCAGAAGCGCACGTCTTCGGTCACGACGACCGCATCCTGCAGATGTTGTGGAACCTGATCGAGCGTCACCGGCCGTCGATTTTCGAGCTGATCGCTGAGAATGGATGTCAACAGCTCCGGCTCGAGCGCCGCTTTCCCGATCGTGTGGCCGTCGCGCAGCGATTGAATCGAGTCGATGGCGCTGCCGTTGAAGAGGATGCGGATCGGTTGCGATTCGTATCGGCCGCTGGGATGGTTGAATTCGCGCGTGAAAACGTAGATGTCGCCGCGCTTGGCCGCGTAATCGCCGCTCTGCGAAACAGAGTTGACCGGCCGGTAGCCGAGACGATCGAGCTTTTCCAATAGATCGTCGGGCGCAAGGATCACACCCGGCTGCAGCGGCGTGTAATCGGCATAGATCCGGCTCGGCAGCGACAACCGCCGGATCTCGAATTTGCCGACGGATTGCTTGTACACGTACAGCGAAAGCAGCGCGATCGCAACCAGAACGACCACGACCGCAATCGAGATGACGCGAAAGACAACCCCGCGGGAAGGCATTCACTGCGCGACAATTGCAAGGTTCCGTCCACTTCGCTTGTCGCGACGATAGGAGTGGAAGAGAGGTTCGGAGGTCGCGAGGTTGCGGAGTCTCGCGGTGTCAACCTCCGAGACCGCGAGACCTCGGAACCCCGAGACCTCGTTACCACATTTCGTGCACAGTTCCGTGTCCACGATGTCAGCGAAGCCGCGATCTCGCAGAATCTCGATTGTCATCGCGGGAATGTCGACGTGCGGTTTTGCGCCGAGTGTGCGATCGACGAAGCGAGGATCGAATTGTGCGGCCACTTCCTCGCCGACTTCGAAGCAACAGACGCGAATCGACGGCCCTAGGAAAGCGAACGCGGCGGCCGGATCGAATTTCATCGCTCCCAACGTTGTGGCCGTGATGTTCTGGGCAGCGCTGCGCCAGCCCGAGTGAATGTTCGCGATCACAAAATTTTTCGGATCGATGATCGACACCGGCAAACAATCGGCGACTTTGATGGCCAGGGCCACGTGACGGGTATCGGTCCAGAGCGCGTCGCATTCAGGTTCTTCATCGTGCGATCCCGGTTCCGGCTCTGCGTAATGCACGGTCGCGCCATGCACCTGCCGGCAGGTCACCAGAGTGACATCGTTCACGACTCTTCGAATGCGATCGTCGATGCATCCGTCGAAATCGATGGTGGTGTAGAACAGTCTGAAGCCCGGCGGCACTTTCGGCGGAATGACAACCCGCCCGATGGAAGTATGCTCTACGAATGATTCGACGGCTGCTCGTTGCATCGACGGTCCTTCTCGCTGGTTGCGCGACGACATCGCAACCAACATACGACATCGTCATCCGAAACGGGATGGTTTACGACGGAAGCGGCGGCGAAGCCATCCGCGGCGATGTCGCGATTCGCGGCGATCGGATCGCGGCGGTCGGCAAGGTGAACGGCCGCGGAACAACCGAGATCGACGCGCACGGCCTGGCGGTGGCGCCGGGTTTCATCAACGTCATGAGCCAGGCGCAGGAATCTCTGATCGCGGACGGCCGCGGCATGTCCGACATCAAGCAGGGCGTGACGCTGGAGGTCTTCGGCGAAGGCGAGTCGATGGGACCACTCTCGCCGGCGATGAAGGACGAGATCAAGCGATATCAAACTGATATCAAGTACGAGGTGGGCTGGACCACGCTGGGCGAGTATCTCGAGTGGTTGACGCGGCGCGGCGTCTCGCCGAATGTCGCGTCGTTCATCGGCGCCGCCACGCCGCGCATCTACGTTCTTGGCCGCGCCAACCGCGCGCCGACGGCGGCGGAGCTCGAACAGATGCGCGCGCTCGTGCGTCAGGCAATGAACGACGGCGCGTTCGGCGTGGCGTCGGCCTTGATCTATGCGCCCGGCGCGTACGCGAAAACCGACGAGCTGATCGAATTGTGCAAAGCGGCGGCGCCGTTCGGCGGAATGTACATCTCGCACATGCGCAGCGAAGGCAATCAGCTACTGGAAGCGGCGGACGAGCTGATCTCGATCGCGCGCGCGGCCGGTGTTCACGCCGAGATCTACCACCTCAAAGCGGCCGGCGAAAAAAACTGGCCGAAGATGGACGAGCTGATCCGCAGAGTGGAAGCGGCGCGCGCGAGTGGTCTGCGCATCACCGCCGACATGTACACCTACACGGCCGGCGCAACCGGCCTCGATGCCGCGATGCCGACGTGGGTGCAGGAAGGCGGGCTGGAAGAGTGGCGAAGCCGGCTGCAGGATCCGGCGATCCGGGCGCGCGTGATTCAGGAGATGCGAACGCCGAGCGATTCCTGGGAAAACCTGTTGATGCTCGCCGGCTCACCCGATCGCGTGCTGCTGGTCGGCTTCCGCACCGACAAGCTCAAGCCGCTGACCGGCAAAACCCTCGCCGAAGTCGCTCGGATGCGCGGAGTGTCGCCCGAAGATGCGGCCATCGATCTCGTGATCGAGGACGACAGCCGCATCTCGACCATTTACTTCATCATCTCGGAAGACAACGTTCGCAAGCAGATCCGCCAGCCGTGGGTGACTTTCGGATCGGATGCCGAAGCGCCGGCGCCGGAAGGTGTGTTTCTCAAATCGAGCACCCATCCGCGCGCGTACGGCAATTTCGCGAACCTTCTCGGCAAGTTCGTGCGCGAAGAGCACGTCATCTCACTGCCGGAAGCGATTCGCCGTATGACTTCATACGCCACCTCCGACATCGGCATCGCCGATCGCGGCGCGTTGAAGCCGGGATATTTCGCGGACGTGGTGGTGTTCGATCCGCAGACCATCGCGGCCCGCGCGACATATCAGAACCCGCATCAATATGCCGTCGGAGTGGCGCAGGTCTTCGTCAACGGCGTGCAGGTGCTGCGCGACGGAGAACACACCGGCGCGAAGCCCGGGCGGGTGGTGCGGCACGCACGGTAGAAAAAGGTATCCTGAGGCGGCATATATGTTAGCATATATGTCATGTCATGAAACGGACGACAATCTACCTCGACCCTGACCTCGAAGTCCTGCTGAAGCTCGAGGCAATGCGAAGCGGCAGGCCGGCCGCGGAGGTCATCCGCGAAGCCGTGCGCAGTTACCTGCAGGCGCGTCCCGCGAAGCTTCCTCCGGGCGGCGGCGCATTTCGGAGCGGCCGGAAGAGCACCGCGGAGCGCGCCGAGGAAATTTTGAGCAGCTCGCGATTCGGAGAGGACTGAGTGGCGGTTTTGCTTGATACGGGAGTCCTCTATGCCTTCTACGATCGCGATGACGCCTGGCACAAACGCGTTCGCTCACTCTTCGAAGCCGAAGAGGGGGGCCTGATCGTTCCCGCTCCCGTCATCCCGGAAGTCGACCATCTGCTGGGGAAACGACTCGGAAGCGCAGCCCGTTTTGCGCTGTACCAGGGTCTCAGCGGCGGTCACTACTTCGTAGCCGATCTGCCGAAAGACAAATATGGCCGCGTCGAGGACCTCAATCGCCAGTTCTCCGATCTCTCCCTCGGCTTCGTCGACGCCGCAATCGTCGTGATCAGCGAAATCCTCGGCCTCTCGCGCATCGCAACGACCGATCGACGCGACTTCAATCCTCTCGCCGCCGCGTTTGCGCTCGAACTGTTGCCGTGACGACTAGCCGCTCTGCACAATCTCCCGCCTCTTTTCATCCCACCGCCACAACCGCTCGCGGGTCAGATGCACGCCGCCGAGCCAGTAGCCGGCGTTGTTCAATTCGATGAAGTCGACTTTGCCGTCCAGCACATCTTTTCCGGCCGGAGTCAGCGCGTACAGCGATCTTGACGGAGAGCCTTGCCCTTGCGTGATCGTCATCATCGGAACGGCACATGTCGCGAGCCCCCGAAGATGCCGAAGGAACTCGCCGTCGCCGAAGCCGAATCGAGGCGGCGACTGATCGAAGCGCGTGAAAAGCGATACGAAGTCGGTCGCGCCGGCCGCGATCCCTTCGAGCGCCCGCCTCTCCACCTCTCCCAATCCGTTGCGCGCTGATGGAAAACGCGACGCGTGCAGTTGAAGCCCTTCTGACAAAAACGGGAAATCACGCGACGGCGCCGCGGCGAATCGATTGAGCGCCGTTCCCTCCTCCGCCGTATACGCGCTCCATCAGATGACGGCTTTTCGCGAGACGGTTGAGCAGATAGAGCAGATGCACGAGGCAGAAGAGGTCGTGTTCGAACCACAACACCACTTCGTCTTCGTGGCGGGCCTCATCGATCGCGTGCTCCTGTTCCAGAAGCTCGTTGCGCACGCGCAGCAGTTTTTCGCCGTAGTTATCGGCCAGAAAACGCGCGCGCTCCTCGATCCACTCGTGTTGCGGCAGCGAGGCCCGCACCGGGCCGGCGATCATCGACTCACGAAAGGGCAGATGCCGGCCGGGCAGATTGGCGCGGCGCGCAGTGGTCGCGACGCTGTCGCCGTTATGGATATGGAGCATGCGCGGCGATTCTAAGCGTCATCCTGAGCGAAGCGAAGGATCTCTGATCACGAGATCCTTCGCCGCCGTCGCGGCTCAGGATGACGACGTTACTCCGCCCGCACCGCGATATCCCCGGACGCGTTGTCGATCGACTCCATGAACGGAAGCACCTTGCCGCTGCCATCCGTCACATCGATGTCCACCTGCATGTTGCGCAGATCGCCGAATGCATCGCGCTGCGATCCGATGATCGCGCGTGCGAGATCGGCGATCGTCAGCTCTTGATTAGGGCCGAGCGCGAAGTCCTTCGACGATACCGCTTGCGAGCTGACGGTCGCGCCGGCGACGAAGTTGTAACGCAGAGTTACGCGAACTGATGCGCTCTGACCCGATGTCTCGATGAGCATTAGAGTCGAACGATAGGTTGACGGCGTGCCGGCGGCGATCGTCTTCGCGGATGCGTCGTCGACACCCGTGAATCGTTTGCCTTGGCCATTGCCGAGGGCGGCGCTGCTCGGGATAGCCGGAAGGCTGCTGCCGATGCTCGTGCCGTTGACCGAAGTTGTGACGCGGCCGACGGCGCTAACCGAACCGGAGGCGTTGATGCGCACAAAACCGTTCGTCGGCGCGAAGCTCATGCGCGATGTGGTCATCGGCGCGATGGTCGCCGCCTGCGGCGTGACTTGTCCGCCACCGCCAGCGCTGCGAACGGCGTGATGCCGGTTGAACGAACCGACATCGACAGTGACGTTGACCGGCGTGTTCGATGGGTTCGTGATGTAGACGTCCGCCTGCGACCCGGTGGCCACCAGCGGCATGATGAGCGCTCCCGATGCGCTTCCCCATTGGCGCAGCGGATCGGTCAGCACCCAGCTATCGCCGCTGCCATTGGCGGTCACGATCGCGTAGCAAGCCATTCTGGCTGCGCCGCCGCTGTCATTGGTGAGGATGATCGAGCGCGTTCCCGCCGGCGCGTCGGTGATCACGAATCCAAAAGCTGAAATTGCCTCGCTGTCGGTGCCGGCCACTCCGCCATTCTGGTCGCGGAATTCGAGCGAGACATGTCCGCCGTTGCCGGAAGTTTCCTGGACGAAGACCGAAGTGCCAAGGGAATCCGTCGAACTGGACGAAACTTCCGCGCCGCTCAGCACCAGGCGCTCGCCGGTAGCGATGCTGCGATCCGATCGCAGAATCGGCAGGGCCGTCGACGATGAGAGTGCTGCGTCGGCGACATTGTTCGACACCACCGCGCTGACCGAAATGCTGGCGTTTTGCGTACTCCGCATTTGCAGCGATCCGCCGGCCCCCGTAACGCCGAAGACGTTTTTGATGACCGCAGGAAATGACAGACCTGCGTTCGATGGAAATGCCGGAAGGGCCGCGGTCTGATGCTGGCCGGCGGCGATTAGAAAGAGCTTCAGATCCGAAACGCTGTTTCGGTTCGAAAACTGAAGATCTCCGTTGAAGCGACTGGCGGTGCGGAGACCGTCGATGAAGAGCGCCACCTCCCCTGCCGCCAGCGGAGGAGGCGAGCCGGCTGCGACATCGGGCTTCACCACGTCGACGATGGTCACCGAGACGCTGCCGGTCGGCGTGGTGCCGAGATCAACGGGACGCTTGCCGGAAACACTGTTCAGGTAGACGAGCGAGACTTTTCCGGCGAGACCGCCGGCGAGAGCGGCGCTGTCGGGCCGCTTCGAACGATCGATGTTGAATGTGACCGTCGTCGTCTGGCCTGGTCCGATTGTGATGATGCCTGTCTGCGGCACGATCCAAGGCACGTCAGAAACGGCGATGCCCTGCAGGGTGCCGGTGCCGTTGTTCTTGAACGAGACCGAGCCGGAAGGATTCTGACTGGCAGGAGCCGCCACGTCGGATCGCGGCGCCGTCGCTTGCGGCAGCACCGGCGCGGTCGGCGGAGCGGCGACGAGTAGATGGACGCCAATCGTTGGGCCGTTCGAGACGCTGATAGTGCCGTCATACGTCCCGGCCTGCTGCGAGTTGGCCGTGATCCCGACGACCTGGCTCCCGTTAGGCGGAATCGTGAAGGACGTCGGA
>WNFC01006583.1_pt1 | contig 12777 bp, 10 predicted proteins | sample 5400541 | NCBI WGS metagenome assembly WNFC01 (sample SAMN13153342, study PRJNA577476) | soil metagenome | isolation source: 120 cm saprolite under Douglas fir tree site 2 hole 2 replicate 1 | place: USA:California | collected 2015-04-18
AATACGCTGCCGTTCCGGCAAACGATTTAGCGATGTAATCGAGGTCGTGTTCGCCCGAGAAGAGCAGTACAGGCGGTTGACCTTCTCCGGGTAACGTGCCGCGTAAGGTCGTCCGGCCCCATGAAGCCCGAGATGCTCATCACTGCGGACACCGGTACCCGCTCGCCGTATGCGACGTTGAGTGCGGTGCGCGCGCCGGCCGAAAAGCCACCGAGCGCAATGCGATGAGGGTCGACGCCGAAGCGCACCGCGTTCGCGCGCACGAAGGTGACGGCCATGGCCATGTCGTCCGCCGCCGCCTCGATACCCGCCTTCAGCATCGTAAAGGTCGCTGGAGGCAAGCCGAGTTTCGCGCGCACCACGTCAACGCGGGAGCGCGGGATGCTTGCTTCGTTTGTTATCACTGGCGTGGAGCCAGGATCCGGGTCCTCCTGGACCAGACGATAGTCGATCGAGAAAGAGCTGTAGCCGCGCTGGGCGAACAGCCGGCAATATTCGGCGATGGTCGTGTTCTTCTGACCTTCGGCATCGACGCGATCGCTCTCGCGGCTGCCGCGGTGGAACGCGCCGCCGAACGCGAGCACCAGCGCCGGGCTGCGCGTACCGGCGGCTAGGTCTTCGGGCTGGTAAACGTCGAGCAGGAGTTCGCGCTCGGCAGGCTTGGTTGAGACGTTTACGCGCGCAGTGGCATAGCGCACATCGCGCGTGACTCGCACGCCGTGAGTCTTGTCGATAAGGTTAGTCATTCGACCTTGATCCTGCCCGCGCGCACCAGTTCGGCCCATTGTCCGATCTCGCGCCGGTACTGTTCGGTCCACTGCTCCGCGGTGTACGGTGGTTCAATCGGTGTCGAACCTCCGTTTACGATGCGCTCCCGAATCTCTGGCCGACATCGCAGGAATTCGAAGCATCCTCATGTCGCGGCAGTCGTCGAGATCGCGTCTATCGCTCACGGTTGCCCGCCCTCCTTATTTTGATCACAGTTGATCAGTGCGGCTTGACTCCGGCGTCGCTGGCGATTTTGCCGAAGATGACCATCCAGTCCTCGTAGCGCTTTCTCAGCTCCTCGGGGCTGCTTGCCGTGGGTACCAATCCGGCCTTCAAAAACCTTTGGTGCAAGTCGGTGCTTGCCAGGCTGCGGGCAATCGCCTTATTGAGAATCTGGACTACCTCCGCGCTCATCGCGGCCGGGCCCATGATGCTTACCCAGGCCGGCATGTCGTAGCCGGGCAGTGCCGTTTCCGCAATCGTCGGCACGTCGGGCAGCATCTCCGAGCGCACTCGTGTGGTTACGGCGAGCATCCGCAGCTTGTCCTTGCTGCCTATAGCGACGACGGGCGGCGCGATGTAAAAGTCGATTCGTCCGGTGATGACGTCGGTGACCGCGTCGGCCTGATTCTTGTACTGGATTTCAAGCGCGTCGATTCCCGCCATGGCGTTAAAGAGCACCGCGCCCCAGTACGGTATCTGCCCAGCACCGAGCGTTCCGAACGTCATCTTGCCCGGGCGGGAGCGAGCCAGCTCGATGAATTCCTTGACGCTTCGCACCGGAAGAGCCGGGTTCACGACAAGAACAAACGGGAAGTTTGTAAGCAAGGAGACCGGCGTAAAGTCCCGCAGCAGGTCGTAGGTGATGTTCGCATTCACGTGCGCGCCCGCCATCGATCCGCCGGCAAGCAATAGCGTGTAGCCGTCGGGCGGCGACTTGGCTACGAATGTCTGGCCGATCATTCCGCCGGCCCCTGGGCGATTCTCAACAATGAATTGCTGGCCAAGGAACTCGCTCAGCTTGAACGCGACTTGACGCGCGGTGAAGTCATCGACCCCGCCGGGGCCGGTGGCTACGATGATGCGGACCGGTTTGACGGGATATGTATCCGCGGCGAACGCAGCGTGCAGCGCGAGCAATTCGATCAGAAGAACTGCGATCGATGCAACGACCTTGACGTTACGCACGGTTGGACTCCCCGGAAGTCACCGGCGATGCGCTGGAGGGGAGGCAGCGTGCGCGCTTTCAGCGTGCCTTGCAACTGCTCGAGCAACGTGGTGTTACGCAAGAGATGCTCATTACGGAGACCAGTACAACCCTTACCCTTGAGGGTACGGGGTAGCGTCTGCCGCCAGCGGTAAAAAAACTAGCTCTGGCTAGAAGGTCACGGCGTTATTCGGCCCCGAATGTCTGCTCTCGGCCAGGACCGGACATTCGAGCCTGGCCCCAAAATCCATGCTTGATTAGAAACAGCTCTAGCTTGAACTGACTTTCGCGGATCCGGAGTCGGGATTCGACGCCCCGGTTGTCCATGCCAGTGGCCTAGAACATCACGTTGGCGCGATGCACCAGATTGTTGGACCAACTTGCGTTTTCCATCGGTGAAGTTGTTGCACGAGAACCTGTCAGACCCAGAGGACGGACTTGCGGAAGTCGAGGTCCGTGAGCAGCGGCTCGGCGGGTCCCGAGTGGCTGACGCGTCCGCGATCGAGAACGTAAGCGTGATCGGCGAGCGCCAGGACGAGGTCGAGGTCGTGCTCGATGATGAGGATCGCGATCTCGTGTCGCAACTGGTCGAGCGACTTGAAGACTTCTTCTACTACCGCGGGTGCGAGTCCCTCGAACGGCTCGTCGAGGAGCAGCAGCCGAACGTTACCGGAGAGCGCGCGCGCGATGGCCACCATCTGCTGCTCGCCGCCGGAAAGCAGATCGGCTTTAGTGTTCAGTTTTTCGCGCACTCGCGGGAAGTAGCCGAAGATGCGCTCCTCGTCCCAGTGCACTCCTTCGCTGTCGCGCGACGCCCTCGACAGGCCGCCGAGCTTCAGGTTCTCGGCCACGGTCAGGCCGGGGAAAAGCCGCCGCCCCTGCGGCACCAGTCCGATGCCGGCGCGCGCGATGTGCTCGGGGCTGCGGCCGTTGATCGCCTCTGCATTGAAACGGATCGCGCCGCTAGAAGTCGCGACGAGGCCCATGATGCTCTTTAGTGTGGAAGTTTTCCCCGCGCCGTTGCGGCCGAGCAGTGCGGTAACCTGGTAGGCACGAGCTATCAGGGACACGTCGTGGAGGATGTGGCTCTTGCCGTAGTGGGTGTTGACGCCTTCGAGCTCGAGCAGGACTTCGCCGTCGGCAGGCGCGCTCGCCGAGCGTTCCGCCATCACCACCTTTCGGCCGCTGCCAAGGTAAACCTCCTGCACTTGGCGGTCGCCCGACACCTGCTCGGCGTTTCCTTCGATCAGCACCGCACCATTGGCCATGGCCGTGATGCTGTCCGAGAACTCGAACACGCGGTCAATGTCGTGATCGATCAGCAGAACGCCCATGTGGCGCGAGAGCATCTTCACCATGGCGACAACGCGTTCGCGCTCGGCCGCGGCGAGCCCCGCGAGCGGCTCGTCGAGTAGAAGCAGCCTCGGGCGCGCGGTAAGCGCCAGGCCGATCTCCATCAGCCGCTGCCCACCGTAGGACAGGCTCGACGCGCGCGCCTCCTCGAGACCTTCGAGGCCGAGGAAGCGAATCAGTGCGCGCGTCCGGGTGCTCACCTCGCCGAGGCTCTCCTTGGCGTGCCACAGATCGAAGCGCCTCGCGTCGTGCGCCTGCATGCCGAGGCGGATGTTCTCGAAAACGGTGAGCCCGGGGAACAGGTTGGTAATCTGGAACGAGCGCGCGATGCCCATCGCTGCGAATAGATCCGGCGACAATCCCGCGAGCGGCTGGCCACGGAAGTCGAGGGTGCCGCCTTCGGGGGGATACATTCCCGAGAGTATGTTGAACAGCGTGGTCTTGCCCGCGCCATTGGGCCCGATCAGGGCCTGCAACTGACCGTGCCGGATCCGCACGCTGACGGCGTCGACGGCGGTAAAGTCGCCGAAGCTCTTGCTCACCCGCCCGGTGAACAGGATCACCGTTCCGGGATCGGGCTCATCTGCGTGCAGGAGAAACTCGGGCACCTCCTGCGAAGGACTGGGCTTCACCCTTGAGGCCATCGCTGCCAGACCTTCGCGTTCCCTGCGAAATGGCGCAAGGATTCGCTCGCCCAGGCCGATCAGCCCGGAAGGGGAAAACAGGATGAAACCCATGAACAGCAGGCCGAACCAGAACATCCAAGAAGCGGTGTAACCGGAAAGGATCTCGCGGAACAGGATGTAGAAAAGCGCCCCGAGCGGCGGGCCCAGGAAGCTGCCGGTTCCGCCAATGATGGTCATCGCCGCGAGTTCGCCGGAGAAGGTAGGGTGCACCGGATCGGCCGAGGCAAAAAGCTTGAGGAAAGCGAACAGCGCGCCGCCCAGTCCGGTGATCGTCGCCGACGCCGCGAACGCGACGAGCTTGTAACTCCGCACCGGATAGCCGATGAAGCCCGCGCGCTGCTCGTTCTCGCGGATCGCCGCGAGAACCGAGCCGAAGGGAGAATGCACGATACGCCAGACGCCCCACGCCGCGGCGAAAACGATCGCCGCGGCAAAGTAATAAAACACGAGCTGCTGATCAAGATTGAGACCGAGCACGCTCGGGCGCGTGACTCCCCTCAGGCCCGATTCCCCGCCGGTGAATTCGGTCCAGCGGAAGGCGATGGTGAAGGCAAGCGCGGTGAACGCCAGCGTGAGAAGCGAGAAATACACGCCGCGCCGTCGCAGCACCAGGAAGCCGATGACCACCCCGAGAGTTGCGCTGAAGATCATCGTGAGAGCGAGCGGGGTAAACACGCTTGCCTTGAACCAGTGAATTTGAACCAGTGCCGCGCAATACGCTGCGCATCCGAAAAAGAGGCCGTGGCCGAAGGAGAGCAGGCCGGTGTATCCGAGTAGGAGGTTGTAGCCTAAGCCGACTAGCGCGAAGAGCGCGATCTCGGTTGCCAGTCCATGGGTGAAACCGATCGCGCTGACGAGGAAGGGCAGCACCAGCAGCGCAACGGCGCAGAGAGTGAGGGGATGCCGAAGCGCGCTCATGCGCTCACTCGAATTTCTCGAACTTCTCGCCCATGAGGCCGCGCGGACGGAAAAGCAGGATCAGCGCCATCAGGATGTACATCGACACCTCGGCTGCAGGCGGATAGAACACCACGGTGACACCGCGCACCACGCCGATCAGCAATCCCGCAACGACCACGCCCCAGAAACTGCCCAGCCCGCCAATCACCACGACGACGAAGGCCGCCGTGAGGATCTCGCTACCCATGGCCGGTTGCACACCGGCGAGCGGCGCGGACATCACCCCAGCGAGCCCGGCGAGACCGACACCAAGCGCAAACACCGCGGTGAGTGCGGGTTTGAGGCTGATGCCCATGGCGCGAACCATCTCGGGATCGCGCGTGCCGGCGCGCACAATCATCCCGAAGGCGGTCTTGTTGAGCAGCAGCCAGCAGCCGAGGACCGAGGCCGCGGACACGCCAAGCACCGTGAGCCGGTAGTACGAGTAGATGAAATCGCCGAGCAAGAGCTGTCCGCGCAGCGCCTCGGGGATGGGGAACGGTAGGCCCGACGTGCCCCAGATAAGCCTCAGGCTCTGCTCGGCGGTCATTGCCAGACCAAAGGTGAACAGTAACCCGAGCATCGGGTCCTCGCGGTACAGGCGGCGCAGGAACAGGGTCTCGATCGCCATGCCGACCAGCGCCACGCCGGCCGGCGCCAGCACCACCGCGCCGCCGAAACCGAGATGTTTCTGCACCTCGACGGCGAAGTAAGCGCCGAGCGCGTAGAACGCACCGTGAGCGAGGTTCACGACGCCACCTAGGCTGAAGATGAGCGACAGCCCTAACGCGAGCACGATGTAATACGCGCCGACCAGCAGACCGTTAAGGATCTGCTCGATGACGATGGCGATCATGTGTGCAGAACGTGATCCGCTGCGCCCTCCCGGCGAGGGGGAGGGGAAATCCGGCGCGCGATAGTGCCGCCCCGGCGCGGCGGTTTCAGATCACGCCATGGTGCAGCTGTTCTCTTCCCTCGTCGGCTGGATCAGCTCCAGCGATTCGTTGGGGGCGGGCACTGGCTGCACGATCTCGAAGATGTCCCACTTGTCCTTCATCTTCGCCTTGTCCTTCACCTTGACCACGTACATCTCCTGCAGCAACTGGTGGTCCCAGGCACGGAACGTGCCGCGGCGCGCCTTGAGGATGTCGAAGCTCGCGCCTTTCTCCAGGTACTCGACCAGCCTCATCGCGTCGGTAGACTTGGTCTCGGCGATTGCCTGCGCCACGATCATCACCCCGACGTAGTCTCCCCAGGCTTGGTTGTCGGGCGGGAACCCGTTCTTGTCCCAGAAGCGCTTGGTGAATGCCTGCGCCGCCGGAACGTTGAGGCCGTGATACCACAGGCTCTGCCAGTGGCCCGAGATCGAATCGATGCCCGCGGCCCAGAACGGGATCGTGTCCATTACTCCGCCGGCCAAGGGGTAGGGCAGATTGTATTCTTTGTACTGCTTGAGGAACGTCGTCTGGTCCACGCCGGCCAGATTGATGTAGACGAAATCGGGCTTCGCCTGCCGGATCTTCAGGATGTAGGCGCTGTAGTCGGGGGTGTTGGTCGGCACCATGTCGTTGTTGATGAGCTCGCCGCCGTTTTCCTTGAGGAAGCGGGACGAGACGCGGAACAGGTCGTGACCGAAGGCGTAGTCGGCGGTGAGCATGTACCACTTCGCGCCCTTGATCTTGTTCTCGGCCTTCTGCCAGGCGCCGATCGTCTTTGTGTACATCGTATTGCAACCCTCGACGTGAAACATGAAGCGATTGCAGTTCTTGCCGCGCAGCGCATCGGAATTGGCGCCGGTGTTGAAAAACGGGATGCGGTAGCGCGCCACCTGTTCCCCGATGGCGAGCGCGGAGGCGGAATTGATTTCGCCGATCATAGTGAGGACCTTGTCGCGCTCCACAAGCTTCTGCGCCTTTGTGACCGCGGTCTGCGGGTTAACACTGTCTTCGGCAATCAGCTCGACTTTGCGCCCCAGCAGCCCCCCTGCCGCGTTGACCTCGTCAACAGCCATCGAGGCGGCCTTGAAGCCGTAGTCGCCGAGCTGGCCAAGGAATCCCGTGCGTGGGGTGAGATGGCCGAATTTCAGCGTGTCCTGCTGGGCGCGGACGATGGCGGGAAAGCCGAGCGAACTGGCAACGGCGGCGCCGCCGGCTATCGCCTTGAGGACGCGCCGGCGCGAGCGTTCGAAAACAGGCTGGGACATGGATTTGCTCCTGTAGGGATTTTGTTGGCTGTGATCTGTAATGGTTCTGGTGCAACAACTCTATGGACGCGGCGCGCTATTGGGCTCGACGATCCGTCCAGTCGAATGAGCTTACGCCAGCGCGACGTTCCAGACCACCGGCACGGGGGATCTGGTGCAAGAACTTGAGGGGTCACCGGGGTAGCGTGATCAGCTTTGCCTTGGGAGCCGATCATGACGTCCTCGAGCCGCCCCGACCAGCTGTTCAAGTACCAGCACTTCGACCGCCGCCACGCGCAATGGGCACTCGATCACAAGAACGACCTGCGCTCGCTCGCCGCAGCGCGCCGGTTCGCCCTCGCCGGATTCAACCTACTCGGTGATCCCGATTCTGCCGATTCCCGCCTGCTCATGGACGACCAGCCCCCGGGCAGCGGTCTAAGAAATGCTAGACAGGGTTTGAGCTCGGTTCTGCTAATGGCCGCTTACGGCCAGAAACGCTCGTTCACCGCCTATCGATCCTTCCAGCGGTAACCCTTACTTCTCTTTGTCCTGATCCTCGTCTTCGTCCTTTTCGTCTTCCCAGGCGTAGCGTTTGAGCGGTGGCAAGTCCAGGCGCCGAAGCGCGATCGCCAGCGCGAGCCCGATCAGCGCGGCCGCCAGATGGGTTTCCCAGGAAACCCCGGACTGGATCGGAAATACCCCCCAAACCATGGAACCGTAGAGAAAGAAAACCAGCAGGGACGCGGCGATGGCACGCCGGTCCCGCCGGATCACGCCAGCCACGAAGATATAGCTGACCAGGCCGTAGACCAGCCCGCTGGCGCCGACATGGATGGTTGATTCTTTGGCGAACAACCACACTGCGATGCCCGGCCCCAGGTAAACCACTGGAATCACCTTGATGGCCGAGTTCGGATAGAGGTGCAACATCACCGTCCCCAGCACCAGCAACGGCAGGGAGTTGGTTATCAGGTGGGGGAAGCCACCGTGCAGCAGGGGCGCGAGCAGAATGCCGGGCAGCCCGGCGAACTCGCGTGGATGGACACCGAAACGCTGCAGCTCCAGATCGAGCCCCTCGTTCAACAATTGGATCAGCCAGAGCAGGACGACGAAGCCCAGCGCGATCTTGGCCGCCAGCCGGAAGTTGGCGCGGGCCCGCTCGGAGCTGGTGTAGTCCGGGTCGGGGATATGAACCTGCATTGAGGAACAAGATACTTCGTCACCCGTACGCATACAACGCTACTCGAACAGAAAGGGAAAGGCGATCCGACAACGAGGATCAGGACCCGTGCTGTTATGGGACGATTGGCTCGAAGCAACGACCCGAATTAACAGACAGTGCGAATGACTGCTTTGGGTCGAAAACGGACGTTCAGTGCCGGACGGGGCCTCGAACCCCGGTTACCGCCGTGAAAGGGCGATAACACAAGGACTCAGGCGTCAACGCAAAGAGGCGTTGATCTTCTCGAGCATCCCAGCGCCCGGGCAGAGGTCCTTCTCGCCGAGCTTGTTGAACGGCACCTCGACGGTGTTGAGGTGCGCGTGCAGGTCTTCGGCATCGGGCGCGAGGTAGAGAAGGCCAGTGAGGACCTCGCCCTTCACGGCGGCCTGGGCGATCTGGTCCTGCGCGCCGATGCGGTCGGTGGGATCGTAGCTGGCGCTGAGTTTGCGCAGCTTGATGATGCTGCCGTCGTGCTGCGGGACTTCGATGACGCCGCCCTCGGTGTAGTCGACGGTGATCGATTCGCGAGTCGGCCAGAAGTCGAGGCGGTTGACGGCCTCGTTGTGGTCGCGGACGTAGTCGTAGCTCTTGGTGGAGCCCGGGTGGTTATTGAAGGCGACGCAGGGGCTGATGACGTCGATGAAAGCGGCGCCCTGGTGCGCGATGGCGGCCTTGACGAGCGGCGTGAGCTGCTGCTTGTCGCCGCTGAAGCTGCGCGCGACGAAGGTGGCGCCCATGAGGAGCGCGAGCGAGACGGTGTCGACCGGAGCGTCGGCGTTGACGGCGCCGCGCTTGGATTTGCTGCCCTGGTCGGCGGTGGCGGAGAACTGGCCCTTGGTGAGGCCGTAGACGCCGTTGTTCTCCAGGATGTAGGTCATGTTGACGCCGCGGCGCATGACGTGCGCGAACTGGCCGAGGCCGATCGAGGCGGAGTCGCCGTCGCCCGAGACGCCCAGGTAGATCAGCTCGCGGTTGGCGAGGTTCGCCCCGGTGAGCGCGGAGGGCATGCGGCCGTGCACGGTGTTGAAGCCGTGCGAGTTGCCGAGGAAATAGTCGGGCGTCTTCGAGCTGCAGCCGATGCCGGAGAGCTTGGCGACCTTGTGCGGCTGGATGTCGAGCTCCCAGAAGGCCTGGATCAGCGCCGCCGAGATCGAGTCGTGGCCGCAGCCGGCGCACAGCGTGCTGACTTTTCCTTCGTAGTCGCGGCGCGTGTAGCCGATCTTGTTCTTGGGGAGGGTCGGATGGTGGAGCTTCGGCTTGAGGACGTAGGTCATGCCGCCTTGTCCTTCTTGATCGGCCGCACGTTGAGCGCGGTGACGATCTGCGAGATTTCCTCGGTGATGAAGCGCGCGGTGATCGGCGTGCCGTCGTAGTGCAGCACCGAGATCAGGCTCGCCGGGTTGATGCCGGCGTCGTTGACGAGGAGCGTCTTGAGCTGCGCGTCGCGGTTCTGCTCGACGACGAAGACTTTGCTGTGCGACTGCACGAAGTCGAAGATCTCGTCCTGGAACGGGAAGGCGCGGATGCGCAGCGCGTTGACGAAAATTCCGTTTTGAGAAAGAGATTCAAGAGCTTCATGCATCGCCGGGCTGGTCGAGCCGTAGTAGATGCAGCCGAAGCGGGCCGGCTCCTTCGAGGGCGTCAGGACGGGCTTGGGAACCAGGGTCTTGGCGGTCTCGAACTTCTTGAGAAGCCGCTGCATGTTGTAGACGTAGTCGGGGCCGGCCTCGGAGTACGCCGCGTGCGCGTTCTTGCTCGTGCCGCGGGTGAAGTAGGCGCCCTTGGTCGGATGTGTGCCCGGCAGCGTGCGGTACGGGATGCCGTCGCCGTCGACGTCGAGGTAGCGGCCGAACTCCATGCCCGCCTCGAGCATCTTCTCGGTCATCACCTTGCCGCGGTCATAGCGGCGCGCATCGTCCCAGACCAGGGGATTGCAAAGCCTTTGGTTCATGCCGATGTCGAGGTCGGTCATCATGAAGACCGGCGTCTGCAGCCGCTCGGCCAGGTCGAACGCCTGCGCGCCCATCTCGAAGCACTCGTACGGATCCTCGGGGAAGAGCAGCACGTGCTTGGTGTCGCCGTGCGAGGCATACGCGCACTTCATGACGTCGGACTGCTGCGTGCGCGTGGGCATGCCGGTCGAAGGCCCGCCGCGCTGCACGTCGATGATCACCGCCGGGATCTCGGCGAAGTAGGCGAGGCCGATGAACTCGCTCATGAGCGAGATGCCCGGCCCCGCGGTGGCCGTGAAAGCGCGCGCCCCATTCCAGCCGGCGCCCACCACGATGCCGATCGAGGCGAGCTCGTCCTCGGCCTGGATGATGGCGAACTTGTTCTTGCCGGTCTCCTTGTCGACGCGCAGCTTCGAGCAGGAGCGCTGGAAGGCCTCGGCGAGCGACGAGGACGGCGTGATCGGGTACCAGGCGCACACGGTGGCGCCGCCGTACAGGCAGCCGAGCGCCGCGGCGGCGTTGCCTTCGATGAAGATCTTGTCACCGACGGCGTAGGCGCGCTTGGTCTTCAGGCCCATCGCGTCCTTTAGATTCTCTTGTGCAAAATTCAACCCCAACTGGAACGCGTTGAGGTTCGGCTTCAGGAGCTTCTCCTTACCCTTGTACTGCTCGCCGATCAGCTCGGCGATCACTTCGGGCTCGACCCCCATCATGCCGGCGAGCGCGCCGACGTAGAGGATGTTCTTGAAGAGCTGCCGCTCCCTCGAGTCGGTGTAGGTGGCATTGCAGATGTCGGTGAGCGGCATGCCGATGACGTGGATGTCGTCGCGGAACCTCGACGGCGGCAGGGGCTTGGTGTTGTCGTAGAAGAGATAGCCGCCCGGGTCGATCTCCTTCACGTCCTGGTCCCAGGTCTGCGGGTTCATCGCCACCATCAGGTCGACGCCGCCGCGACGGCCGAGGTGGCCCTTCTCGGTGACGCGGACTTCGTACCAGGTCGGCAGGCCCTGGATGTTCGACGGGAAGATGTTGCGCGGCGAGACCGGGATGCCCATGCGCAGGAAGCTCTTCGCGAACAGCTCGTTCGCCGACGCCGAGCCCGAGCCGTTGACGTTGGCGAACTTGATGACGAAATCGTTGACGGCTTCGATTCTTTTCATCGCCCTAGGCGGCTTTCTTCTGCCGGTGGCTGCGGCAGCCGGGGCCGGCGTTGGTCATCTCGAGCAGGAACTTCTGCATGTCCCAGGCGCCGGTCGGGCAGCGCTCGGCGCACAGGCCGCAGTGCAGGCAGACGTCCTCGTCCTTCACCATGACGCGGCCGGTCTTGAGAGGTCCCGAGACATAGAGGTCCTGCGTGAGGTTGCGCGCCGGCGCGTTCAACTTGTTCCGCAATTCCTTCTCATCGGCATTCGGGGTGAAGGTGATGCAATCCATCGGGCAGATGTCGACGCAGGCATCGCACTCGATGCACAGCCGGTCGGTGAACACCGTCTGCACGTCGCAGTTGAGGCAGCGCTGCGCCTCCTTCCACGCCGTGGCGACGTCGAAGCCGAGCTCGACCTCGGCCTTCACGTTCTTCAGCGTGATCTTGATGTCGCGCCAGGGCACCTTGTAGCGCGTGTCGGCGTGGATCTCGTTGTCGTAGCTCCACTCGTGGATGCCCATCTTCTGTGAGATCAGGCTGACGCCCGGGGCAGGCCTTTCCGCGATGTTCTCGCCATTGAGCAGCTTGTCGATGGAAACCGCCGCGTCATGCCCGTGCGCCACCGCCCAGATGATGTTCTTCGGGCCGAAGGCGGCGTCGCCGCCGAAGAACACGTTCGGCACCGAGGATTGCATGCTCACTTTGTCAACGACGGGTAGACCAGATTTGTCAAAAGCAATTCCCGCGTCACGCTCGATCCAGGGGAAGGCGTTCTCCTGGCCGACCGCGACGAGCACGTCGTCGCAATCGAAGTGCTGGTCGGGCTCGCCCGTCGGAACAAGATTGCGGCGGCCGTTTTCAAGGACTGCTTTGACCTTCTCGAACACCATGCCGGTGAGTTTTCCATCCTCGATGACGAATTTCTTCGGCACCAGGTAATTCAGGATGGGAATCCCCTCGTGCTGCGCGTCCTCTTTCTCCCAGGGAGAAGCCTTCATCTCCTCGAAGCCGGAGCGCACGATCACCTTGACGTCCTCGCCGCCGAGGCGCTTCGAGGTGCGGCAGCAGTCCATCGCGGTATTGCCGCCGCCGAGCACGATCACGCGCTTGCCGATCCTGGAGGTGTGGCCGAACGACACCGAGGAGAGCCAGTCGATGCCGATGTGGATGTTCTTCGCGCCTTCTTTCCTTCCCGGGATCTCGAGGTCGCGGCCGCGCGGCGCGCCCGAGCCGATGAAGAGGGCATCGTAGCCCTCGCCCATCAATTCCTTCATGGAAGGTATTTTTCTATGTACGAAAGAAACTCCCAGGTCGAGTATAT
>WNFC01022957.1_pt1 | contig 12776 bp, 14 predicted proteins | sample 5400541 | NCBI WGS metagenome assembly WNFC01 (sample SAMN13153342, study PRJNA577476) | soil metagenome | isolation source: 120 cm saprolite under Douglas fir tree site 2 hole 2 replicate 1 | place: USA:California | collected 2015-04-18
ATGGCGAGCCGAGGAACCGAAATTAAAGAGGGATGAGCTTCGGGCGGAAGCGGTGCAGCCATGTGACGATCTGCAGACGCGTCACCAGGATGGCCGAGAAAAGGGACGTGAGAACGCCGATGCTGAGCGTCACCGCGAACCCCTTGACCGGACCGGAGCCCAATTCATAGAGCAGCGCGCCGGCAACCAGCGTCGTGACATGGCTGTCGAGGATGGTGCCGAAGGCGCGCTTGAAGCCCGCATCGAGCGAGGACAGCATGGAGCGGCCGCTGCGCATCTCCTCGCGGATGCGCTCGTAGATCAGCACGTTGGCGTCGACCGCCATGCCCATGGTGAGAGCGATGCCGGCGATGCCGGGTAGCGTTAGCGTGGCGCCGAGGAGCGTCAGGCAGCCAATCATGATCGCCATGTTGAAGAACAGCGCGATGTCGGCGAAGATTCCGAACAGGCCGTAGAAGACGACCATGAAGATGACCACAAGCACGACGCCGACGATGCAGGCGGTGGTGCCGGCCTTGATCGAATCAGCGCCGAGATCGGGGCCGACCGTGCGTTCCTCCAAGATGATGAGCGGCGCCGGCAGGGCGCCAGCACGCAACAACAGCGCAAGATCGGTCGCGGATTGCACCGTGAAGCTCCCCGAGATGACGCCGCTGCCGCCGAGGATCGGCTCGCGGATGACCGGAGCGGTGATCACCTTGCCGTCGAGGACGATGGCGAAGGGCTTGCCGACATTCTCCTTCGTCGCATCGCCGAAGCGGCGTCCGCCGGCGGAGTCGAACTTGAAGCTGACCACCGGCTCGTTGTTCTGGAAGGTCGGCTGGGCATCGACCAACAGGTCGCCGCTGACGATCACTCGCTTGCGGACGACATACGTCGCCGCCTGACCCGGGCGGCGCCCGTCGGTTTCGGCGGGCAGAAGCTCATCGCCGGGCGGCAGGCGGCCGCGCTGCGCGTCTTCCGGTGAGACCGAGGTATCGACGAGCTGGAACGTCATCTTCGCGGTGCGGCCAAGCAACTGCTTGACGTGCTCGGGATTGTCGATGCCGGGCAGCTGAACCAGGATGCGATCCTCGCCCTGGCGTTGAATCGTCGGCTCCTTCGTGCCCGTTTCGTCGACGCGCCGACGGACGATCTCGATCGATTGGTCGACCGCGGCCTTGCGCCGCGCGGTAGTGGCGATCTCGCTGTAGCGCAGGGTCACCTGGCCGTCGCTGCCGATCGTCGGGACGAGATCTGGATCGAGGTCGCGGAACAGCTTCTCGACCTCGCCCTGTCGCCCGTCGCGCTTGAGCTGGTCGAAGTCGCGCAGGGCGAGGATGACCTTGTCGCCCTCGACGTTCAGCCCGGTATAGCCGATGCGCGCATTGCGCAGCGCGGTACGGGCGCTGTCGATGACGTTGTTGAGACGTTCCTTCACCGCCGTGTTGAAATCGACCTCGAGCAGAAGATGGGAGCCGCCGCGCAGATCGAGGCCGAGACTGACCTGCTGCCTCGGCACGAATCCCGGCAGCTTGGCGAGCGTCGAGGCGGGGACCAGATTCGGCGCGGAGAAGATCACGCCGAACCCGCAGACGATCAGGACGAGGGCGATCTTCCAGGTCTCGAAATGCAGCATGTCAGTGCCGGTGCCGCCCTATCCCGTTGGCTTGGACTATTTGCTGGCGGCGCCGCGCGCGGCGCTCTTGCGCTTGTCTTTCGCGGTTCCCTCCGCCGGATCGGCGTCCTCCTCCGCCTCGTCCTTGCCGGAGACCGGCTCGGTGCGCGCCAGAACCGTGGTGATCGTGCTGCGCAGAACGCGCACCCGCGTCCCCTCGGCGATGTCGACCGTTACCTCATCGTCACCGATCACCTTGGCCACCGTGCCGATAATGCCGCCACCGGTCACTACCCGGTCGCCGCGGCGGAGGGCGGAGAGCATGATCTTGTGATCTTTGGCACGCTTCTGCTGCGGCCGGATAAGGAGGAAATAGAACACCACGAAGATCAGCACGAGCGGCAGGAACTGCATCATCGCCTGGTTGTCGCCGAGGCTGAATCCCTGCGCGTAGGCCGTCGAAACAAACATCAATCGCTCCTCATTGCGCGGAGATGCGCGCCGGGCGCGTCATCTCGCCGGCGCCGTCACGCCCCGATTTGGCCGCCGACGCGCGCGGGCGCAGTGGTACGCGAGTCCCCGGCAAAGAGCAATGCGGGAAAGCAGCGGATTGCCGGCCGACCATTGACCAAGCGACGCCGTGTGCTAGGGTCGGCCATACGAATGCACGCCGGAGCTGCCGTTTCAATAATAAAGGAAATTCAAGGCCTTGCCCACTCGTCGGGATTTGCCAGATCATGATCTGGCCGCCTTGCTGCAGCGCATCGCAGACTCGCTCGAGCGCCTCGCGCCGGCCGCCAATCCGGTAACCGATATCGCCGCCGCCGACGCCTTCATCTGGCACGCCGACCGCCAGTGGCTTGAGCCGGTCACGGTGATCAACCGCGTCGATCTCGCCCTGTTGCGCGGTATCGACCGTGTGCGCGACATCCTGCTCGACAACACTAGGCGTTTCGCCTCCGGCTTCTCGGCGAACAATGTTCTGTTGTGGGGGGCGCGCGGCACTGGAAAGAGCTCGCTGGTAAAAGCGGTGCATGGCGAGATCAACCGCTCCAACCCAGGCGCCCTTGTCCTCGTGGAGATCCACCGTGAGGACATCCCCTCGCTGCCCCTTCTTCTTGCCAAGCTGCGTCAATGCGGCCGGCGCTGTCTGCTGTTCTGCGACGATCTCTCCTTTGATCAGGAAGATACGAGCTACAAGTCGCTGAAGGCGGTGCTCGACGGCGGGATCGAAGGCCGGCCCGAGAACGTCCTGCTCTACGCCACCTCGAACCGCCGCCACCTGATGGCGCGCGACATGATCGACAACGAGCGCTCGACCGCGATCCATCCCGGCGAGGCGATCGAGGAGAAGGTCTCGCTCTCGGACCGCTTCGGCCTGTGGCTCGGCTTCCATAATTGCGACCAGGACACCTATCAGGCGATTGTGCGGGGTTATGCCCGGCGCTACGGACTCGATGTGCCGGAGGAGCAACTCCACGCCGAGGCCAATGAGTGGTCGATCACCCGTGGAGCGCGCTCGGGCCGCGTCGCGTGGCAGTACATTTCCGATCTAGCGGGACGATTGGGCAAGCGCCTGGACTAGGTAACCGGAGCGTTATGATCGAGGCTACTGCGGGCCGAGCGCGGCGACGGCGCCGTGGGTGAGGATGAAGTCGATCGGCTGGCCAGCGACTTCGGTGCGGAAGCGCACGGGTATGCCGGAACCATCCAGCCAGACATCCTGACGCTTGTCGGTGATGAATTCATAATGACGCGCCGCTACCTCGCTGCCCAAGACCGGGACGACGGTCTGTTCGCCGCCGAGGGTCTGTACGGTCTCCACCCTGCCGGTCTTGGTGGACATCATCAGCCCGGCATTGGGTCGCCGCGACGACCAGGGGCTCGATGTATAGATATTCGCCGGCGCCACCACCGTCCCCGTCGGCGAGGTGATCACGAAGCCGTTATCGCCCGCCTCGCCGCGAACTTCGATCGGCTTGCCATTCGTCGTCGTCACGCTGTGGAAGGAGACGAGCCGATCGGCTTTCCACAATTCAGTTCTATCCGCCTCCTCGCGGTGCAGAACGATCCCAAGAACTTTGACGGCGACGCGGAGCCTGGTATCGATCCGGAGCGTGTCGCCGCTCTTCGCGATCGTATCGGTGTAGGTGCCGATGTCGCCGTAGGTCGGATGTTCGATCGTGTAGCTGTAGACCAGCGCGGCGCGTGAAGGTGCCGCGCCGGCGATGAAAACGCCGAGAGCGACGGCACAGCCAATGAACCCGAAGGAGTTGCGCAAAACGACCTCCGCATGGCAGCTCAGCCAGTCTAGGCCAATTCGCGGTCGAGGCAAGCCACCCTCTCGATCAACGCCGGCACGCGGCACATTCATCCAGCCGATGCGGTCGAAACCGGCGGCAGGTAGCTTTGCGGATCGAGCGCTCGGGTGCCGCGACGAAGCTCGAAATGGAGCTGGGGCTCGGCAACGGCACCGGTGGCGCCGACACGGGCGATCGTCTGACCGCGCTTGACGCGATCGCCACGTTTCACCGTGATGGTCTCGCAATGGGCGTACGCCGTCGTCCAACCGTCAGCATGCTTGAGCAGGATGAGATTGCCGAAGCCGCGCAGCTCGTTGCCGGCATAGGCGACGACGCCGTCATTGGCGGCCAATACCGGCGTACCCGCCCGCGCCGCGATGTTGATGCCATCGTTCTGCGTACCATTCGCACCGGGACCATAGCCGGCGAGTAGCTGACCACGGACGGGCCAGGCAAATCCGCGCCCGGTAGGCGGCGGCTCTGGTAGCGACGCTATCGGCTCCTCGGGTGCAGAGGATGCGTTCGGTGGCGGCTGCGGCGGTACCGAGGCGATCGCTGGCGGAGGCGCGGGCTGCAATTGACCCTTTTGGGACTCCGTGGGCGCCGACGCTGCTGGTTCATGCAGACGAACCGCCTCTCGCACGGCCGGTGGACGCTCGGTCGGCGCGGCGAGCGGTGCGGACGGCCCACCCAGGATTTGAGCCGGTGCGGCGAGTGGCTCGGCAACGACGCTCGGCGCTGCACCCGGCTGTCCTGCGAGCGCCGCCGCGACGGGCGGCGCGGTCGCCGTCTCAACGGCCGGCGGCAGAACCAGCGTCTGCCCGAGCTTGACCGGATAAGGCGGCGCGATCTCATTGGTGCGCGCAAGCGTGCTTGCCTCGACGCCGAACCGGCGCGACAAGCCGAGCAGCGTGTCACCAGTCTGGACTGTATAGGTCCGAACCTGGGGCAGCAGCAGCCGCCGACCGACGACCAGCGCGAAGGGCGGCTCCAGGTTGTTCGCCTCGATCAGCGAACGGAGCGGCACGGCGTAGCGCCGTGAGACCGCATAGAGCGTTTCGCCCGGTTGCACGATGATGCTATCGGGGCGTTCCGCCAGTCTGATTTGACCAGGCACCGGTGCGACTCGGGCCCCCGTACTAACCGCCGAGGTCACTGGCGCCGGCGGGCCGTGACGCACGCAACCGGCGAGCAGCGCGGGGGCGAGGAGCGCCACAAGCAAGGCGAGGCCATGCGCGCGTCGCCCACGAGGCGCGACGCTTTCGTTGTCGTCGGAGCGTCGATCGCGCATGACGATGCCGAGATCGCTCAGGCGGACGTGCCGTTCCCGTCGCGCGGCAACCCGGCGACGAGTGGGACGAAGCGTACGGCGCCAAGCTCCTCGGTAGTGAAGCCGGTCTCATGGCGGCGGATGCGCATCAATTGCTGATCGCGGCGATCCTCGCCAATCGGCGCGACGAGAACGCCGCCGATGGTAAGACTGTCCACGAGGATCGCGGGCAGCTCGGCCGCGGCCGCGGTGACGATGATGCGGTCGAATGGCGCCTGCTCGGGCCAACCCTTGGTGCCATCGCCGAAGCGCAGCGTCACGTTGTGGATGCGCAATTTGGCGAGGCGTTCCTCGGCCTCGCGCAGAAGCTCGCGGTGACGCTCGATCGAATAGACGCGTCGGCATAATTTTGCCAGCACCGCCGTCTGGTAGCCCGAGCCGGTGCCGATCTCGAGCACCTTGTGGCGCGCACCGACCTCGAGCGCCTCGGTCATGTGAGCGACGACCAGCGGCTGGCTCACCGTTTGGCCCCGCCCAATTGGGAGCGCCACGTTCTCGTAGGCCTGGTCGACGAACGTCGAGGGGACGAAGAGCTCACGCGGGATGCGCTCGATCGCGCCGAGGACACGCTGGTCCGACACGCCGCCGCGCCGCAGTTCCATGATCAGGCGAAGCTTCTTCGGCGTGGACGCATCGTGGGCCGTCATGCGAAGAGCTCGGTCAGCGCCGCGAGTGCCGGCACGTTGGTGAAGTCGAGGAAGACCGGCGTCACCGAGACGGCACCGGCATTGACCGCGGCGAGGTCCGTGCCCGGCGCGCTCGGGGCCTCGTCGCGCATCGGTCCTATCCAGTAATAGGGCACGCCGCGCGGGTCGACGCGCTCGACAAGATTGTCGCCGATCTTGCGCCGCCCCTGCCGCGTCACTTCGATACCCGTCACTGCGCCGGGTACGACATCCGGGAAATTGACGTTGACCAGGGTATTGAGCGGCCATGGCGCAGCCGTCAGCCGACGCAGTACCTCGACGGCATAGGTCTCGCCGGTTTCCCATTTCGGCCCGGTGTTACGGTCATAGTGCTGGCTCAGCGCAACGGCCGGCACGCCGAGCAGCGTCGATTCCATCGCTGCCGCCACCGTGCCGGAATAGGTTATGTCCTCGCCAAGATTGCCGCCGGCATTGATGCCCGAGAGCGTCAGGGTGGGCCGCGCATCCTTCATGATGAACTTGATCGCCAGCAGGACGCAGTCGGTCGGCGTGCCATCGACGGCATAGCGCCGCTCACCAACCTTGCGGATGCGCAAGGGGCGGCGCAGCGTCAGCGAATGACCGGCGCCGCTCTGCTCCCGCTCAGGGGCGACGACCCAGACATCGGAGCAAAGCGAGCGCGCCACCGTCTCGAGGATACGAAGGCCGGGCGCGTCGATGCCATCGTCGTTCGAGATCAGAATGCGCGCCGCCGCCAGATCGATCGGTCGATCAAACATCGCCGCCAATGACCTCCAGCCCACCCATATAGGGCCGCAAGGTTTCGGGGACCAAAATGCTGCCGTTGCCTTGCTGGTAATTCTCGAGCACGGCGACCAGGGTACGCCCGACCGCCAATCCCGAACCGTTGAGCGTATGGACGAACCGCGTGCCCTTCTCTCCCTTCGACCGGAAGCGCGCCTTCATGCGGCGCGCCTGGAAGTCCCCGCAATTGGAACAGCTCGAGATTTCGCGATAGGTCTGCTGCCCCGGCAGCCAGACCTCGATATCGTAGGTCTTGCGCGAGGCAAAACCCATGTCGCCGCCGCACAGCAGCATGACGCGGTAGGCTAGGCCGAGGCCCTTCAGTACCGCCTCGGAGCGGAAGCACGGCGTCCACGCGGTGAAGCGCAGCGGCAGATCGGACTCGTCGAGAATTTCATCGGCGACGAGATTGGTGAGCGGGACCTCGGCGGTCGGGATGAGCCAGAGACCGGTTGTGGTGCGGAACAAATCGTCGCCGAATCTCGGCAGGCTGCCGGTGCCGAAGGCGGCCTCGTCGCGGACCATCAGCGGCGGCGAGATTTCCGTATAGCCGAATTCGTTCGTCTGCAGATCGATCATGAACTGGCCGATCGCCCGTTCGAGCCGCGCGAGCTGCCCCTTGAGCACGACGAAACGCGCGCCCGAGAGTTTGCCGGCGCGGGCGAAGTCCATCAGCCCGAGCGCCTCGCCGAGGACGAAATGCTCCTTGGCTGAAAAACCGAAGCTCGGCGGCGTACCGTGACTGCGGACGAGCTGATTGCCGTGCTCATCCTTGCCATCCGGCACATCGTCCGCAGGGATATTGGGAAGCCCGGCCAGAAAATCATCGATCTCGCGGCGTAGCCGCGCCGCATCCTGTTCGGTCGCCGCCTGCACATCCTTGTCGATCGCGACGCGGTTCAAGAGTTCGGCGATATCTCTCCCTTGCGCCTTGGCTGCGCCGATCTCCTTGGCGAAACGATTGCGGCGCGCCAAGGCTTCTTGTGCCGAGGTCTCCGCGGCGCGCCATTTTGCTTCGAGAGCCAGGATTTCGGCGGCACGTGCCCCGAGGCCCCGCCGCGCCAGTCCGCGATCGAACGCATCAGGGTTCTCGCGGATCCACTTCACATCGAACATTGGTCTGCCGATCCGGAAAGAACGGGGAGCCGGTTATAAAGCGCCGCCTGGCCTGCGTCCATCGATCCCCGTCTCAACTCAGCCGCCTGGTTTGCCGCTAAGCTCGGCTTCCTCGGCGGCCTCGCGCTCCGCTTTCTTCTTCTCGACCCAGCGGCAGGAAAAGATCGATATCTCGTAGAGCAGAAGCAGCGGGATGGCGAGGCTGACCTGGCTGAAGACATCGGGCGGCGTCAGGATGGCGGCAGCGATAAAGATACCGACGATGGCGTAGCGCCGCTTCTCGGCAAGCTGGGCCGACGTGATGATGCCGACGCGCGCCATCAATGTCAGCAGGACCGGGAGCTGGAAGGCGAGCCCGAAGGCAAGGATGAGGGTCATGATGAGCGAGAGGTATTCGCTCACCTTGGCCTGCAGCTCGATCGGCAACTGCCCTTCGCCAGCCGGTACCTCGAAGCTGAGAAAGAACTTCCAGGCGAGCGGGATCACGATGAAGTAAACGAGGCACGCGCCAATGATGAAGAGGACCGGCGTGGCGCAGAGATAGGGCAGGAACGCCTTGCGCTCGTTCTTGTAGAGACCGGGCGCGACGAACATCCAGATCTGGCTGGCGATGATCGGAAAGGCGAGGCAAAACGCCGCCCAGAACGCAACCTTGAGGTAAGTGAAAAAAGCCTCGGTGAGGCTGGTATAGATCATCTTGTGCTCGGGCCGCCCCTCGAGCGCGATGGCGAGCGGACGAGCCAGGAAGGCGTAGATGTTCTCCTTGAAGAAATAGGTGAGAGCAAACGCGATGGCGACGGCGATCGCCGAGTACATCAGGCGATTGCGCAGCTCGAGCAGATGATCGAGCAGCGGCATCTTGCCGTGTTCGAGCTCTTCGTCATCGGCCGTCATCGGGCGATCACGCGGCCCCGGCGGGCTTTGAAGTCGCTTGCTCCGGAGCCGCAGGCACGGGCGTCGCGCTGTCGCTGGCGATTTTGTTGAGGTCGGGCATCTCGGGCGGTTTCAGTGACTCAGCGAGCTCGCCGGTGGGATCGACCGCCTTCTCGAACTCCTTGTCGATGTCGACCGCGGCGACCGATTCGATCTGCTTCTTCACCTCGTCGAGTTCCGCCTCGCGCATCATCTGCTCGACGCTGCTCTGGAATTCGCGTGAGATGGTGCGCGCCTTGCGCACCCAAATACCCGCCGTGCGCAACGCTTTCGGCAAATCCTTCGGCCCGATGACGACGAGAGCGACGACCCCAATCAACGCCAGCTCGGACCAGCTAAAATCCAACATCCCACTTCACCAATCCGAGGCCTCTATCCCTTCGTCGGCAGAACACGCCTCTCCTAACAAGACACCCGCGGCGGATTGACGGAGGCTGGCGACGCCGGTCTGCCGGCGGCGCGTGAATAATGGCAGAAAGCCTGGACCCTCGCAACGCCGGCCGGCCTGGGACAGATGCCGAAACGGCACCGTGCGCGGACGCCTCTATGCCCGGCGGCGGCCGCGCGACGCCGCCGAGATCATCCGCGCGTGACCGCGTCGTCGCCGCCATCCAGATCCGATTCGAGCGCCGCGCCGTCCTCGTCGAACGACCCGTCCTCGTCTTCGGCAGGCTCGGCGGCGCCGGCATTGCCGACCATGTCGGTGAGCGCGGCGGCCGGGCGCGCGTCGAGCAGCCCGGCCGCCTTCAACTCGTCGATGCCGGGCAGGTCGGCTAGCCCGTCGAGGCCGAAATGGATGAGGAATTCGGGCGTCGTCACCCAGGTCGCCGGGCGACCCGGCGTCTGCTTATGACCCTTGGGGCGCACCCAACCTGATTCCATCAGGATGTCGAGAATGCCGCGATTGACCACGACGCCGCGAATCTCCTCGATCTCGGTGCGCGTCACCGGCTGATGATAGGCGACGATGGCAAGCGTTTCGACAGCGGCGCGCGAGAGCTTGCGCGACACCAGACGCTCCAGCTTGAGCCGGGGCGCAAGATCGGGCGCGGTCCGGAATGACCACCGTCCGGCGACCTTGTCGAGATTGACGCCGCGATTGCGGTAGGTTTCAGCGAGTTCAGCCAGGAGGCTCGCGATCTCGGTCCCCTCGGGCAGCCGCGTTGCGAGCGTTTCCTCGTCGAGCGGCTCCGCCGCCGCGAAGAGCAACGCCTCGACCAGGCGCAGATCCTGTCCGCGGTCGCTCATGCCCGGATACTCATAGCCGGTCGGTCATCGAGAGCGAGCCTCATTTTTCCTCCGGCGGGCTGCGCAGATAGATCGGCCCGAAGGCGACATCCTGGCGCAGCTGCGCCCGACCCGACCGCACCAGCTCGAGGCTGGCCGCGAAGGTCGAGGCGACGGCGGAGCGCCCAACCAACCCATCGCGCAAATTGGGTGGCAAAAAGCTCATGAGGGTGCGCCATTCAGGCAGCCTGCCGAGCAGCTTGCCGAGCCGCGCGAGGGCGTCGTCCATCGAATAGAGTTCAGGCGCGCGGATTTCGAGAACCCCACCAACAGTGCGACGCCGGCTGTCGCCATAGGCCTTGAGAAGATCGTAGAGCGTTGCGTCATAGGCGAAGCGCGAGACCAGCGGCAGCCCCTCGGGGACGCCGCGCGGGAAGACATCGCGGCCGAGCAACGGCCGTGCCATCAGCCGCACGCCCGCCTGCTGCATCGCCTCGAGGCGCTGGAGCTGAAAGGCGAGCGCCGCAGCGAGCTCGGCGCCGCTCGGCTCGTCCTCGGGCTGCGGCTCCGGTAGCAGCAGGCGCGACTTGAGATAGGCGAGCCAGGCGGCCATGACCAGGTAGTCGGCGGCAATTTCCAGCCGCATCTGACGAGCCGCCGAGATGAAGGCGAGATATTGATCGGCGAGCTGCAGGATCGAGATCTTGGTCAGGTCAACCTTCTGATCGCGTGCCAGCGAGAGGAGCACATCGATCGGCCCCTCATAGCCATCGAGATCGACGACGAGCTCCCCGGGCGCGGCAACGTTCCCGCGCGGCGTCTCGAAGGGTTCCTCGCCCAACATCGTCACTGCAGGTACGTCCCGGTAATCACGCCGACCAAACGTAACAGGTATTCCACCGGCCGGGCGAGTAGCCACGAAATCACATCGAGATTGACGCCCATGTTCCGTCCGACATAGGGCAGCACGAAAATCAGGAGCAGCAGGATGAGCATGCCATGGCGCTCGAGCCGGGCAAGCGGCTGCGCCAGCGCGTTCGGCAGTAGTCCGATCGCGACGCGCCCGCCGTCGAGCGGCGGCAGCGGTATCATGTTGAAGACCGCGAGCAGCACGTTGATGAAGATCGCGTTTTCAAGATTTGCCGCAACCCAGTTGGCGCCGCCCGCCGGCGAGACGAGGCGATGGACCAGCCCCGCCGCAATAGCCAGCGCGAGGTTCATGCCCGGGCCGGCCGCTGCCACCCAAACCATGTCGCGGCGGGGATTCCCTAAGGCGCGAAAATTCACGGGAACCGGCTTTGCATAGCCGAAGAGAAAGGGCGAGCGCAGCAGCAAGAGCAGCGCCGGCAACAGAATGGTGCCGTAAAGATCGATGTGCTTCAGCGGGTTGAAGGTGACGCGGCCCGCGCGCCAGGCCGTCTCGTCGCCGAAGCGGTGCGCGACGAAGCCGTGCGACGCCTCGTGGAAGGTGATCGCGATGACCACCGGCAGCACCCAGGTCGAGGCGAGGTAGAGGGTCGCCGCCAAGCTCGATTGCATATCCTCTTCTTTCAGCTGAGCGAATCATGCCGAGGCGAACCAGGCATCGACACGCGCCTCAAGCGCGGCGCGGTCGACCGGTTCGATCTGCCGCAGGCGCCGCGCCTCGCCATCCGCTACGCGGCGGATTGCCGCATCGCTCAGCGGCCCGATCGAGCCGGCGACATCCTGCATCTCGTCGAGCCGCCCGTTGCAATGGAGCACGACATCGCAGCCAGCCGCGAGCGCACCGGATGCACGCTCCCCGAGGGTGCCGCCGAGCGCCTGCATCGACAGATCGTCCGAGACGAGGACTCCGCCGAATCCAATCCCGGCACGGATGACATCGGCGATCACCGTCGAGGACAGCGTCGCCGGGTGGGCCGGATCGATGGCGTCGTAAACGATATGCGCGGTCATCGCCCACGGCATGCCGTTGAGCATGCGAAACGGCGCGAAATCGGTGAGCCGCAGCTCATGGATGGGCGTCATCACCACGGGGCACGCGAGATGGCTGTCGACGGTTCCTCGTCCATGGCCCGGGATGTGCTTGAGGACCGGGAGAACGCCGCCGGCGAGCAACCCCTCGCACGCGGCGCCGGCGAGCGCGGCGACAAGCCCGGGCTCGGCCCCATAGGCGCGATCGCCGATTACCGCGTCGGCGTCGCGAACGGGCATATCGAGCACCGGCAGGCAATCGACGGTTATGCCGAGCCGGTCGAGATCGTCGGCGATCAGGCGGGTGACGGCGCGCGCCGCCGAGGCCGCTTCGGCGCCGAGGGCGGCGATGCGCGACGCCGAGGGATAGCGTCGCCAATGCGGCGGACGCAGCCGTGCGACGCGGCCGCCCTCCTGGTCGATGAGGACCGGCGCATCGGGTCGTCCGATGCTGTCGCGCAAATCTGCGACGAGGCGACGCAGCTGTTCGGGTTCGACGCAGTTGCGCTGAAATAGGATGAAACCAAGTGGGTCGACGGCGTGGAAGAACGCTCGCTCGTCGGGACCGAGTATCGGCCCGGCACAGCCGAAGATCGCGGCGCGCGGCTTGTCCATCTCAGGGGCGCACGAGAATGCAGCCGACATTGCGGCGCTTCAGCTCGCCGCAGATCCGCTCGGCAGTCGTGGCGTCGCCGACCGGCCCCGCCTGGATGCGGTAGTAGACTCCACGCTCGCCGAGATCGGCGCGCGGCCACGCGGCATTAAGCCCGCCGAGGAGATCGCCCTGCGCCTTCTTCAATTTCATCCATTCCTGCTTTGCGCTCTCCTCGGTACGCAAGGCCCCGAGCTGCAGGCGGAAGCCG
>WNFC01006584.1_pt1 | contig 12775 bp, 14 predicted proteins | sample 5400541 | NCBI WGS metagenome assembly WNFC01 (sample SAMN13153342, study PRJNA577476) | soil metagenome | isolation source: 120 cm saprolite under Douglas fir tree site 2 hole 2 replicate 1 | place: USA:California | collected 2015-04-18
ACCAATCCGAATACGATGCCGACACCCAAGAGCGCATAGCCCCAATCGGGCAATTCAACGTCGCCGGAGTGCGCCGTCCACCCCTCGTAGGCGCCGAACAAGGCCGCAGCGAGCAGCAGGCATAAGACAAAGATTGCGAACCACCCGCCGGGCATATCGTTCTCCCCACAACTACGACGCTTGCATGAAACGTAGCGATCTGACGGGAAATGTCTTTGCTCGAATTGTTCCGATTTGACGATGGTCCCTGACCGTGGCGACCTGATCTGCCCCAATCTCCCAAAAGGGCGCCGCTGAGCAGGTTCGAGGTTCGCGGCGCCTATGGTGACAAATCTGTCACACCCGCGGGAAAACGTCGCTCGATCGGCCGAGTGGGTGAGTGGTGATGCTCGGAAGACGTATCATCGGCGGAATCTCTTACTAGAAACTGCCTTTCGCCCATTTCGAACCCGGGGCTCAGCAGCTTCGTGCGCACCGCGCTTACCGCATCCGCTATTGCCCACGTTCTGTTGTGGGCTCCCATCGCGTGGCCCGGCGCGGAGCCGTCTGCAAGGCCGCCCGAGCCGATTCTGGTCGAGATCGTCTCGCCGGAAGAGATCGGTGAGACATCGAAGGCGCAAGGGCCGGCCGAGACGGATACCCCCGAGGCCTCGGCGAGCCAGAAGTCCGAGCCGCAGGCTTCCGCGCCGCCGCAGCCGCAGGATCCGGCTCGGCAGCGCCAGCAAACGCCGCGGCCGCCGGCCGAGCCGGTGCGGACGGCGTCCGCGGCGCCGGCGGTGCCGGCCGCCTCGACGCCTGACCACCCCCAACCTTGGAGCAGCTGGTTCGACACGGCGCTCAGCTCGCCGCTGGTGACCGCAAACGCCGGGGCGGACGTGTCCGCGAGCGCGGCAAATCTCTCGCCGGAGGACATCGCGGCGTTCAAGGCGCACCTGCAGGAATGTTGGAATCCGCCGGCCGCCCTTACGGTGGCGGATCAGAATTTGCTGGTGGTGTTGCGGGTATCCCTGAAGCCGAACGGAACGCTCACGGCCGAGCCCACGTTGCTTGCGGCCAGTGCATCGGAGAACGGGCCGGCGCTGATGCAGACGGCCATGCGCGCCTTGCGTCAATGCCAGCCCTACGGCTTTCTGCCTGCCGCAAAATACAAGGAATGGAAGGTCCTCGACCTGAGCTTCTCGCCGACCGGCCTGAGCGCTCTTCCCGCGTTCTGAATTTCGAGGCGGCAATCAAGGAAGACGCGGATTGCGATATCGAGATCACCGATGTGTTTTTGGCCCGTTCAATTTTGAGCCGGACAAGCGCAAGTCTTTCATCGGCAGTCGTGGCTCTTTTGCTTCCCTAAATCAATGATAAGTTGATCTCATCGGCACCAAGCCATCGGATGAACGGTACAGTGAAGAAGAAACCATAGCGCGCCGAGAAGCCGCGCTAAACTTGCAGCCAACTATCTCGCCTTGCGCCCTACCCTACATCTGACCGGCCGCGGGTATCCGCCGCTCGTGGAAGTCGCGCTGATGCATGGCATGGGCCTCGCGCACGAGGATGTGGGTCGCGACCTCGTTCTCGGTGCGGCCGAGCTTGCCGAGCGTCGCGAGCAGAACGAGATAATTGAACGTCTCTTCCGGCAACGTCAGACTGAGCGCCCGGGCTTCCGAGCGGTTTTCAGGTCGGGCCATTTTCAACGCCTCACAGGTTATAATTCTATTATAATGGCATTTTAACCCTTGATTGGCGAATCGATTCGTGGTTGATTTTTCCGACGGCCGCGCCGCCACGAGAGTGACCGCAAAGGCCGATTTGGCGGCGGCGCGGAGGGACGGGCTTCCAAGCCCTCACATCTCTATCGACCTGCTTGATGGTGCGCGCGGCTTGCCGGCCCGCCGCCAAGACGGCGCGAGCGTGCGCGGCGCATGCGCGTGCCTGACGGGAGGTGAGGACTACGAGCGTGTTTCAGTGAGATGGGCGCGGAGACGTCGCACAAGTGTGCCCCTCCCCGGCAAGCGGGGAAAGGAGCGGACCCGGACTGTTGCACCGGTGATCTCTCACATCATTAGAACGCGCTCCGGTTCCCGCGAAGGCGACGGCCGAAAACGCGACGCGCGTGAGTTCGCAAGTTCGCGCCTTCGTGTTCGAGCGTTCGAGTTCCTGTTGCGTGTCAGTGTGCGTGCCGCCCGACGCCTGCGATCGGCATGCCGGTCACGGCGTGAAGTTCCAGCATTCCTCTCACCACGGGGCCAACACTATGTCCGCCAATCGTGCGACCGCCATACGAGCAAGTTGGAGCTCGGAGCGCATCGAGCTGCTCAAGCGCCATTTCAATGCCGGTCTGTCGTGCAGCCAGATCGCCCGCGAGATCGGGGTGACCCGCAACGCCGTTATCGGCAAGATGAACCGCCTCGGCCTGTCGCGGCCCAAAGAGGTGATCGCCGCGCAGCTCGAGCATCGGCGCGCCGCCAGGCTCGAGCGGGCGAAGGCTCCCGGCAGCTTTCGGCCGAGGCGCGCGCGGCTCTCCATTTTCGTCCAGCATGAGCTGCTGGCGGCGGCGTTCGGCGGAGGAGAGCCGCGCGCCGAGGAGGTTCCGATCGCCAACGGCTGCGGATGCACGCTGCTCGAGCTCAGCCCGGAGAAATGCCGCTGGCCGATCAGCACCGCGGGCGCAGCGGATTTCCGTTTCTGCGGGAACGAGCCGGTGAAAGGGCTGCCCTATTGCCTCGGCCACGCGCGCATCGCGTATCGGCCCGCGGGCCGGCGGCGCAGCAGCGCGGTCGGGTGAGCGATCGTTCGAGGGGCGCGTGTCCCGGATGCGGTGCAGCCCCACCCTAACCCTCCCCCGCTTGCGGGGGAGGGAAGGGAGGGGGAAAGTGGTGCGCCGCTGATCCGGGACCGCCACAGACCGGAACGATCCCGGGTCTGCCCCCAACCCTTGAGCGGCTGGTTCGACACGGCGCTCAGCTCGCCGCTGGTGACCGCAAACGCCGGGTCGGACGTGTCCGCGAGCGCGGCAAATCTCTCGCCCGAGGACATCGCGGCATTCAAGGCGCACCTGCAGGCCTTTGCCGTCGCGCGACACCGGCGGCATCGTTCGGCGCACGCGAGCGGAGAACTGAGCGTCGGTCCGCCTGGATTCGATGCTCCGTCCGTCGGTCGAATCCGCCCCCGGGGCGCAGTCACGAGCGTTTCTTTTTGGCCGCCGGATCAGGCTCGTCGTAGGGGTCGCGTTCGGTTGTCGTGATGATGCGATAGCGCCGGTTCCGCGGCGATGTGAACGTCTTCTCGGAGAGAATCGACGATTCGGCCGGCAGACCGGGACGCGCCGCTGGCTTTCCCGGTTTTTTTGCCCCCTTGTCGTCCCGACGGGCGTTCTTCTTGCCGATGCGGCCCACGACCGACCCTCTCACGGCTCGAATTGGAGATTGGAGATCGGGTGAACTTCCCAGATCACCGGCATATCGTCGTGCAGGCTTGGCGGCCCGGGACTTCGGCCGGTGGCGTGGCTCATGTCAAAGAACAGCGAGCCCTCGACTTTGATCGGAATCGGCGGATCGTAGAAGTCGTAGGAGGCGCCCGGCAGGTCCTCCCCGAAAAACGCCTTGAAAGCATCCCGCGCAGCTTTCAGGCGAGCGAAGCTTGGATTGCTGTGCGGCGGGAGCCCCGAGACCTCCATGGTCATGTACACGGGCGGGTCGGCCGTCGGATCGCGGCCGACGATGAGATGCCAATCATTGTCGTTCTCCCGGCTCGCCGCGTACAGGAAGGCATTGATGCTGACGTTGCGTTGCTCTTCTGCGACACGACCGGAGTTGCTGTCGGTAGTGATGGGAGGGTGGTGACGGACCATTTTACTTTTTGACGGCAACGACGCGACGAGGTCCGGAATATCGGCAAACGATTCGATCGCAGCGTCGGAGATCGAGAGCTTGGCTACCTTGCGCGCCGTCCCCGCAAAATTGTCGCCAGTCGAGCGCGTCGCTGCCGCAGCGGCGGTGGTTGCCACGTTATTTCGCTCGGCCGCCGACAAGGCCTCGTCCTTCGCATCGACCTCCTCGGTCCTCAGGATGCGGTAGGTACCGCGAACGCCTTTAACGCCCGGCGCGCCGGCGGCGAGGGCGGCGGCTGGAGCTCTCGGCGTGAGCGTCCGGGTTGCCAAGACGTATTTGTCGGCAGGCAGCCCTGGCCGTGTTGTTGCTGAATTTGCCATGATGTCTCACTCCATTTGCGAATGCGCTCAGGTCCCGCAAAACCCACGGAAATCATCGTATCGATGCCATTCCCGCGGCAGAGTACGCCAAATGATCTACGAGCGCATTCGCCAGCTCCCGAACAGCAGGCGCATGCGCTCGCGCAACACCGGCACGCGCATGGCCACGGCAGCCGCCAATACGACAACGCACGCGAGCACAATCGCGACTTCGGCCGTACCGTCTCCACCGTCGGGGCTCACGCCAAACAGTCTCTCTATCCAATCCATCGAGGTGTCCTCCGGCTGTTGAGTGCATGCAAGTTATAAGTCAAATTATCCGTCGTTGCAACTGTCGATAACGTGATTGAGACGGCCCTTCGCGCCGGGCAGACATGCGATTTTAGGTTCTGGGGCCGCGCTTCCAGCCGAGCGGGCGTCTTCCTCGAGCCTTCCGAAGCTTTGCTTACGAGCCGCCGCGGGCCGCCGCGGTCGAGGCGTGGCGCGCCGAAGCGCGGGGTCCATGAATGCGCGTCGTCGAGCGGCTGAGCCGGCGGGCGCCGCCCCCATGCACGATGAGCGACGCAGTCAAAGCTGCGGCGTCGATTTCATTTGACTTCGCACGATTGGCGCCGTTGTGCTCGGCCGGCGCTCAAAAATCCTGCACTTCAAGGCCGATGCCGGTGCCTGCGCCGGAGCTTATCCCACGAGCAGTCGTAGCGGCGCCTGCCTTCGCTGTAAGGATTTTGAAGCCGGGTCCGGGAACATTTTCAAAAATCCCACGGACGATGAGAAATCCCGAATTTGTCATCGGAACGTCCATCGCTCCACTGCGATGATCCCGGAACACGAACGTCTGTTTCGTTATCACCGTGCCTGGACCGCGGAATGCGGCTAGCGGATTGCCGACAGTGTGTATATCCCCAATTGGATTTGCACTGCTGCTACATGGATTCGTGCGCAGGTTTTGACCCACAAAGATTCCGCTCGCCGAACTTTCTACTCGCTCACATTGTTCCGTTTCCTGCAAATCAGCCGGGACCCCGCTGTCTGAATCCCAATCATAAACCAGCACGAAACCACGCTCTTCCGGGCTTATATCAGGAGTGACGGAAGTGAACCTGAGATTTTGCGGGATCGAGGACACGGAAAAACCGTTGCTCGCAGCACGTCTCGTTCCGGCCTGTGTGGCCACCAGTCTCAAATTGCCCGCATTGCGCCCAACCGTCTGAGCATTACCATCCGTCTGAGTAACTCCCTGCAGATCTACGGTACGACTTTCCGTCGTTTCGAGTGGGAGCGTGGCAGCGCCGTCAATCGTAGCGGTGCCATTGCTTGCTCCTTGACCGTCGATCGACAGAACGACGGGGTTTGACGCGCTCACCGCGCCGCTGATGGAGATCGCAACCGGAGTATCTACTCTCGGCGGAATCCGATCGGGTATCATGGCCGATGGCGATGAAGCTCCCCGGATATGCGGTGGCACCGAGACAACGGTGGCAGTCGGAAAAACCGGCGTAGTACCTGTAGCAGTCGGAACAGCGGGCGTGCCGGCTGTGGCAGCGGGAAGAGTCGGCGTGCCGCCGCCCTCCACCTCGAGATCAACTGCCCTCAATGTGCGATCGCCGGGCGCGCCGATACCTCCAGTAGCTCGCACCGATCCAACGGTACCTCCTGCGCCGGCGACGATGGCGGCCGCCACGGAAGCGCGGCTGCACGATAGGTTTTCGTTGAAGGCAGGGTCACCGTCGGAGCTTGCAACGCCAAGGACATTGATGGTCGCGGCAGGTGAAACAGTTCCGACAAAACTTTCAAGCTGGGCTTGTTGGCCAAGTTCAAAATCGTCGCAATTGACCTGGAAAAGGAAACGTGCGCCCGTCGGCTCATCCGACACGAGCTGACAATCGGGCGTCGGTTCTATGCCGCTCCCGCAAGCGCGCTGAATCGAACCCGATGTTGAATGGAAGGGTCCATCGATCTTGCCGGTCCCTGACATCACCACGTCAGCGATGATTTCGGCCTCCCGTTCCGCCCCATCTTCCGGATCGCCGACAGTAACTTTCGCGTGCAACCCATCTGCTGAATCTTTCTGCTGCAGCACATGGGTCAGCTCATGGGCCAGCAATCGTCGTCCCACGGGAGTGTGCGGCTCATATTGCCGCGCGCCGAAGATCACATGGCGCCCGACCGTATAGGCCAGCGCATTCACATCGCGAGCCGACTGCCTCGCTTCCGCATCCGTGTGCACGCGCACTTGGCTGAAGTCGCAGCCGAAGCGCGGCTCCATGAAGGCGCGGGTCTCTGCGTCGAGCGGCTGGGCCGGCGCGCGCAGGATGTCGTGAACGATGGGTGGAGCGCTCGTGGCCGAAGGGCCGGCACCGGAGGCGTCGTGCTTGGTTCGCAGCTTCGATTTTTCTTCCTCCTCGCAGGCCGCGCATTTGCGTTGCACGCTTGGCAAGGCCGGCGAGGCACGCACCGGCGGATCGGGCATGCGCATTACCTCATCGGCGATGCGGTCGGCGTCCCGCTCGAAGGCATCGCCCGGATCGCCGATCGCGAGCTTGGTCTGAACAGGCGTCCCGCCGCGGCAGCGCGGACATCCGCCGCCGCAGGCGCACTTGCGTTGCAGCATGCCGAACCGAGCCTGTTGCAAGGGCGATGGCGGCGCCTCGCCGGCGCGCCTTGGCGTCATCATCGCGCCGCGGCGCGACACCGGCGCAGCGCGCGCATCGGCACGAGAGGTCTTTGCAACGCTCGGCATGATCTCACCGCTTCTTGCGACCGCCGCCGCGCTTCGCCGCGTCCGCGGCACCCGGCTTGCCGCCGCGCGAGCCTTCCCTCGGCCTGGGCGGCTTCCCGGGCGCGCGCTTCGCAGGCGGCGCGGCCTTGCCCACCAGCGCCGACGTCGTCGCTGGCAGCGCCTCGATGTCAGCGCAGGTCTCGAATAAGACAGGCATAGCTGTCGGCATTGTTCAGAGCGAGAGGCGTTGCGGGCGGATACGGACCGAAACCTTCATAGGCGATGTCGGCCATGTTCTCCCAATTGTGCATCATCTCGTGCAGGACAGTCCTCGCCCGCTGGGTGATGTCCAGTCCAAAGATGAAGAGCGGGCAGTACTGAATGCAATTGGTGTTTGCCCATTCGGGCCGCGCCATAGCCGCGATGAACTTTGCGTCCTTCGCGCGATTGCTACCGGCACTGCCGGGACCCTCTTGCGAACCCGAACCCGAGCCGGAACCGGAGCCTGAACATGTCTTCAGACAATGCGAACAAGCAATTTCGTTAATATTCCGCATCGTGTTGTTCACGACCACGGCGATCTGCTCGGCGACTCGCTCGGCGACTTGCTGCTCATCTGGACTTCCCGCAGCCACCTGGAAATGGTGCAGCAATGCCGCGGTCACGGGGGATGTCGCGCGGCCGTCAGGGTTGCTTAATAAGAAGTCGTTTATCTTCTGCGCGGCGCCCGGCAACCATGATCTCGCTTCGTTGAATGCATCGAGAACGGCCTTTTCCGCGTGCCGCGCCGCGCAGCTCTCGCCCGCCGGAATGGGAGGATCGCACTGACACAGATCAGGCGCCTGCGACGCCGCCGGGGCGACCTCCACTCCGAGCGCCTGCGCCTCTGGTTCATCGGTACTCTTTTCCTCCGGTGATTGCCGCGCCAGCACGGGCGGGTTTCCCTGCTGCTGCGTCACGTGCGTCAATTCGTGAGCCAGCAATCGTGCGCCCGCCCGCGATCGGGGCCGATATTGCCCGCCTCCGAACACCACGTCGCGCCCCACCGTGTAGGCCAGCGCATTCACCGCCCGCGCGGAATCTGCGGCCCTCGCGTCGGTGTGCACACGAACGGTGCGGAAATCGCGGCCAAAGTGCGGTTCCATGAACGCACGCGTGCTGTCATCGAGCGGCTGGCCGGGCGAGCGCAGCGCCTCGTGCACGATGGGCGGTGCAGTCGCGGCGCCGGCGTGGGATTGATCGCGCTTGGTTTGCAGCTTCGATTTTTCTTCTTCCTCGCATGCGGCACATTTGCGCTGTACGCCCAGCAGTGCCGGCGAGCCGTGAACCTGCGGATTCGGCATGCTCATCACTTGATCGGCGATGCGGTCCGCCTCCTGCTCGAAGGCTTCGCCGGGCACGCCGATCGCGAGCTTCGGCTGGACAGGCGCCTCGCCGCGGCAGCGCGGGCATCCGCCACCGCACGAGCACGATGCTGCGTTTTGGACATACTCTGTGCGCAGCGTTGGCTTCAGTGCCGGGAAAGAGCGACGGAGCTTCGCTGTACGGAGAACCGCAGGACCGGGAGTCTTGGCGAAGCTTAGCATCCTTATGCCTCCATCGGACGATCGCAGTAGGATCGAAGTGCGGCCTCGCCGCCGACCAAAGCTCCTTTCAGCGCACCATGCGGGAAACCGCGCACACGTGGCATTAGGCTTGCCGCCCACGACACCTTCATCCACATACCTGACACCAGACACAGCCTTCAGACCAAGCCCTCTGCTGAAGAATTCGGATGAGCCTCCTGTGCCCATTTTCTCCGACGTCCGCGGTCCTCTCATGCTCTAGTCCGCCCGCTTGGAGCGGCAAGGCGCTGGGCCTGCATTGCGGACATGTCCCGCCGCACGCGTACTTGCGTTGCAACACGCCAAACCGACTGCGTTGCAACGGCATTGGTGGCGCATCGCCGGCCGGCTTCCGCATCATCATGGGAATGCAGCGCGACACTGGCGCAGAGCGCATATCGCAGCGGAACGTCTTCGCGAGGCTCAGCATGACGATCTCCCCAACCGTGGTTTACCGCCGAGCGGACTATCGCCGAGGATCATTAACAGGGTGCGCCACAAGGAACGGACCGAATGCATCTTCCAACAAACGATTGGGCAGCGAGCCCGCCATCGACGCAATCCGCTCTGCATGAAACCTGAACCTGCCTCCGGTCATGGCGGCCCGCCCCAGGTGATGGTGACAGACTCGTTGGCGATCGGATCCCCGGTCAGTGGCTTGAACTTTCCCTGCCCATCGCCGCTCGCCACCACCTTGCCGCCGGCGCCGGTACTCTTGCCGGTCTGCTTCACCGGATCGAACGAGCAGCCCCAATCCACCGACCAGGTGCCCCAGCTAAGGTAATACATGCGGCCGCTCGGCTTGTGGCGCACCGCAAGCCAGGTGCAGAAATCGTCAGCGCCTTTGCCGCTGGTCAGGCTTCCCTGGTGGTCCGGCGTCCGCCAGGGCGCCATGTTTCTCGGCCGATCCTCCATGTTGACGATGTAGCCGTCCTTGTCGGAAAGCGCCTTCACATCCTGCTGCTTCGACCATGGCTTCGACCCCGCTGCGCTGTCGCGGATCGGCAGCGACTTGATCCCGATGTGCATGGTCTGCACGGCACGTCCGCCGGAATCGGAGTACGTCAGATCCATGCCCGACGCGGTCAGAGCCTGCACGAAGCCGATCTCGTACTCGGCCACGGGCACGCTGGTGTCAGCAATCACCGTGCTGGTTGCACTCATCTTCGGGGCGTAGATGCCGATGCCGGGCTCCTGCTTGTCGCCAAACGCCCAGGGGGCAAAGGTGAGAGGGCCATCTATGCTGTGGGACAGCAGGCCATAAAGCAGCGGCTTGCTGCCGGCATCCGCCCGCTGTGCGCCCGGCTGCGGGACTGGCACGGAAGGTACGGGCGACGGGCTAGTTGCCGGAGTGGGTACGGCACCGGGATCATCCTGGCGCTGCACCGAAAGCGGCGCCGCGGTGCCGCCGCGCTGCTGGATCATTGCAGTCGGGTCCGCCTCTTGCTCGCAGTGTTTGCCAGGCTCGTTCCCGGTCAGGGTCGAAGGCCGCTGCGACAGAAGGCGTAGCGTTGCCTGGTTTCCGATCGTTCGTTGAAGCATAAGAACTCGGTCGGCTGCGCCGAGACCGGGCTGCCAAGGCATCAGCTGTGGCCTTTTGTTGGCAGGAGGCCGAATGACATCGGAAATGGTCTTTGCCGTCGTCGCCTTGATTGGCAGAGCAAACAGGGTCGCACCTCCCCGCTTGACAGCCTGGGCAGATTCGGCCGCGCCTGCGTCGACGTGGACACGTACCTGGCTGAAGCTGTGGCCGAAGCGCGGCTCAAAAAATGCGCGCGTGGTCACATCGAGCGGCTGCCTCGGCGAGCGCAGAACGTCGTGGACGATAGGCGGCGCGGTGACGGCCGCGGCATTGGCTTCGCTCGCGGCCGAGGGATCCTGCTTGGCTTGCAGGTTTTCGTGTGCCTCGCATGCCGCGCATTTGCGTTGCACGCCCGGCGGCGCCGGGGAGGCGCGCGGATCGCGCATACGCATCACCTGATCGGCGATGCGGTCGGCCTCCTGCTCGTAGGCATCGCCGGGCTGGCTGATCGCGAGCTTCGGCTGAATATGCGTCTCGCCACGGCAACGCGGACATGTGCCGCCACAGGCACACGATATTGCGTTTTGGGCATGCTCTGCGCGCAGCATTGGCTTCGGTGCCGGGAATGACGAGCGATGGAGCTTCGCTGTACGGAGAACCGCAGGACCAGGAGTCTTGGCGAAACTTGGCATCCTTATGCCTCCATCGGACGATCGCAGTAGGATCGAAGTGCGGCCTCGCCGCCGACCAAAGCTCCTTTCAGCGCACCATGCGAGAACCGCGCACACGTGACATTAGTCTTGCCGCCCACCTTTCACGTGCTAGTCTGGCGGCTTGGAGCGGCAAGGCGCTGGGCCTGCGCTCTTCTCCGTTCCAAGTGCGACACGGATTGGGCGCTCGACCACCATTCTGTGCACCTTATTCTCGTCCCTGCGCCTAAGTGGGTCGACGACGAACACAGAGAACTCCATCGGATCGCTCTTGTCGGTCGACTCGACACCATAGACGACCATAGCGTGCATCAAACTCTTCTCGCCGGTCACCAGAACGAAGTGACCGTGCTTTTCGATGAGCGACTTGATAAAGTCAAACGTAAAGGATTCTTCCGCCACCTCAGCCGAGAGCTTCAGCAGAAGCCTCCACTCGGCGAAGACGGCTTCGATGTCGGCGTCAGAGTCGCCAGCGAGCGCGCCTTGCTCGTCCGTACAGGCCGTCCTCTTGTAATGAGCGATCAATGTGGCGTCGGTGACATTCGAAGCAACAAGTCCCTTGACCCGCTGCCAGGATGCAATCGCTGAGGCCCAGCACGTCAGAGCATTCTGGGCGAAGTGCGGAGGTTTGGCCATCATCAGTGTTGGACCCGGAGTCGCCGCAGGCGCCGCAGGCTCGGGCGCGGGCGGAGGCGCGGCGGGATCGGACTGTCGCTGAACGGTCACGGTTCTGAAACCGACACCAATCGGCCCTGCGTGCAGATCGCCATCGCTCGACTGCTGCATGACGTGGGCAAGTTCGTGAGCCAGTAACCAATGCGTGGCGTGTGACTCGGGGGCGTACTGGCAGGATGCGAAAGCAATATTGTTCTGGACCGTGAACGCTCGGGCTTGCAGCATCTGCGCCGCGCGTCCGGCCTTCGCGTCAGCGTGCACCCGCACGCTACCAAAATCCCGCCCAAACCTCGGCTCCATGAACGCGCGCGTGGCTTCATCGAGGGGCTGACCCGGCGAGCGCAGCACCTCGTGCACGATGGACGGCGCCGTTGCGGTAGCGGCGCTTGCGCGCGAATGGTCGCGCTTAGCGTGCAGCTTCGTTTTTTTCTCCTCCTCGCACGCCGCGTACTTGCGTTGCACCCGCGGCGGCGCCGACGAGGCATTCACCAGCGGATCGGGCATGCGCATCACCTGATCGGCGACGCGGTCGGCCTCCTGCTCGAAGGCGTCGCCGGGCTCGCCGATCGCGAGCTTCGGCTGGATATGCGCCTCGCCGCGGCAGCGCGGACATGTGCCGCCGCAGGCACACTTGCGTTGCAGCACGCCGAACCGGCCGTCCCGCAAAGATGTTGGCGGCGCCTCGCCGGCGCGCCTTGGCGTCATCATCGCGCCGCGGCGCGACACCGGCGCAGCGCGCGCATCGGCACGAGAAGTCTTTGCAACGCTCAGCACGATCTCACCGCTTCTTGCGACCGCCGCCGCGCTTCGCCGCGCCCGCACGACCTGGCTTGCCGCCGCGCGAGCCTTCCGTCGGCCCGAGCGGTTTCTCGGGCGCGCGCTTCGCAGGCGGCGCGGCCTTGGCTGCCGGCGCGGCCGTCGCCGGCTTGTCGGGTGCCGCCGGCGCGGACACCGACGGCTCGTCGACCGACGCCCGCGCCGCGACCGGCGGCTTCTCCGGTACCGGAGGCTCCGCCAGCGCCTGCGGCCGCGCCGGCACCGGCAGGTCGACGATCGGCGCCCGCAGCCGCAGCTTCTCGAGCTCGGCCGTGCTCAGCGCCACATCCTGCTGGGCGGTCGCTCCTGCCGCGATGGTGAACGGATTGGCGGCGGCGGCGGCGGGAACAACCTGGGTTGTCCCGTCCCTGAGCATGATCGTGAGCTTCGTGCTGGCGATCGCCTTCACCGTCTCGGGCTTGAGCACGAAGGCGTAGTAGCCGGCCTCGTCGCTCTCGACCGGGTCCGCTACCGGCTGCTGCTTGTCGCCGACCAGCACGACCGCGATGCGGCCGGCGGCGCGCTGGG
>WNFC01006586.1_pt1 | contig 12774 bp, 11 predicted proteins | sample 5400541 | NCBI WGS metagenome assembly WNFC01 (sample SAMN13153342, study PRJNA577476) | soil metagenome | isolation source: 120 cm saprolite under Douglas fir tree site 2 hole 2 replicate 1 | place: USA:California | collected 2015-04-18
CCGTTCTTGCTGCGCATTGAATTTCTCGCCGCCATCATCGTCACAATCATTCTGATGGTCTGGTCGATCACGCTGAACGCTCCGCTGGAAGAGCCCGCCAATCCCAACCTGACCATGAATCCGGCGAAAGCTCCGTGGTACTTCCTCGGACTGCAGGAGATGCTTGTCTATTTCGATCCCTGGATCGCCGGCGTCGTCATGCCTACCATGATCATCATCGGCCTGATGGTCATTCCCTACATTGATACGAATCCGCTGGGCAGCGGGTATTACACGTGGAAGCAGCGCAGGTTTTCCATCGGCACATTCTTGTTCGGCTTCATCATTCTGTGGATCGCGATGATCATCATCGGAACCTTTATAAGAGGGCCTGGCTGGCAGTGGTTTTGGCCGGGGCAAACCTGGGATCACAACCGGCTGATCTATGAAGTAAACCGCGATCTGCCGGACATCTTTGGAATCACTTCGAACATGGCGAAGGCGATTTTCGGCGCCATCATCGTCGGCGGCTATTACCTGCTTGGCGGATTTCTCGTGTACTCGCTGTTTCGGCGATACATGGCCAAAGACTTCAAGCGGATGAGCCTGCTGCAATTTTCCATTACGCAATTTCTCTTACTCAGTATGGTCGCCCTGCCCTTGAAGATGAGTCTGCGGCTCTTGTGGCACATCAAGTACGTATGGATTACGCCCTGGTTCAATATTTGAGTGTTTTGAAATTCGCCGACACCAAATTGACATTTGATGTCAGCGAGAACAGCAGATTCCTCACCGGGCCTGCAGCCCCGTTCGGAATGACAAAAGACTTCGGAGGAAGCGGTGCCTGAACAACCCAACGCCGAGCAGGACCCGATTACAACTAAATCGTACGCCGCATATTACCTGATCGCGACGGTGATTCTGATGGCGACGTTGTTCTGGGCCTTGTGGGACGAGGCGTGGGGCCAGCGTCCGTGGAAGGCCCTCCAGGAAAACTGGAAGGATCGCTACAGTGCATTTCTCAATACTTCGCGATCGAAGTCGGCCACTTCGGAGAAGGATGTTGAGCAGAATCCGGACTATGTCGCTCTCAAGCAGGCGTACGATAAAACTTATCAGGATTCGAAGACGCAGGCCGATGAGGCGCGCCGAAAACTCGACGATGTCAGTGCCCGCCTGCTCGCGGTACAGAGCGTATTCACCGACCGTCGGGCTTATGTGAACGCGCTGACCTACGAACTGGAAACCAGCACCAGCGATTCCGCCAAAGCCAGCAAGCGAAAAGAGATTGATAAATACAAGAATGAGCAGGCCACCGTCGAATATCCCGACGGCAGCAAACAGAAATACACTTTCCCGCAACTCGAAGAAAAATACAACGAGATCCGCGACGAGCGCACGAAGCTGAGCCTGGAGCTCGGCGATGTGCTGAAACCGGTTACGGCGGCTAAGGCCAAGATGGACGAATACGTCACCGACCACATGGTCGACCTGACGCCGCAGCAGATCGACGGTCTCAAGCGCAAGATCGGAGACTGGGACCCGCAGATCGTCCAGATCAACGTCGCCGATGCCAACATCGTCGACCGTTGCGAATCCTGCCACCTCAATGCACGCGAGCCGCTGAAGATCACTCCCGCCTCGATGATGTCGAAGGGCGACAAGAAGCCCGACGAATATGCCAATGCTCTCACCAGCCATCCCGAGCCGGAGTTGCTGAAGATTCACGATCCGGACAAGTTCGGCTGCTCGCCCTGCCATCAAGGCAACGGTCGCGCGACGACGAGTGTCGAGAAAGCCCACGGAAATTACGAGCACTGGCTCTGGCCGCTCTATCCCAAAGAGAACTCAGAAGCCGGTTGCCAGAGTTGTCACTCCGCCGACATGGTTCTGGCCAGTGGTGATGTGCAGTGGCAAACCATCAACAACGGCAAAGACCTCTTCCGGCAGCGAGGCTGCATGGGCTGCCACCGTTACGAAGGCTATGACAAGGAGCCCGAAGACCTGAACTCGGTCGGCCAGCAGATCAAGCAGATTGAAACCCAGAAAAAAGACAACATAAAACAAACTGCCTATCTGATGAAGCAGGCGGATGCCGCGCAATCCAACGACGAAGCGAACCGTCTAAACGGCCAGGCGGTTGACCTGAGAGTGGCAAACAGCAAGCTGGACGGGCGTTTGCAGCAACTCGATTTCCAGTCGCACAGCCTGCTGCAGGACATGAAGAAGGTCGGGCCGAATCTAAAAGATGTGCGGCTGAAGCTGAACAAGAATTGGATTCCAGTGTGGTTGAAGAAGCCCTCCGACTTCCGCCCCACCACCAAGATGCCGAACTTTCGCCTGAGCAATCATCAGATTCAGGCGATCTCAGCGTACATCTGGCAGTCAGGGTTCACCGACGCAGTTCCTAAACACAAACCCGGCAACACCGCGCACGGCAAGGAATTATTCGAGACCCGCGGATGCATGGCTTGCCACTCGATCGGCGAAGGCGATCAAGTCAAGGGCGGAACGTTCGCCGCAAATCTGACTCGCGTCGGCGAAAAAGCGAATTACGATTATATCGTCCGTTGGATCCACAACGCGCGCGAGCGCACGCGTCCCTATTGCCCGTACGAGAAGAAGGACATCGGACCCGAAGATTACGCCAAGAAGGGTATTCCCTATCAGTTTGATCTCGACCACAGCCAGTGCCCCAACGACGGCCACGAACTGCAAGTGCAGAACATGACGGTAATGCCCAGCCTGCGGCTCGCTCCAGAGGATGCCGAAGACATCGCAACCTATCTGATGACGCAGAAAAAACAAGATCCGTCATCGTACGCGGATGCCTGGTTTATGGACGATCCGAATCTGAAGGCCGAAGGCAAGAAGTGGGTCCGCCACTTCGGCTGCTCCGGTTGTCACGAAATCGCAGGCTTTGAGGACGAGGGCCGCATCGGCACCGAGCTCACCTACGAAGGCAGCAAGCCGATCGAGCGCCTGGACTTCGCCCTGTTCACAGAAACTGCGCAGCGCGGCGGCAAAGACGCCGAGCCGATCAAAGACAAAGAAGATCTTGCGCGCATGCCCGATGGTCCATCAACGCAACCTTGGTACGACCACAAAGGGTTCTTCGAACATAAACTCGCCGAGCCCAACATTTATGACCAGGGCAAGGAAAGAGGCGAAACCGAGAAGTTGCGCATGCCCAACCTGCACCTCACCAAGGATCAGGTGCGCGATCTCACAACTTTCCTCATGGGAAGCGAAGAGACTTCCCTGCCCGCAAGCTATCAGTACAAGCCCGGCGACGCGCGCCATGATATTCAGGAGGGCTGGTGGGTCATCAAGAAATACAATTGCATGGGCTGCCACCAGTTCATTCCAGGCCAACAAACTATCTTGACGGGATTGCCGCAGTATCAGGACAACCAGGAGCAATTGCCTCCCAAACTTCTAACCGAAGGGGCGCGGGTCGATCCGGAGTGGCTGCGCAAGTTCTTGTCGAATCCGGCTTTGAGCACGACTGACACGAACCGTAACGGCGTGCGTCCTTACTTGAAAGTGCGCATGCCCACGTTCTCGTTCTCCGACAACGAATTGCGCAAGCTGGTGCGCTTCTTCCAGGCCTTGTCGCAGCAGCCTCTGCCCTACATTCCGGAGCAGGTACCGGTTCTCACAACAAAAGAAAGTGACATGGCCCGGAGCTTGTTCTCCAGCACCGCAGCGCCTTGCCTGAAGTGTCACGCCACCGGCGATCCCGCGCACGACAAGATCGCTACCGCTCCAAACTTCCTGCTGGCAAAGGAACGTCTGAAGCCGGACTGGGTCGAGCGCTGGATCACCGATCCCCAGGCCGTCAGCCCCGGAACATCAATGCCGTCAGGCCTGTTCAAGCAGCAGAACAATCAGTGGGTATTTGCCGGGCCGACTCCCTCGTCATTCCAAGGGTATGCTGGGGACCATCGCAAGCTGCTAACCGATTACATTTTCCAATTGACGCCGGAAGAGCAACGGAAAGTCGCCTCGTCGATGCCGCATGCGAAAGCGGCGGTACAAATGAAAAGCAATCGCAAACAGGCGGAGGTCGAGGCGCATCGAACAGGGAGTGGCGGTTCGCGGTAAAATGGCGGGTTCAATGGCGGCTTATGCTGTCTCTGATTCCAGCTTGTCATCCCGAGCGCAGCGAGGGACCTTGGTGCTTGTCCGCGGGGGCGGCGGCAGCAAGGCATTGCAGGCAAGAACCAAGATCCCTCGCTACGCTCGGGATGACAGGTGTTTTTAGGTCCACGCTGTGTCTGCACGCGGTTTAAGGATCAACTACTAAAGAAAAGAAAGAAGGACATCATGAATAAGAAAACTAGTCGGAGGATATTTGTCAGCTTGCTGGCCTTGTGCGGCTTGCTGCTGACTGTGGCTTGCAACAAGAATACTGAGCAATCAAGCAATACCATGGCCGAAAAGCAAGCTGCGCCTGCACCCTCGGCAACACCGATTGATCCCGCAACGGTCGCAACCGTGAAAGGCGCCGTTAAATTTGATGGCACAGCCCCCAAGCCCTCGAAGATCGATATGAGCCAGGACCCGGCCTGCAAAGGTTCGAACGAAGCCGAGAACGTGATAGTAAGCGGTGGCGATCTCGCCAACGTTTTTGTTTATGTAAAAGACGGACTCGGCAACCGCACCTTCGACGTCCCCAAAGACCCGGTCGTCCTCGACCAGAGCGGCTGCAAATATCATCCGCACGTGCTGGGCGTGATGACCGGCCAAACCGTGCAGATCAAGAATAACGACCAGACCACGCACAACATTCATCCCACGCCGAAAGACAACCGTGAGTGGAACGAGTCGCAGCCCCCCTCTTCGCCGGCAATCGAAAAGAATTTTGCCCGCGAAGAAATTATGCTGCCCGTGAAGTGCAACCAGCACCCCTGGATGAAGATGTACATCAGTGTGGTGAAGAACCCGTTTTACGCGGTCACCGACAAGTCCGGAAAATACGAAATCAAGGGGCTTCCCCCGGGCGACTACACCATCGCCTTCGTGCACGAAAAACTGGGCGAGCAGGATCAGAAAGTCACCGTGGCCGCGAAAGAAACCAAGACCGTGGATCAGAGCTTTAAAGCTGGAGGCGAATAGGCAAAAGCGGGACTGCCAGTGCGGCATGGTATTGCCGCCGGCGTGACCTCGTCTGATAAAATGAGCTGATTGGCGCGGTGGGCTGGGCCGGTCTGCGCAGCCCGCAACGCTTAAAGGCAGCAATGCTCGTCCCTGCCCTCAGGAGCATGTTCTGAAAGCCATTCCGGCAAATTACAATCGCGCGCATCACGCCTTCGCTGTCTTTGTGGCATGCGCGACTTTCATCGTCATTACCGCTGGCGCGCTGGTCACCAGCAACGACGCGGGGCTCTCGGTTCCCGACTGGCCGACGTCGTTCGGCTATCTGGTGAAGGTGCCGCACTTCGTAGGCGGTGTGCGCTATGAGTGGAGTCACCGCATGCTGGCCGGCACGCTGGTGTCGCTAACCATGGCCATCGCGATCTGGACTCTGCTGGTGGAGAAGCGCCGCTGGCTGCGCTGGCTGGCAGTAGGCGCGTTCTGCACGGTCATCGCGCAGGCCACTCTTGGCGGGCTTACGGTGTTGCTCTTCCAGCCCCCGTGGATCTCCACCGCGCACGCCACCGTGGCGCAGACTTTTTTCTGCATCGCGGTCGCCATCGCTCTATTTACAGGACGCAAGTGGGTCGAAGAGCAGCCGCGAGTAGAGTTCGACCAGCGAAGGCCGAGTCTGACAACGCTGACTTGGCTCTCCATTCTCGTAATGTACGTCCAACTCATCCTGGGCGGGATGTTCCGTCATCACGGGATGAGTTGGTGGCCACACGTCGTACATGCAGTGATTGTGTTATTCGTGCTTTCCTGGACGGCGGTACGGGCCATCTCGGTATATTCGAATATTGAAGCGGTGCGGCGCCCCGCGATCATCATGCTGTCGCTTCTGATCACGCAGCTCGGTCTCGGCTTTACCGCATTCTTAACCCGCGTAGCCTGGGGCCGAAGCGCGGCACAACCCGAGTTGCCGATGGTAGCGGCGACGGTGGCGCATGTGGCCGTAGGAGCGCTGCTACTTGCTACTACAGTGGTCCTGGCAATTCAAGTATGGCGGCACGTCCCGGTCGCGTTTGAGGAACGCCTACCCCAGGCGCAGCAGGATGTGTCGGCGGCATGACCATCGTGCGAAAATGCTGGAAGCAGAAACAACGTACACTGGTATTAGATTGATCTCAGGAAACCCTTTGGTATCGAACGTTTCTGCATTCGTCGACGCTGCTCCGGAAGTGACTCCCTCTTCCTACGAGCCCGTCATTTCCGTTGAGAATCTCGTCCATCGCTATGAGAGTCGGACGGCCTTGAACGGCGTTTCGTTCGACGTTCGCCCGGCGGAGTTGTTCGGCCTGCTCGGTCCGAACGGCAGCGGCAAAACCACGCTCTTCCGGATACTTTCCACCTTGATGATTCCAAGCGCCGGTCGCGCCACGATCATGGGCTGCGACGCCGCGCAGGAACCCGCGCGCTTGCGCCGGCAAATTGGCGTCGTCTTTCAGGCACAGAGTATCGACCTGAAACTTACCGCTTTCGAGAATCTCTGGCATCAAGGGCATCTTTATGGTCTGCGGGGAACGGTGCTGAAAGACCGCATTCAAGAAATCCTCTCGCGTGTCGGCCTGGCTGATCGCGCCAAGGAACTGGTAGAAACTTTCTCCGGTGGAATGCAGCGGCGAATCGAGTTGGCGAAAGGCTTGTTGCATCACCCCGGAGTGCTGTTGCTCGATGAACCCACCACCGGCCTCGATCCCGGCGCGCGCCGCGATCTCTGGCAGTACCTGCAGATGTTGCGCGACGAAGAACACGTTTCCGTGCTGGTCACCACGCATCTGATGGAGGAAGCCGAGCGCTGTGACCGCCTCGCCATCATGAATGAAGGCAACCTCGTCGCTCTGGGCACGCCCGCGGAATTGAAGGCGGAAATCGGCGGCGACGTGGTGCTGCTGGATGCCGCCCACGACGCGGGATTGCTGGCCGAGCGCATCCGCGCCCGCTTTCACGTGCAGACTACCGTCCTCGAAAATCAGGTCCGCATGGAGCGCGAAGGCGCGCATCGCTTCGTCACAGAAGTCGTTGAGGCTTTTCCCGGAGAAATTGAGGCGCTCTCAGTGAGCAAGCCGGCCCTCGAAGATGTTTTTATTCGCCGCACCGGACATAAATTCTGGAGCGAAGACAATAGCGAAGAGAACCCGCAGTCCAGTTCAGAAACTCACAGGAGGTAATGTGCTTTCTATGGTGCTTGCTATTTCTCTTGTGCTTGGCATCCTCCCCTTGCTGGGAGTGGTGTGGACTCTGATGAGCGGCATGATCACCACCGTCGATGGCCTGTTCATGAGCCTGATCCTGCTCACACTCTCGGGAGTCTTCATGCTGAACGCATACTGGGAAATGCGCGACTCGGGCATGCTCGGTAAGAAGAAAACAGTTGTCGCCGCGCCCAAACCTCCCACGGCGAGAGTGAGCTAACACTTCATGGTTACCCAAACCGCCGCCTTATCCCGGCCAGTTGCACCCGCTTCCGCAGGCATGTTACTGCCCGCATTCACGCTATGGTGGCGCGAGATCGTGCGCTTCTACCGGCAGAAGTCGCGCGTGGTCGGCGTGCTCGCATCCCCGCTCTTGTTCTGGGTGGTGATCGGCTCCGGATTCGGCACATCGTTCCGTGCCGGTGAAGGCCAGGGCCAACAAAACTATCTGGGCTATTTCTACCCCGGCGCGCTGATCATGATCGTTCTCTTCACTTCGATCTTCGCCATGATGTCGCTCATTGAAGATCGCAAAGAAGGATTTCTGCTGTCGGTGATGGTAGCCCCTGTCCCGCGCTCGGCCATTGTGCTGGGCAAGGTTCTCGGCGGAACGACGCTCGCCGCAATTCAGGGAATGATTTTCCTGATCTTCGCGCCCTTCGTTGGCGTCCACTTCAATCCGCTGCACGTTTTGCTAACCGCCGTCGTAGTGTTCCTGGTTTCCTTCGCACTGACCGCTCTGGGCTTTGCCATCGCGTGGCCCATGGATTCCACGCAAGCTTTCCACGGCATCATCAACCTGTTTCTAATTCCGCTGTGGCTGCTCTCGGGCGCGATGTTTTCCATAACCCGTGCCTCCGGATGGCTCCGCGTAGTGATGTACATGAATCCGCTGTCCTACGGAGTCGACGCGCTGCGCGCACTGCTTTATCCCGGAATGGAGACGTTCCCACTGACGCATTCGATGGCAACGCTGCTTCTCTTTTCCCTGGCCATGTTCGGACTCGCATTCCTGATGGCCAACCGCCGCACCACGAGGCCAGCCGCATGATCGCCGAGCAATACCCGCATAGTTGAATCGACCACGGAGGCAGCGCGGCGGAATAAAAAAGTTAAGATTTACCCTGTGACTCCCTGTGTCCTCTGTGTTTAACAGATTTTCTCTATGCCGATCGTAAGACTGAAAATCGATGTCGCCGGAACCGTAGGCGACGAAGCTTGGCGCGAGATCAAGCAGTTCGATCAGATTCAAGGCGCCGACTTTGGCCCCCAGTTCGGCAGCGGCCGCCGCTGCCATCACGCACCCGGCACCCCGCACACCAAAGGCGAATGGATCGGCGCCGAAATCCGCCTGCAGACGCCGCTTCTGGCCCAATACGCTGTTTCGCACTATCTAGAGCAAGAACGCGTGCTCGACGCCGATGTCGTAGAATAGGCGAGTATTTCTGGTATATTGCTCAATCGGTGGCAGAGTCATCCTCTATCTCGACGCTCACGGTAACCACTGACTCGGTTCCATCGCCACAATCGTCTGGAAGAGCAAGACGTTACCTATTCGCCGTGCTGCTGTCCGCCCTCGTACCCGGATTTGGACAGCTTTTCCTAAATCAGAGGCGGAAAGCCAGCGTTGTACTTCTACTATTTATCGCTCTTCTAGTAGCCTTTTGGCCTTTGCGCCTTCTTCGCTTTTATGCGGGCTTTCTAATTCTCTTTTCAGCTTGGATCGTCCTTTATGTCTATGCAGTCTGCGCTGCGCAGTTAGCTCTGCATTTGCCTCGAGCAGAACGTCCCTCCCGATGGTGGCTCGTAGCGACACTTCCGCTTGCCTTCTTAACTCTCAGCCTTCTCGGAGGAATGGTAACTCGCGCCTCGGGCTTCCGAAGTTTCGGTATTCCCTCAACCTCAATGGAACGGACGATCGAACGCGGCGACCACATCGTCGCTGACATGCGCTACTACCATTCTCGGCAGCCTGAGCGTCAAGACCTGGTCATTTTCAAAAGGTATGACGTCTTCGTCGTCAAACGTGTAATCGCCGTCGGTGGCGACAGCATTGAAGGGAAACGTGGAAGCATACTGGTAAATGGATCGACGATATTTGAGCCCTACGTTTTGCACTCAGGGTCAACCGACTGGATGAATGCATCCGGGCCAAGTCAGGAACTATTACCTGTAGACTGGTTAAGCACTTTTGGCCCAGTGAATGTACCGCCTGGCAAATACTTCGTCATGGGAGATAATCGGGATGTCAGCCTAGACAGCCGTTCACCCCAAGTCGGACTAATAGAAAAAGGTTCGATCGTGGGTAAAGCTTTGTACATTTTCGGTTCGGACCGACCAGGCAAGGAACTCCGCTGATCCAGCAACAATCCAATATGGCAATGGTTACTACGCAGCAGAGGACCCCCAAGCCCGGCATGTCCCGCGCCCAGAAACTTCTCTTCTTCCTGACCGCGTGGCTGATCTGCCTGATGCCCTTTCTGTTCTGGTGGAACACCTGGTTTGGCCGGAAGCTTTCTGACCAGCAACTTACCGAATATCTTCACGACACAAAGAAGCCCCGCCACATTCAGCAGGCGCTGGTGCAAGTGGGCGAGCGCATCACGCGCCACGACGCGACCGCGAAACAATGGTATCCGCAACTGGTGCAGCTTGCGGCCGACCCCGTGGAAGAAGTCCGCAACACCGACGCCTGGGTGATGGGCCAAGACCCCTCCGGCGGAACATTTCACGAGACTCTTCTGAAGATGCTCGCCGACCCATCCCAAATGGTTCGCGGCAATGCCGCTTTGTCCCTGGTTCGTTTCGGGGATGCATCGGGCCGTCCGCAAATTCTGGCTTTGCTGCAGCCCGCGCATATTGTTTCCCCGGAATCCGGTCGCGTCGTCGACTCAGACCGCCCCGGTACTCCAGTCCACCAGGGCGGATTAATCGCGAAACTCTCATACGGCCATGAGCAAACGGCTGAGATCCGGTCCCCCATACCAGGACGGATTCGTTCCGTCGCCGGTACCGGCGCGAACATCGCCGCAGGAGCCGAAATGGCGGTAATCGATCCCGCAAACGAGCAGGTATGGGAAGCGCTGCGCGCGCTCTATCTCATCGGCCAGCCCGACGACCTTGCCGCGATCCGCCCCTACGAGCGCGACCTGCCGGATGTTTCCAATGACGTCCGCCGCCAAGCGCACGAAACTGAACAAGCAATAAGAAAACGATCCGGATCCTGATGTTTTACCCTGTGCCCCTCTGTGTCCCCTGTGTTTAAGCTTTACCCACCGCATCCATCACCACTTTCTCCACTTCCTTCCACGCGCCGGACCGCGGATCGACCACATCAAAATGCCCCGCCCCCGCAATCTCTACCAACCGCACATCTTCTTTCATCTTTTGCTTCGTGCTCACATAATCCCGGCTGAATGCCGCCGGTACCACATCGTCCGCAGCGCCATGCACCAACCACTGCCGAGCCGCAATTATCAGCTTCATCGGATCCGCTTCCCGATAATGATCCCCAACCTCCGCCGGTGTCCCGCCCAGAAACTCCACCACTGCGTCTTTGCTTAGGTGCAGCGCGTACGCCCGCTGCAAATCCACCACTCCCGCCAACGAAATCACGGCCTTTATACCCGTTTCATGCGCCGCCAAACATAGCGCAAGCTGTCCTCCCGCCGAGTGTCCCATCACGATGAATCGCCGCACATCAAACTCATGCTGCCGCGCACTCTGCAACAGAAACTGATACGCCGCCCGAATATCCGCAAACGTTCCCGGCCATCCCCCGCCCGCGGTCCCCACCCGCCGGTATTCCAAGTTCGCGGTCGCGATTCCCTTCGCCGTCAGCGCCGCGCACAAATGCCCCCCATACCGTAAGTCGTACTTGGCCCGCCAAAATCCCCCATGAATGTTGATCGCCAACGGATGTGGCTCCTTTCCCTTCGGCAGCCGCAAATCCACAAACTGATTCTCATCGCTGCCGTACGCCACCCTCGAGTCCGCCTTGGGAGGGGTCAAGCTCAAAATGTCCTGACTCGATGTCATACTGAGCCGTATTATACGGGCCCCTATCCCGGCCAGCCCTTCCCTGCGCACCCGCATATTTTTTCTCGCTTCCCTCACAAATCATTTCTTTCTGCGCCCAAACTCCGCTATTCTCTACGCGGGATGACCACGCTGCCTCTTTCCGAGCTTCTCGGCGCCACCGTCTATGACCCGGCGGGCGCGGCTCGTGGACGCGTGCGCGAGGTCACTCTCGCCCCTCAGGAAGACCGCGACCGCATAGCCTCGTTCATCGTCAAGACGAAATCCGGCAACCGCGTCCTTCCCTTCTCCTCCGTCTCCGCCATTGACGCGAACGTTCACGCCTCCACCAATCCCACCGAGTGGCCTCTCGCCAACGGCGCTGAAGGCCTCTTCCTGCTCGAACGCGATCTTCTCGATCAGCAGGTCATCGACGTTCACGGACGCAAAGTTGTTCGCGTGAACGACGTCGACCTGCAAGTCGACCCTCCGTCCGAAGGCGGAAGCCTGCATGCCACCCTCCGCATCCAGTCCGTCGATATCGGCGTTCGCGGCGCGATTCGCCGCCTGCTGCGTGGCATCGCCCCCCGCGCCGCCCTCCATGTCCTGCTCGAAAAAATTCCTCCGCGCACCATTCCCTGGAGTTTTGTCGACCTCATCGAAACCGATCCCGCGCGCCGCATCAAACTCAAGATTTCTCACGAGGGCCTGGCCACGCTTCATCCCGCCGACATCGCGGACATCGTCGAAGACCTTGCCCCCAATGAGCGCGAAGCGGTCTTCCGCACCCTCGACGAAGACGTTGCTGCCGAGACTCTCGAAGAGGTTGAGCCCAGGGTTCAGCGCGCCATCGTCGAATCTCTCGACTCCGAACGCGCCGCCGACATTGTCGAGGAAATGGATCCCGACGCCGCCGCCGACCTGCTCGCCGACCTCTCTCAGGATCGTACCGAACAAATCCTCGTCGAGATGAAGCCTGAGGCCAGCCAGGAAGTCGTCGAACTTCTCGAGCATCGCGAAGAAACCGCCGCTGGCCGCATGACCACTGAGTTCCTCGCCGTTCCCCTTACCGCCACGGTCGAGAATGCCATCAGCGTTATGCGTGAGTTCGAAGGCGGCGTGGAATCCGTCAGCACCATTTACCTCGTCGATTCCTACGGCAGACTCGTTGGCGCGGTTCCGCTTGCCAAACTCGTCCTCGCCGACTCGACCACGCTCTTGATGTCGCTTACACAGGAGCCGCTGATCTTCACCCACACCGCGACCAATGAAAACCAGGTTGCCGAGCTCTTTGACAAATACAATCTCATTACGCTGCCCGTGGTCGACAAAGACAACAAACTCGTCGGCGTCATCACCTCCGACGACGTAATCACCATGCTCCGCTCCAAACTCTAATGGATGACATTGCCCTTCTCTGATTAGGTTTACCCTGTGATCCCCC
>WNFC01023043.1_pt1 | contig 12774 bp, 13 predicted proteins | sample 5400541 | NCBI WGS metagenome assembly WNFC01 (sample SAMN13153342, study PRJNA577476) | soil metagenome | isolation source: 120 cm saprolite under Douglas fir tree site 2 hole 2 replicate 1 | place: USA:California | collected 2015-04-18
GTCACGCCACGCGACACGCGACACACGCCGCACACGAAACCGTGTACAAAAGAACACAATACGACGTTCTGATTTCGTTCCCATCCATCAACTGAACTGAACGCATCCTTTTTTCATCTCCGCACCAGAAACTAAAAAAATGATATTTTATGTTGGTTGGCCCCTCGACGTTGATATGATATGCACAAGTGATTGTTGTTGCCAACCCACCCTGAAACCAAACCGTTTTCTGTATTCTCATTCATTGCGAAGAGCGAAGAGTCCGTCGCGTCGCGTCGTTGTTCGCTTCGATGAAAAAAGTAGGGTCGTTGGTTCCATAGAAGAGAAGTTCTGCGCCGCGCGGAGTTGTATTGTCGCCGGCGCGCATCACCCGGCCTCACCTACCGTCATTTGTTCTATCATACATACCCTGGACACCCTGGACACCTCAAGAACCTCAGCATCGTGCTGCAATGTATGTCACTGGAATTTAATTTCATGGTGGGTGGTGAAGTTCACAAAAAAATTTCTCGTTCAGCGCACCCTTCGGTGCCCATCCCCCACTTCAGATTCGACTTTTTCCCTTCCTTTGCTTGCTCTTTTGTTTATTTGTTCGTTGTTTGTTTGTTTGTTTGTTTTATTTGACGAACGCCGGACGGTGAGATCGAAGGGTCGAGTTACCTTGACGACTCGGATTGTGAAATCCAGAAAAATGAACGAGGAAACGGGAATCCCAACTGCGGGCCCGCCGAGAGCGTCCCTGAGCACGGGAACGAACAAACGGAGACCTGTACAGTAGAGGCATGGGCGGATTCGACACAATGCCGAATCCCGCGTCACGCGCACTACTGTACTATTCCGAGTCCCGATCAACTTGAATGGGACCGTCCGGACACCGTAAACGATGCCAGTTGATTATCTGCTGTGAGACCAGCGTAATAGCCAGAGCACTCGAAACAAAATGTGAGCCGAAATCGTCAAACGAAGCGAAATTCTCATTTCTTAGTCTTAACCACCCCCCCTCCCCCCGGAACAGGCCCTGGTGTTACGTTTTCAAGCACACACGCACGGACGAGACTTACGCCGAGGGAAGCGAAGGAGGCAACTGATTACATTTCTGATATTTTTACAAACACGAGGATGGGATGGCAAGCATGGCAAGGCTAATCGTAAGTGTAAACCGCGAGTCAACGTACGAGGACGGGAGCCACTACGGGAGCGCGCGCGATTAGTAAGAAAGGCTCTGGCTCCGTCATCCAGTTAGCCCTGGAATCCCAGTCGCAGCCGTGGTCATCCTCCGTGTTTACATCCCATCGTCCAACTCTCGATGGCCGCCTCATCCGCGCGAGCGCCTTCCGCGATGACAGGTCGTAGTGGTCAGCCGCGACGACTCCGGAAAGATCCACGAGGCCGCGACTGAACTCGGCACCCTTGTCTGACCCCCCACGTCTCCCGTGCCGTGCTGTGCAAGGTCAAACAGGGACTGGGAGAGGATGAGAGAGCGGGACACGACACGAACGGGCCGAGGCGATGAGCCCGAGTCCTCGCCTCGCCGTACGAAACGGGCGGTTGTTAACTTACCGCTGGTAGCGGCGGACGATCGATGATCCTCTCTCATCGAGAAGACAACGTGACAACGTGTCAGTCAGCCCCTGCTACTCACTTGCCGTCATACTGTACTGGGACAGGTCTGAGGGCCGACCATGACATCGCCTGGGACTGTGACTCTGGATGCCGCATGACGACACGCCGAGCCTCAGATGAGCGAGCGAGAGCTGTCCGAGTCCATGCTGTACTACGTACGGTCATCCAGGACCAGCCAGGCCTTCGGATGCCACACCGTGTGCCCAGCTTCAGACGCACCAGAACCGGAGCTGCAGCCGCAGCCCAGCCCTCCATAATGTCATCTGGGACCCCGGCCCCAACCTTTACCTTTGGGTTGACCCGCTGTGCCAGTGCCAGTGCCCAGTCAAGCTTCGGGCCTATGGGGACGAGTCAATAAGCCAAAGCCAAAGGTCGTCCCCCGCCCGCGAGGTCCGAGTCGCCCGTCCAAAACTACAACCCATCGGCCGCCGTGTCGTGCGGCGCAGCGTTGTTGCCCCTTCTCGCGCACGCCGCAGCACCTCGTGCTGCTACTACAGTAGTACATCTGATATGTCGGCGCTCTGGCCATTCGTGGTTCCCACCTTATACACGCACAGCGGCGTAACGACGCCACGGGCTGAAGCGTGACGCCGCCGCCGCCGCTGCTGCCCACGCCGCCGTCGAACACTGGCACCGCGGCGTGGCGCAGAGGCCTGGCCTGGCCTGCAAAGTGGGACACGCAAGCAGGTAGTAAGAACGTTGGCCTCGTTGAATCCGATTGCCCGTGACTGGGAACCTCGAACCTAAACGACAGGAGACGGTGCGTACGAGGAACACGAGCGGCTGCAACCGCGCGGCCGTTTGATGAGCCCCAGGCTAGTGCCCAGGCTGCCCCCCTCAGGTTTCCCGAGAGCTCGTAGCTCGTTCCTGGTTTCTGTCGCTACGGCCACGGGTCGTCGTACTGTACTAGGGGAGCTCCTGGGACCTGGGGCGCTTGCACGATACAGATTCAGGGGCGTATCGGTATTGGTTATCTGTTGCTTGAGAAGGGTTCCGCATCGCCGTCGGGTTTCTGGGGCGGGGAGATGAAGACGGACCTTTGGCGCGGGGATACAGTACGTTTGTCGTGCGGCGCAGCGTTGTTGCCCCTTCTCGCGCACGCCGCAGCACCTCGTGCTGCTACTACAGTAGTACATCTGATATGTCGGCGCTCTGGCCATTCGTGGTTCCCACCTTATACACGCACAGCGGCGTAACGACGCCGCGACCGCTATATCTTTGCCCATGAGCTCACGCGATAATGCCCGGAGCCCCTCCTGCACGCCCCACTTGACTCCCAGAAGTTCAAAATTTCCAATCGGGCAGCCACCACAGGCAGTCGATGGACTTCAGGAAATTGTTCCTGCTTCATTTCTGTAATTTCGCGCTTGTAACTTGGAACAGCAGGGATTTTGTCAGTCTCATCGAAGCTCGTTTTTGGGTGGGCGGTAGGAAGACTGACGGAGCTAGAAGAGTAGAATGCACCTGCGAGGCGCATTCTACTCATCCAGCTCCGTCAGAGATCACGGCTGCGACACACCCGCAATCTGATTTGCGTATTGCGCAGACTACTAGTTGGATCATCTGAGCCACAGACACCATCCACACCATTGGAAGACGCGTACACCTCTCTCTCCCTGATTCGCCCTCCAACACGTCAGCGGGGAACACTTCACTACCAGACCACCTGTTCCAGCGGTGGCTTTCAGGTAAGGACGCACCGACTCGCGGCAAGGGTGGGGTGGGGGGAGGCGCGATGCCGGGAAATTGGGAGAAATTGGCCCGACGCTAGGAAACGACTTGAACACTCCGCCTGCGAGCACCCCCCTCAGAAACGGTGGAGAAGGGCAGCCGAGAGCAGGGGCCCGTTAAAAGAGAGGCGGGGGTGTGGCGAGAGAACACGCTTTGCCAGGAGGAAAGGGCCTTAGCGCGCGCCGTCGCGCAAGGCGTCGCTACCGTCGAGACGACGACCGACGCCTTGATGGTCGAGATGAGACCTTGTACGGTCAAGACTCGTCATGCCCTTTCGTTTGTAGCGACTGGGGGAGAGACTTTGGGAAGGAGAAGAAGACAGTAAGGAGGACGCCATGTGTGAGAGAGTGTCATTGCGTTCCAACGGTTGGCCGATGCTGCTGCCGTCTTCCGAGCTAGTTATTATATCCTTCGTGTGTTCCGTGATACGCGCTGCTGGTAGTGGGGCTCCTCGGCCCCCGGTCCTTGTAGCGTCGGCGCGGACTCGGAGCTCCACCTTCGCATCTCAGTCTGGTCATACCGGTGCAATTCAGCGTCTCGTCTTGGATGGACTGGAGGACGCGGCGGTGGAGGGGGGGTCCCTCCTTTAATTTCTTTGATTGTTCTTTTCTGTACGTTGCGTGCGCGCCGCCAAGTTGAGCGTGGGGGTCAGGAACAAGGTACGGGAACTGTTACTCGCGGTTGGATGCGGGTTAATTTTCGGTTAGGGCGTACGTAGCCCAGGGGCTTGTTGTCATCCGCCGAGACGACTTTGCGGGATTCCTCGGCACTTTTGACAGTACGGTTGTACTTGAACCACGTTACTAGACGATATGAGAGAGTTATGAGGGTAAATCGGGGTCAAAAGCACGTAAAAATGTATTGCGGTCGTGGAATTGAAGGCGGATGAGGGAGACTTGAGGCCTTGAGGGAGGCTGTGGGCAGCCCACGATACGAGTTTATAACCAGCGGTCGTGCCTCCGCAACTTGTCCCATTGGCCGTCCACTTTTTTCGTAGTAGTGGTGGACACATTCTGGCAAGCCCAGAGGTACAGCCGCTCCTTACGGTGGGGCTAGCCAGACGTTGCTTCGAGTACACACACTAGCGTCGCGTCAGTGGCCCATCAGTAGATTATTCCGAGAAAACGCGCGCACAGGCGTTTGTCCGATCCTCAATTACGCAGCCAAAATCGCGTATGAGAGGTTTGAAGAGTTGACACTTGGCCTGCTCGAGGGTAGAGATCCAACTCGGACAACGCCACCATTCTTCAACTTGACATCACAAGAGACACCTGCTAGTGCGCGCTGCTAACTTGAAATGTCTGCGGACAATAGAAATGATGGCGTGTGGACAAGCAAGCGCACGCACGGTATTAGTAGACAGACGGCGCTCTCTTGGGATGAGGGGACGAATAGTGGCTACTGCCGGCGCCGCAATATGCTATATAGATACCACGCACTGACACGAGGCGGCGCTTCGGTACGTGAATTGACAAGGTGTTGGAGTGGGGTTGGGAACATGGAAAACACGCGCTGTAGGTAGATCAGATCAGAGGTTAACGGATAAATTGGGCTGTGCACACGTACGGTTTCTCATATATCTTTTAATTTAAAGAAAAAAAACACGCACCAGGTGCATTACTAGATGGCAGGCAAACCGCATGTACGTCAAGTTAGCATTTGACCTATCAGGACGACGACCACTATCGTCGGTCCCATGTACCACGCCCGAGAAGCCACACGGCTGCGATGAGGTGACGAAGGAATGATGTCCATCATTTTCGCGCTACAGAAAGATCGGAAAACAACAAGTAGAATTGACATCTCTAGAAAAGACAATTGACTTTCTGTACATTCCGATAGAGTAATCGAGGCGAGGTGGAGCTACGGAACAGCGAGCGTCAAGCTGCGCAACGGGGAAGTTGTTTTGGCTTGGCTGTGCGAACATGAAATTTGAGAGAGCCACTTCACGTTAGCTTAGCTCTGGACGTATAAAGTATAGTCCCCCCCAAAATAATAGCGGACAGCGAACATATGATGGCACACAGCCTCGCACAGAAATGGATTGTCCACACGGCTAAATAGGCTTTCATTGACTCGGATGTAGTTCAGGCGGGGCATGCCCTTCTGGGGTGTAGGATCCAGCCTGTGGAGATGGATCACCGGCCGTGGATAACAGCGGCTCAACGGCAGGTCTGGGCGCGTCCCAGGTGAGCCACGTCAGCTCGTCTCGAACCTCATGACAACAAAAAATGAAAAAAAACGAGATTGACTCACCCAAACTCCATGCGCATGACAGAGTCGAGCGCCTCGTCCTTGCCCTGGCGGAGCGCACACTCCTCTGCGCGCAACACACGGAGTTCTTCCAAGAGCGTGGAGTGTTCGTTGATGGCGAACCGGAACTTGGCCTTCATCACGAGGTACTTGACCATGGCTGGCGAGCGCCCCCGGATAAGGCCCGTTGCGGGGTCGAGGTCCTGAGTAAGGTAGGACGGAATACCGTCGTCAGCTGGACTGGGGGACCGGCCACCGTTGAAATAATCGTCCGCTGCGGGTGTGCCGCTGAGCTCGGAAGGCATGTGTATCTCGGAGGGCGTGTGCGGCTCGACTTTGAAGATGCTGAACCCGGCTGGGTCGGACACGGTAGAGACGGCCGGGCGAGGGGGTTCATCGCGGTCGCGCTTCCGCTTGCGGTTGCCACCGCGGCCGGGGGCGCCAGCTTCGACGTTGTGTTGGAGACGCATGTGTTTGGCGAGAGCGTCGGAGCGGGTGAACGATTTGTCGCACTCTGTGGGGCCGCATGGTCGGTCGGGACTGAGCTACGGAGGAGAGGGACGGAGAGAGGAGGGGTGCGTACCGGGGAGCTCGCAGGTGAAGGGTTTCTCGCCCGTGTGGGATCGCAGGTGAGAGATAAGTGCGAAGCGAGAAGTCTGAGGGAGGCCACGACGGGTGCACGTGGCCCATTCACAGGTGTAGTTGGATTTGTGCACGCCTATGTGATCTGCGGAGGTCAGAAAACGTCAGGGCGCTCCGACGGAACGAGGCAGCCAAGCTGAAGGGGGGGGGGACCGAGACCGAGACCGAGACCGCCGCACCTTCGTGCAAGTGGCGTATGAACGTGTTCAGGTCGTCAAAGGCAGCACCGCAGTCTTCCCACTGACAAGTGACAAGGTCGAGGGCAGGAGCGGGGTTCGCTGGCTGGCGCGAAGCTGCTGTCGGTTGAGCGCCGTCATGGATGTCGGTAAAATTGGACGGAGCGCCGTCTTGAGATGAAGAGTCGTCTGAGAAAGAAGGCTCGAGTGGGCCGGGCGAAGGGGAAATGCTATATAAACTGCGAGCCATCACGACGTCGAGCGATGGAACACGCGAGCCACGACGACGCACTTTTGTCCAAACTCGGCAAATCCGTCAACTGTTCCCACCACCGCCCATGACCTCCCCATATCAAGAGCGCACCTTCATTCCTGCCAACCCGTCCAATCCAGGCGCTTCTGCGACTCCTCGAGGGAGACCACGAGGTAATCCGTCTTCTGCCGCTAAACGTGGCAGGAAATCTCGCGCCGGAACCCTCGATTCTCCCCTCGCCACATCCTCAGACCTCCTTTCCAATCCCAGCGCCCCTCCGAGTGCTGCCACGAGCCCCGCTACCACCACCCCGATACAGTGGGCACAGCCAGCTGCGACCACCCCCGTCGCTGCCACCGCCGTGACGCCGGTCACCCCCGCCACAGATGCGCCAGTCGCTGGGCCGAGTTCTGCGATACCCGCCCCGACGGGTCCACAGCGGCCGATAGGCGCAATGGAAGAGGAAGCCGAAGCCGAAGACGAGCTGCTTCCCGCCATGGCTGATGACGACTACTCTGCTCAACTCTCCTGGCAGAGCCAGTCCAAAGACAACCTCAAGTGCGTTTTCCCAATTCCTTCCTCTTCTTAGCCCCCTCCGACTGCTTCTCTTCTAGGGTGCTCATGGACAACTTTACGCCGGAGCAGTACGAACGTTTCGAGGCATATCGCCGTCATGCCCTCCCGAAGCAGGCCGTTCGCAAGGTATGGCACGACTTGCTTCTCATACAAACTCTTGACGCCCATGTCCGAACTCGGCGTCTTGGCAGGTAATTCAACAGAGCCTCGGCCAACAAGTGTCCATGCCCGTGGCACAGGTCGTGGCAGGGTTCACCAAGGTCTTCGTCGGGGAAATCGTAGAGAAAGGTAACCGTCACCCCCTCTTATTATCACGTGGCGACATCGCCTCTGCCTAAATCTATCTAATCGCATCGCACATCGGCTCGCAGCTCGTGCCGTCCAGGAGCGCCGCGGAGAAAAAGGACCCCTGTCTCCAGACCACCTGCGCGAGGCGTACCGCATGTACCAGGAGGAGACCGGGCGCGTTGGCGCCGCTCGGCCCTTACGCGGGAAACGGCTCTTCACGCGATAAGCGCGTACGACCTCGAACTCCTCCGTCGCGGACATTGCATCGCAAGTTCAAGTTATTCCCGAACCCAAATTGACGTGTGTCGTCGGCAGCTCAACATGAAGCATCCACCTCTCCCCGTTATGCCCTTGGAAACGCACAAAGACCCCGAGCCATACGACTCGCGCTTCGCTGGTGGTGCTGATTCAATTGTTTTCCCGCTTGGACGCTGGCGAGTTTGTGCGCTACTACAGTACACCATTCTGCTGGCTACATACGTGTATCTTCCTCGTTCCGTGTACTTTTACAGTATAGACGTCACTTTTCTCGTCATCAGCTGCAGCTGCCCGAGCGACCCTAACACCAGTCACTCTCAATTGTTCTACGGGACCAACGCGGCCTTTTGAGCGTGGCATAAAGGCATGCTTAGAAGCACGTACGCGAGTCGCGCGATGGTCGCGCGCAACAGCTGTATGCACAAGGGTAATGCATACTTCCCGGGAGCTGCACCATATGTCGCTTAGACAACACACATGGCAAGCACAAGCGCAGCCCACTTTTAAAACCCCCGTAACAATAATACTGTATCGAACGAAAGAACCGAACTGTCTTGTCTGGCGTGCGAGGAACCGGTAGCGCGTTCTTGTAACTTGGCAACCGGATTACAGTACAACTACCTCTGAATAGACTGACCTTTCGGCGCCTCAGTTGCTCCACTCCACTTACTGACACACATAAGTTACAAGCCCTCCCTTTCCCCGAAAAACGCCGAATCGTCCGTGCCTCTGCGCTAAAATGTGGGAGGAAATGGAAAGGGCTTCTGCGCCACGAGAGGTGATATGTCGTCACGAAATTGGGAATTTCTGGGTGCCAAGGACGCCAAACGGGATTGCGCAGCACGGGCGCAAGATTGATCTGGCGGGATGGGTCGATGTGTGTGAAATGGTTCACCCGCCACAACTCATAAACGATGTTATTGCCATCGTTATGAGGCCCCGTGTCCGACGCACCGGACGCATCATTGGCGGCGTTCATGAACCAACTACTATTACTTGGACGCACACAAGGACCGTCCGAAGGGAGGGCCGACGGCCATTCTTGAATGTGCCGGTGACCCAGCCCTTGGTGTTTCTGCCTGCCATCCTAGGCTGTACGTATACCGCCTCCAGCTTCATCAAGTCATCCAGGGTCGACTTGATGCCCATGTGTCGCGTGACACAAACCATCAGTTCCTCAGCGCCCTGCGCCGTCAGGTCTCACCTCTGCCATTTAGTAGTCGCCTTCGCCCCGGCAGGTATTGTATGCGCACGTAACAGCGAGCTCTCATTTGTCCAGGCGGCAAAGGATGCGACTTTATACACCGGATGAGACCCCACGGAACAGGGAAAACGAATCGGAAACTCGTGCTCACCCGTTTCACACCTCGTGGACCGCCTGTCCCTGCAACCCGGACACGACGTTTGATGCCCCTCCGCGCCCCTCACGCTACTGATAGTCGACCCGCATGGCGCGCGTTGGGCGCTGACGGACGGACGGACAGCTGACGGTTTGACAATTCGGAATTCGGACCAAGTGAGGGTACATGAAAAAGTGGCGTGGGCGAGGGGTGGGGGTGGGAGCTCAGAGTAGATCCGGAGGGGTTATGACACTAGTTTCCAGTATTTCGCCTCTTACATATCCCCATCGCACCACACGGCGCACCCTACAGCCATACCACAGCCCCGCCAGGGGTCAGTCACTGTCATTCGTTATGCCCAGATATGAACCTACGCGCGCGCCCCGCGTTTGTGGGCCTGGACCCCTCCACAGAGAAATGCACGTGTAGTACAATGGTGGCCCTGTTTTGACATCCTCTGTCTGCGATGCTGTACGCTAACGTACAGCCCGCAGCACAGGGCGGCGGCGATCGCGCCATGTTGGAACGTGTTGTGCCCCTCCATGCCGGCATCGTGCAGGGCCACTGTCGTAGTGTTTTGCTAAGGAGCGCGCCAGAGGCCCCTATTGATAGCGCGCGTTTCCCTAGTTCCGGTCACCACCCTAGGACTGTGATATTCTGTGGCTTGACATGTGATGACCGCGGGTGGAGAGTCATATGTCATGAGAGCAATAGCAAAGAGGAAAGGAAGGGCGCGGCGGGTGCCCATGGATAAAAATCGCGCAGCCATGCCGTACGCACACACTCACACGCAACTCGCACTAGCACGCATGTGCGTCCCACTTGATCCGACGTTGGGAACTGGTCTGGTAAGGGCCACCGACTACAGTACATGTGCTCAAGTCGGCGAAAATCCAACGCCGGATTGAAAAGCAATATAGTTGTGGGCATAGTACAGTATGCGACTCGGACGATTCAGCACCGACGCCTAATTGAACGCGGAACGTGATGCCACATCTGTGCCCTCCCGCCCACGTTTCGCCCTAGCCGCACTGACAGTCACGCACACAGGCTAGTACTGTATCACCAGCTCCGACTCGGGGAACACGGGTGTAGGGGGAGTTTACACCATCAGCCTCGGTTATTAATGTGGCGTATATGCATGGCCGGGTGCAGAGGGACGATCGAGGACGATCGCAGGAGGACGAATGCAGCAAGGCCAGGCCGGTGAGGAGCGGCAGCACCGGCTTCCCCATGATCCGCAATCGCGAGTGTCGCGTGTCGCGATAGCCCCTGCCTATTCCTAATATATAGCTGCCAACGAAATCGTAAGCCTGCGCGAACCGCGGCAGACAAATGGCCGTGGTAAGGGCCATCTACGATATACTCTTCTCGGTCTAGTGTTTTCTCACTCTGATGACTACTAGTACACCACTCCGCTCGAAGAGCGTGCTGCTGTACGAGAGCGAGCGCTCAGCTGACATGCTGCAGTCCCTTGTGCCTGTGCACGAACTGCTCGCTGTAGTAGGAGTGGCTGGATTGGTATCAAAGCTAGTCGTGATCATGATCAATTAAACGAAATGGGCCTGAACGGATCGTCCAAACACAGTAATCTGCTTGCCATATGACACTTTATCCCGTAAGGAAAATATGATCGCCCCATTGCTGCGCTACTACTGCCAGTCGCACTAGTACTTGCGCTATTCCAAACATGAGATCCGGACGCCAGCCTGTCGATCATGTACTGTAAGGATGATGGCAACTCGATCAGGCGTGCGACATCGCATGACGATCGTCTCATGGGGTTTAGATTCGCCCAGGTACATGGCACGAATGAGGATGTTAGGGGGGCACGATGTTAGGGGAACTCCGAAACAACGAGTCGCGACGGCCGACCGCCGAGGACTTCCCTTTCCTTTCCGAACGAACGAACGAACGACCTGACCACTGATCAATCGCAAATACATCGCAGTTACAGGGGTGGTGCGGTGCGTCCTGCCTACTCTCTCTATCCGGGATTCTGAAATTCGTTTTCGGAGGCAAAAAAAAAACCCCCCATTTCTGGTGCTACCTCATAAAGTGGCACTGCCAGTGGCACATATTGCCTGCAACTGAACTGGGGTGCCCAAATGACACGGACGAGAATCTGCTTTTTCTCTTGGAGATGAAATGTTCATTTCGCGAAAGAAACGCGCGTGACAACCAGGACTAGTGCCCCGGGGTTCGATGTGTCGTTTGTTGCGGTACTAGTATGACACTCCCCAGGGTTCAAGTTCGGTACCCTACTTTCCAGCGCTCGCCGGAACGCCATTATGGTGATGAGGGTGCTATATTGTCTTGCCTCTCTTTGTCCACGTAACACTGAGCTCGATGACCCTACCCAATGGTCGACCGTTCATTATTTGCGATCATCGGTGATAACTCTTCTCCCTCGAAGCTTACGGGCCCATCCGCAGTTCCAGTCAGACCGGCAAATGCCGCGCACCCTGGCACAGCGTGCACATGCACATGCACACGCACTGGCAGGAAGATGGAAGAGAAGCAAGCCCAGCCAGCTACAGCTATGAGCACTGCATGTCCATTTTCTCTGGGAGGTCTTCTTTCTCTTTCCAAAGGGTAGCAGAAATCCCTCGTTCTACCGGATCTCATACACGGGACAGTTTCCCACGGAGGCGCGCGGTGAACCTTAATAATCATGGGGGGAGAGGTCTCGAACTGGGCACGTTGGAGATGGCGACGCGATCCCGACGAAGTCGTCGCGCAGCAAAAAATGAAACTGATCACGAACAGAACACACGACAAGTGAACCCGAGGGGACGGAAACTGTGTCTCCGCCAGATACTCGTTCACACTTACGAAGCGTTCGAACGCCCCTCGAAGCCAGTTCGGTACGCTGTCCGGTGCCAAAATTGCCTTTTTGGGATGCGTCTCCATGTCCCCAGCTAGTGGCCCCCCCCCCCGCCGCCGCTGCCCCGCCGCCCTCCTCCGCCTGGCGTGCCCTCGAGCGTTATAGTGGTACAGTAGTCAGTCGCTCCGCGTCGTCGCGTACGTATATCGCACTGCCCACGCTTCGAAGCCCCGGATCGACCGCGAAATCGCTCGAGGATTCATTATGGTCCCCCCACTCGCCCCGCCCGCCCGATCCCCTCGAGAGCCTCGAGATCTCCGCAGATCCCCACGACGCCCTTTACTTCCATCGTTTCATCCTGTCGGTGCCTGCCTGAAGAGGTCGTGCGGACCCGCGCGTGCGGACTAATGATTGAGCCAGCCAAGTGATCATGAATCTGATCGGTCTGCGTTCATCGACTTCTGATCAAATTGTGCTTCCTCGCTGACATGGGCTTAGCCGTGCAGTCGCCCTTCGCGTGCACTCGTTCGTCAACTTACTGCGGCCGCTTGTCCTAACTGAGAACAACGACATCCATCTTAGACCCATTCTCGCTGTCCCTCTGGGGAAAGGGGCATCGGCTGGGTCCTGATTTGCTCTTGGCGCTCCTAGACTATAGCAAACCGGCACAATTTGGCACTACCATGTATGCTATATCAGGCACCCGCGCCATACCCTCCTAACGTGCCTGCCGGGGAGGGAACCAGCGTGCGGCATTCAACTCGAACCTGATGTTATGTGGGGATGTGGATCACCACTAAATCACAG
>WNFC01006589.1_pt1 | contig 12772 bp, 13 predicted proteins | sample 5400541 | NCBI WGS metagenome assembly WNFC01 (sample SAMN13153342, study PRJNA577476) | soil metagenome | isolation source: 120 cm saprolite under Douglas fir tree site 2 hole 2 replicate 1 | place: USA:California | collected 2015-04-18
GCTGCGCAGGCGGCGAATGTGCTCGACTGGGGCCAGTTCCTGAAGGACCGAGCGCGTTTGAAAGCCCAGGGCGTGGAGGGCTACCGTACCAGCGCCCTAGTTGCTGCCCGTGCGCGATTCAACCTCCTGACGAACTTCGTGATCTCCGAAATCGTTGACACGGTGCCTGCGGAGCGTCCCACGCTCGCTACCAAATTCATCCGCGTCGCTTGGGTACGTCCAAACTCCGTATACTTCCCACACGACATCCCGTCCGACTGACGTATCCCCAATTCTTTTTTTTTTTTTTCAAAGAAATGCTTCGAATTGAACAGCTTTAGCACGCTCGTGGCGATCGTTGCTGGGCTGCGAAGTGACTGGGTGTCCCGCGCGATGAAGCGTGGGTGGGATCGTGTCAATGTCTACAACTTGCGGATCTTGAAGGACCTCACGTCTTTCGCGGACTCGGCGGACGATTTCAAGCACATACGAAGAGCGGTTGCGCAGCTGACTGACCCCAAGCTCCCCACTGGTATCTCCGAAGAAGCCGCCTCCGTTCGCAGCTCGGCGCGTGGGAGGTCGGGCGATGGGAAGCCCCCCACGGGCGTACCTTTCCTTGGTTTGTTCCTTCTCTGAATATCATCGCGTCTTGTTCCTCGAGAGAGAGAGAGCTGATTGGATGCTCTGGTGTATAGGGATCTACCTTGCGCCGTTACAACGAGTCTGTCGTCTACCGGACTTGATCGATCCTACGGCGCCCACGGAGTTGGTTAGCATCGAGCCGGTGTCAGGCAACTTCTCTGCGCCGGCGCACCCCGAGGTGTTCGATGCGCTCCCGCCGCTTCCGCCATCCATGCACCTCGAGCCGCTGATCAACGTGCACAAGCAGCGGCTCGTGGCCCGTACGGTCAAGGCGCTCGTCGCCGGGCAGCACCTCGCGAGCCGGTTGCAGTATCCCATCGATCGGCGGCTGTTCCAGCGCTGTCTGCGGCTCCGCGGGTTCGACGCTGCGACGCTGCATCGAAAGTTGGCGATGTGTCCCGACTGACGGACTGGACTGTCAGCTGTATGTTGGTCTGGTCGGTAGACAAGCTGAACAAAAGACAAATTGTTGGCAGTTGGCAAATTGGCAGAGGGTGGGGGGTTTTGGGGAGGGGGGGGGACAGGGAGACGGATCAGTGCCCTAAATTAAAGAGCCCTTTGTTTGTCTTCTTTTTTTTTTCTCGTTTCGCTGGCATGCATGCAGTATAACGTATCACCGGTATATATCACCCTTTATGTCGCAATGTTCCCTTTCCCTCATTCTCTGTAATTTTGGGGCCTCATTTCGGGATGTCGTTTTTTCATCGGTACGGTATACACAAACGTAGACATTTTATTTTTTCGCGACTTCTAAAGACTCTTCGACCAGTTCCCGTGTTAGTACTGTTTTGGGCCCGCAGACCGCGCTTTTGGTGGCAGTCTGCAGCTTAACACGGTGGGAAGTTCGTGTCTTTTTTTCCTTTTCTTTTCTTTTATAAGGTACGAATCGTGTGCGGACTTGCATCGCCAGAGGGTTCGATGGGGATCAATATTACTTGTACGATTACGCATTTCTCAAGTCCAAGTAGAGTTGTGAAAAGGTTCCGCGAAATCGATTGGCTATGATAGATACGATAAACGCTAAGTTGCTTGTACGTAAAAAAATGGCAGATCTCGACCGTCGCAGACACCCTGCCAAGGTGGCCCGTGATCGCACTCGGATCGGCTTCCGCGCCCGCTTCCTGTTTACCAGATCAGGCAGTTATAGATATATATGGACTACCTACCACCTATCCTATCCTCCTCCCCATTACTTTCCAGCTCCGCAACACAGCACAACACACACACTGCATTGACAAACTCGGCTTTATCCTTGTCGATGCGCCAGCTGTGCAAAGAAAAAAAAAAAAACCAGGATCGTCATCCAGTACAGTACAAATCGGGGCAGTGCAGTGTGGTGCCAGTGTGTCAGCACTGGTTGCTGCCAGTTGCCGTGTGAGACGATACCAGCGTGATACAGTATCGGTGTCGTGTCGAGTAGTTGTCGTTTAGCGACGCTCATGACGCGCCCGAGTGGTCGGGCTCGCCTTCGCTGCTCTCGTCCAAGTCCACCATACCACCGGCCGCACCTCCCTCATTTCCTAGGAGCCTTTGCTTTGCCTTTGGAGCCGAGACGACCGACCGCACGCGTCCGCCAGGCCTAGGGCCCAAACGGATCTTGTCGAGCTCACGACACGACGCAGCTTCCGCCAGCTAGAACCGTCGACGCCCCCGCCAAAAATAAACAAAACAAATAAATGACCGAACCAAAAAAAAAAAAAAAGAATGATTTGATGGATTGATAAATTGCGGCGCGCCATGGCGTTAAGATAGGGATGACAATTTTAGACTCGGCAGGTGACGACGAGAAGGCGTGACAAAGGACGGACCTTGGTGTAGAGGCTTCGAGAACCCTCGTCTTCTTTGCGTCGGCCGCGGGAAGACTTGAGCGCGGTAGGATCGAACCCGAGCTCCTTGATCACCCGCGCCGAGTACGCGTTCTTCGTCGGCTTATCCTTATCAAGCGACGCGCCATCGCTCTCGCTGGCACATCCTTCGTCGATTCCGCTCTCGCCGTCGCTAACGCCATCGTCACCATCCTCTTCCTCCCTCTTCTTCCTCTTCTTGTGGGAAGGCTCGTCCTTTTTAGGCGCTTTCCCATTATCCGCGTTTTGCTTGTCCCGCGCGTTCTTCGCGAACTTGCGCGCCTCTTGCACGGCTCTCATCCCTTCCTTGTCGCGCGCGAGGAGCCGTTTCAGTGCCGCGTCCGTATCACGCGAATTGGCCAGGCGAGATGCCCGCGCCTGAGCTTCCCGCCCAACGTTCTCGTTCACGAACAGGTCGCGCTTCCCGGCGGCCACGACATGTCCAGCCACAACGTATGTTGCCCCTTGCACTTCGGAAGAGGAGGACGGGCCGGCGGCCCCCTCGGCGGGGGAAAGGCCCCACTTGCGCTGTGGGTCATAGGCCGCTTTGCGCTTTTGTGAACTCGAACCCACGCTCAGCCCCGACGTCCTGGAATTTGTAAAAAAAAATTCACCGCCCAGGGCATGAGATGAGACAGGTACGATCAAGGGGAGGATGAGGAAAAGGGATAAAAGACGCACCCCGTGGAGAATTCTGGGCGTCCTGCGCGCCGCCGCTCAACGGCGTGTTGGACGTGGTATTCACAAACGTCGCTGACGCGCTTGTCACACCAACTACCACAGGGCTTGCCGTCGCGCTTCACAACGCCGCACATCCCTAGATCACGAGCCGTGCCAATGATGGCGACCGAAGCCGCGCTTTCAGGCGTCAGGGCAAGTATGTTAGGTGCCCCAGGTTTCTGTGTTACAGCAGCCAGGGAGAAGTTTGCGACTTTAGCGGCTAGAAGGCCCGATTGAGGCGAACATATGACGCTTACCTGGAGCGGTTTGAGTACCCGCGGGTTGAGCAGAGCAATGACGGATCCTTCACGCAGTTTGGCCATGGATTCAAAGGCACCGCGGCCACCACCTCTGTATATCTTTTCCGGCAATAAGTTGTCCCCCCTCGACACGGTATCATATGAGTCGGACTCGAAGAGCAGCAACGACAATGCCGCGTCGCCGCGAGAGGTGCCCTTCTTACCGCTGGCGCCAAAGTCGATCAGCGTCAGATTCACGTACTTGCGCCCCGCAATCGGGGGCGGGTCGTTGTTACCCGATTTTGAATTTCGAGCTGCTGGGGGAACCGAAGAGGTTGGGGTAGGGTCCGAATTATCGGCGTCACGAGCTTCGCCGCGTCCGATCGCCACTGGCGCACGGCTGACACGGATTGGACTTCGCTCGGCGACGACCGCTATAGTGACCCAGTCACCAACGACAGGTACATCATATACCTGTCCTTGTGCTCCAGCGCCAGCGCTTGGTTGCGCGCGCACTACCGAATATAGTCTTGATGGGGAGATATAGAACCGCCCAGTCATGTAAGCCTGCAAGTCCTCGTGCGGCAGCTTGCGAGACCTACAAAATTCCTTAGACGTCGTTTTCTTTTACGGTAACACTGGTAATACGAAGGCCGTGCTGACGTACCCTAAACGAATGCCAGAATGTGGCTCGAAGCGCTCGAACAGGGGGTCGTCAAACAACGGCTTGTGTTCGTAAGGCCCCGGCTCGAGTTGCTCTATTAGCGTAAGACGGTCATCACGTGCTGGGACCTCACTGTATTATTCAGGGCATGAGCGCGGGTCCATACCGATCCCCAAGTGAGGGTGTTCCGAAACGGGCGCTCACCTGGCCTTATCGGCGAATGAGGAAGTGCGCATGGGCGCGTCATGTTCGACCGGTGAGGGGACGCGTTTGGAGAGCACAGCAAGTTTAGAGAGGAGGTTCGAAGGTGCAGGTTGCAATGGTAGGGCACTTGGCAGCGTGCCGCTATCACATGTACCGGAATCAGCGAGGTTCCGGTGCTTTTTTGTGGTTTTGTTGGATTTTTGGGGCAGTACGGAAGGGCCAACTCTGCGCTTCTCTAGATGGCGTGGGGTCATTCATCGTATTTACGATCGAAGGGGGACAAGCCGATTACTGGGTTCGGGGCTAGCTGGTGCCAAGATGGCAACGTCAGGCCGCTTCCTTTTGATGTCCTCGAGGCTAGAGGCATGGGTTGGTGCGTGTGTGGACGAGGGTGCGCTCGGATCCAAAAGCTGAGCTTCAAGTTGGGCGATCTGGCGCTGGATGGACTGGCGCCTCAACAGTTCCTTCTGCTCTCGGTTAGCCGCAGTCTCCATTTGCTAACATGAGACAATGTCGGCGACGAGGGGCGTGCAACGATGCAGGGAAGGCGATGAAGCAGTGGTGCCAATGAATGTAGGGACGCGTTATTTACGCATGTTGACCTCATGTACGTGTGTCCCTGGTGGTCAACTTCCGGCCGGGAATTGCCGACACTCAGCGAACTCGCCGAAAAGCACGAATAAACGGGAAAACAATTTGATTATTGGCCCCTAATTTTCGCTTCTATTCCTATTATCCTTGTCCAGCAGCTGCGAGGCTGGGGTGTTGTTTACAGGGAAGCAAGGCCGGGTAAGTTAGGTAGGAGAGGGGGAGGGGGGTGCGGTGTGCATGGCAGATGGCAAGCCCCGCGCTGCCAGTGACCCCTTTGCCAAAAAAATACAGTGAGAGGAATGTTCCGGAAGCTACCGCATTGGCTGCGCCGCCAAGTTGGCACCAATTGCTCGCACTACACTTGCTTTATTCTGGGCCCACATTCATTTACTTATAGCTGCGCCTCCCGCACGCCCCCGGATTTCGCCCGCTTCTTTCTTACGCCACTGCCGTCTTCCTTCTCCCTCCCCTCCCCCTCTCTCATTTCCCGCGCCCTTATTTTCCGCTCTCCCATGCCAGTCGATACAGTAGTAGATCTGCGACAGCGCGCCGGCGACCTCGCCCAGCGCCTTGGTTCCCTGAACAATTTCATGCCTGCGGCCCAGGAACTCCTGGACATCGTCCTCCGTCTGAGCTCAGAAATTTTGTTGCGACACAACAGGAAGGTAGGCTCAGAGTTTGTCCGCTTCTCTCGTGGATGTTCACCGATTAATCCCCGCTTTGCGAGATTGTCACCCTTGTGGAGGTAGATACGAGACTTTTTTTTTTGATGGGGCCCGATCCTCGCCGCCGCCGTGCGGCAATCTGAACGAGCCTCGTTTGTGTTTCAGATCTCTCGAACGACTCTGACTCGCGCAGGGTTGAGGCTGTACTCGTTTACGTCTTGCATCCCAGCTCTGCGAAATTACAAAGCACTGTATTTCGATATCCTTCGGGCGCTTCAGGAGCGTCAGGATGTCATCGTCGACAGCGAGAATCTGAAAGGTACTAAAACCTTCGCCTTGTGGGTCACACGATTCTCACCGCTCACATGCGGCCACAGACCGCGTCAGCCGGCTACTGATGCCCCTCTCAGCCTGGCTTGTGATCCACCAGGGAGACTCGTCAACTACGAGACGGTTCTCTGCCCCTGCATCTCCGGATAGAGATACGACGCCTCCTCCCCATCCAGAGACACCCCAGCTTCCTAGAAAATCTTTTCCCTCTCGACGCCTTTCGGGGCCCCCCCACCCGGTCATGGCGCCTGAGGAGTTGATGCCACGTACGTTACCACCACACCCGTTGCATTGTTTCCCGCTCCCAGGAACGGATTTTTAATGAGTCACGCATCGCAGCGCCATCATCACTGCCTCACCGATTCCAGCAGCCTCCCTCCACCATACCACGAGGCTGGCACCTACCTCAGGCGGACCACAATGATCATAATTCCGGCGCGATCCGAATGGCCCGCACGCGCAGCCCTCGCCCTCTTCCATGTGTAGAGCTGGAGCCGCCAGCGGAGCCGCCAGAAGCCTCGCCGCCCGTACTCACACCAAGGAGGACACAACGTTTTGGAATTTTCTGCACAGCCGCCACCGGCAGCGGTGGTGTGCGTCGTACTAGGGGCATGACAGTGCCACGATCAAGTCCCTAAGTGGCCGCCTCTTCCCCCCTATGCAGGAGAGCCTGGGTCAATGGGCGCTTGCTCGACCGCTTTTGTCGTGGTGCCAGTGGTTGACTAGAGACTGACTCGCGGGGCGTCGTGAAACGCGCGAGTGCGCGCTTCTCTCGCCTCATTCCATTGTTGCTGTATATATATATATGCACCACACCGGTATGGAAGTGGAACAGCATTATTGTATCGGATCAGCGCTACCCTCGCGGCATTGTCAGAAAAAGCGTCCGTTCTGCCTATACGCCGGTCGGAATGGCCAAAACGGTGAAGGTGTTTCAACTCGCCAGAGTCGCCACCGCCACCGGTTACTTCCTCATCCCAACAGCGGTTTTCTTCAACTGTGCTCGTGGCCCCCCAATTTTTATTTCGGCGAAGCCAAGTCCAAAAATACGCGGGATCCCTGATACTTCTTTTATTTCAGTGCAAATACAGAAGAGATAGTAGGTTAGACCACGTCTCCATGGCTGACCGACGGGTACTTAGCATTGGCTGGAAGAGTGAGTTTGATTACCGTTGCAAAAAAGGGGAGGGGGAATTCTAGCGCCGTTGTAGACCTGGGAATGAATAGGCCGTAGCAGGGTACCACAATTCCACAAACAGAGATATCATTTCCTCCCACTGGCAGACAGCCTGAGAGCGTTCACACCGCGTTGGTATTCTTGCCAGTGATCTGTTTTGAAACCCCCAGCTCCCAGTGCACGGTAGATAAATCGTTGCCAGAGCGGGCCCCGAGCCTCCCCCCCTTCTTACCAACGCCTACAACGGAAGTAACGTGGAACATAAATTTTCTTCAATGTGCCGGTGATGATGATGCCCTACTCGGTCAATTTTTTTTCGAGTCTACGTGGGATATCATATATCCTCGGTTGTCATCTCCAGGCCCTCAGGGTCGACTCAGACCGGGGGCGCCGCTATACCATCAAGAACCGCCGCAACGTGTCAGCCTCAGGATTCCAGATGCCCAGAGAGGGGAGGGGAGAATTCGGGTATCGTGGACACGTTCGCGAATGAAGTCACCATATGTCATAACACACTGATTTCAATTCCGAGTCGCAAGAAGAGTGATGACTAGGTGTTAGTACAAAACGGTGGAGGTAGCACCAATCGTGGAATGGTACCAATAATATTAACCGAATGTCTCAATGCAAAAATTCTTTTTTGGTTCTCCCCCCCCCAAAACCCAAAAAACGGCGCCACTAGCGATCGACTGCGAGGCTTTTTACGCAAGAGAATTCCAGGAGTCTAGATGATCGTCATAGCTTAACCTGCCTGCCTGCCCACCTGCCCGCCCGTCTGCCTACCTGGGGTGACATCCTAAAACCTGTTTTTGGCAATGATGAGGCACGTCCGTGTCAAGTGGTAAGTTCTAGGGTACCGTCATAGGTGATAAGTGAAAGCCACGAGGACGCAGAGTTTTCTCACAGGGGCAGCAAAAAAAATGACCGCAAGGTCCCAACTCGTACCTGAAGACCCTGGGGAAACCGAACCGGAGATCTAACCACCATAGTTCATAGGAAACTTCCGGCATCGGCCACTTAAACCGGCCCGGCATGAGCGCTCGACCGCTTATTGTGTTTTGTCGGTCCAAGCCGTCAACGCGTCAGCCCCAGGTCAGCGCCAGTCATCGTTCGAGGTCGGTCGCCGGTCAGTCGGATTCATGCAGGCCCTCGCTCACACCCAACGTCAACACCCGCGAAAAATGCGAATAGGGAGGGGGAGGCGGGACCCCAGCTGGGAGGCCTACGCTTCCCGCATTGTGGCGTTCAACCCGTGGACGTCAACTATACTTTCAAGCTTCAAACCTACAGTACCATACTACTACAGCAGTACATACTCTCTGAGGAATGGAAGCAGTCGATCAAACGATCAAACTCAGCCGGCGTCTCACCTGCACTCCAGCACAAAACCAACAGCTTGCGCTCAGGTCGTCCGTTCTACTATTTTTTAACTTCGAGTTGATTGCCAACCTGCCAGCGACCACCCTCTCAGAGACTCTTGCGCTCACTTGCAGGCTCTTTATTGCAAAATAATTCCTGGCTCGGCCATATGAAAAAGGGAATTTCCCCGCGCGCCACTCCTCAGGCCTCAGGCCTCAGGGCTCCTGTGGCGCACTTAGCGTTCAGTCCCGTGCGCATGCGTGCGAGATCAGGGCTTCCCCTCCCTGTCTGGGCGTAATTACCCATATCTGAAACTATGTATCCGAGCCTTACCGCGAACGACGCCGCGCTCCACTGGCACTGGTACACAGTCGCCATAATACTCATGGAAGAGCTATGACCCTTCTTCATGCTTTGCATCTTCCATGCGCCGGTCCCCGCGCCGTCAACGACATGATGCATCACAGACGCCGTGATCCGAGTCGTGAAGAGGCCAGGACTTCCGGTGCGTAGCACAACGTCTCTCGCGTAGCTGAAGTGCCGGCGTGCGCTAAATGTACGTTGAGCTAACCGCTGACAGGCGTGCCATCCAAAGGTGAACAAGTGATGTGCCTGTCTACATCCGTCATCGCTTGCCCGACGACAGTGTCCCTACACCCTGGCTCCTTGACGAGGCAAAGCTCAGGAGCCCGCCTGTGAACTTCAACCAAGGCCAGGATTCCCTTCTCAGAGGATATGCAGCCCGATAAAACCGTTCAAGTTGTCTTTTAGGAGGGGATGAACCCCAGCCAACCACCGGTCACTGCGGCGCCAGAACGGCGTTCCTTCAAGGGTGGATGGTCTTGGAATCGATAGACGCGGTGAAATCTATAGGACAGTCTATCGACGATCTCGTTGATCTTTGTTTAATGTCTCAATTTCACGATTTTGGGCCCGTCTCTGAGTCAGCTTCCGATTGATGACAAGCCTTAGCCCGAACCCCCCACCGACCTCCTCCAGGCATCATCAACGCGTCATTCATCAACTGACTTATTTGATTTCGGTTTGTCAGACGAGACCAGCACTCAATTAATTTTTTTGGTCTTTGATCTCGGACTCTTTTCAGCCCCACGAGAACAGCGCAATTACATTCCCCCATGAGGAAGATTCATGTTTCCTCTTTTTGGTCTTCGGAATCCAACGAGTACCATGATGTATTCACAAGTTTGGTCGGACATCAGAACAGGCACATGCATCATCCCGTGCTCAGCCTTGTATGACTTTCAGCGCGCCCATATCACGGATCAGCGTGAGGCATTTCACCGCCACGTACATGAACGTGTCCTTGTCTCGATTTGGGGCCCCCATTGGCGCCATATGTTACATCGTCAAAACGACCTCCATCCCGCATATGCCTACGAGGCCTGTGAAGTTTAGCATTGATCGATATTGCCAGCGAGCACCTCCAACCGAAGTATATGATAGCACCACGAACAGTACAACGCACGGGGTTTTGTTGCGCAGTTTGGGTGTCACCGCCGTGACCACGCTAGGCCGCTGCGGCGTAGTGTGGCAACTGATTCGAAATTAGGATTTCGCTGGTTGTGCTCGTGTTTGCTGCTCTCTATTATTTGGGAGTCCCAGGAGGGCCGGGACCCACGGACATTCTCAAGGCATTTAGGAATGAGATTTCCGTCTCGACGACAGGTGCGAGAGGCTTGTGCATGCTTCACCCTCGCTCGATTGACATCCGTTTATAGGCTGCGGCCATCATACCGCAGAAGCACAGCGGGGAAGGCCTACACCACTGTACAGTAGTTACGACAAGCAAGCAACTCGGACTCGGATTTTTCCGGGGGCCGTGTGAGCAAAGCCGTGCAAAGTTTGCTTCCGACTTGGAAGTCGCCGTGGGTTTACGAAACCGTCTATCTCCTCTGGGCGAAGCTACTGTACTGTACGTGATACAGCACTATAACCGCTCGTATGGGGCTGAAGCGCCGTGCGCCGCCAGCGCGGAATCGCCTCATGTTGTCACGTATTCATTGCAAGCATTTTACCATGCAAACCAACTCAGTCTAAATTTGAAAAAGAAAAAAAGTCTTGCGACATGATTGATCAGGCCTGACAGGTTTTGAGACTTGGAGAATGGAGTAATATTTATATTGTGATAAAATCTGTGATGAACATTGCTCAGATGACCGGTCAACGGATGGACCACCGTCAGAGACGTTGACGACGAATGCCGTCAAATTTACTAGCCTTGCTTCCGCGTTCATTGGATAGATACATGAAGCAATTGGTATATGGAATAGCCATGGTGCTTGTACGACCGAAAACGCAACCTGATAGTTTCAAGGATAGTCAGGTTATGATCCGCGGCCCAAGCACATGTCTCGGGCGAGGGGAGGACTGTGAGCTATGCAAAGCTTTCTACCAATGTCAGACCTGAAGGTATGACATGGCGTCAAAACGTGTTTGTTGATTGACAACCCCAAAGTTCATGCACCGGTAAATCCTCTGTGGTGATGCCTCGTACTAGGCCTGGAAGGGGGCCGGGCGCCGGTCCTTGATGCTAGCTGATGGCCGAGGATTGGGTTCAAAGAGAATTGGCCATGTCGGGCAGTTGGTTTCCCGTTGCACATAGGAGGGCGGTGCATGGAGCAATCTCGCGTAAGAGGTGATGCCGAGCATGAGCATGTCCACGGCCACATGTAATTGTCGATGCAGGTCGTGGCGAGTCTTGTAACCGCGTGTTCCTGAAAAATGTAGATTTGTGGGTCGGTTAGGAGCTGCTGTGTCGTATGCCGTCGCTGAGGAATACAGGAAGTGCAATCGCATCAGCGATCGCTGCGGCCAAGCCACTAGCATCAGGAAAATCCCGTGTTTACTTTTCGTGTTTTTTTCACTTTTGGCAAGTAAGGAAAGTAGCGATACCAGAAAGTACCACCTACTTATAAAAAGAAATCCCCTCTACTTTTTAGGTGTTTTTTTTTCATCTTTTGGGGAAATTGGGGTTGCTTTCGACAAAAGTACTCTACTTTGGAAAAGTTGAAATACTAATTTTTCATTTACTCGTGTCTCGCGTTGCTAGTTATCCCGTATTGGGACTACTTCTCGAGATATATGCGTACATTTCAAGATACATGCATACTTCTCAAGATATGTGTACTTTTCGAGATGATCTACTTTTGAAACATAGCCTACTTTTTTGGCCGACCTGCCAAGTAATTTGAAAAGTAGTGGGGATTACTTTTTCTGCTTTTTTGCAAAAAAGTAAGAAAAAGTACGAAAAGTAAATACGGTGTTTTCCTGATGAGTAACGCTTTGAAAGGAGGATAAAAGGTATTCAGGTGAGCACGCATTCGTAAAATGAGTTGTCGAGGGGTGGTTCGGGACGCCATCAGCAGAAACTTGATGATGGCGGACAGTGACCGACAGTGTATACAAATAACCCGGATCGAGGGGCGAGATGTCCAAAATGCCCTGGTCACTGTCGATGCAAGGGGGACAGCTGGTATAGCGCATGCCAATAGGACTCAGTCTCTACATGGGTTCGCCACCAACCTGAGCACTGAAGAGATGGGGGAGAGTTAAGTTGATGGTATGTCCTAAAGCATAATGGGTCATACCTCAAGATCCCCACAACTTGCACAGGTGTAGAAGGTATCGCGGTTGAGACCAACTGTACATTGAGATGGCGCCACTCGATTGGTGGTGACAAGCGGTCGTAAGAACCTCCTGAGAACGATGTGGAGGATGGAGGGGACAGAGGTAAATCCGGCGATTGCCACTCAGGCTGGAGCATGAGGTAGAGTTTCGAACTCAAAAATAGGTTACGTAAAGCGTTCTGCCAGAGCAGAGTGGTAAAGACTGCCTCCAGGAACTGTATTGACGGAGGAAGCCACCCACAGGTCTGGTTTGCAGCAGTTAGTGGGATTTCCGGACGGGCCTTCACAAGTTACCACAACGGGGGGTTAAAAAGATCTCGCCAATCGGTCTGATTGAAGTGGACCCAAACAAAACCAACGATCGCAGATCGACACAAAATGGTCGCTGAGATATCGACAGTCTTGCAGAGACGTTACGGACATTATGACGTCCGAGTGTATGCAAGATCGTTGTGATCAGGCGCGCTCTCACCACCAGGTCGTGGGGCCAAGGAGTGGTGTTACCATGGGAGTGAAAGGGATGTTTGTGCGTATTTTGTGATTAGAGATTTGATCGAGTCATTTGTTATTGTTATCAGGATTTTCTCCTTCGCTTTAATTTACTTTGGCGCACTCTAGACCTAGACTCCAATATGCCAAGTGACGAGAAATCAACGAAACATCACGATGAATCAGACTCGGACGAGGAAGAGGAGGTCGAGATTGCCCCCA